>LXOW01002009.1_pt1 | contig 34539 bp, 24 predicted proteins | sample 1368591 | NCBI WGS metagenome assembly LXOW01 (sample SAMN04884650, study PRJNA319009) | bovine gut metagenome | isolation source: Cow rumen | host: Bos taurus | place: Italy: Legnaro (PD) | collected 2014-07-09
TTAAAATTATATGAAAAGGGGGCCGAAACTCCCTTTAGTGTAACTTTCATGAAAAAAGATAATTAAATGTACTTTTTATGAGAAGTTATTACTAAGATATTCCAAATTTTCCTGTATCCGGTTTATTTCAGCCTTTATATAATTAATTTGTTTACTGGCATTGTACATGCTGTTTGCAAGATCTTTAGTGGTCTTTACCAGATTTTCATGCTGACCTACCACGCCGTTGTCATCTGAACATGAATATTTGAAGTTGGCAATAAGCGCGCCTATTTCATCCCGAGCCTCAGGCATTTCGGAATAAAGATTGTCAGCCCATTCCTCATATTCAACAATGAACACGCCCACCGACTTGCGGTCCTTGACGATTTCGTCATAGTTGTCGGAACCGAGGGCTTCAAGCACCTTCTTTTCAACCAGGGACTGGTAGGTCAGAAGGTTAAGCATTACATTATCAACGTAGTCATCAGTAGCCTTAAGCTTGAGTTCCTGGATCATCTGTCTGAAAACGGGGCGCCATGCGATGAAGTCAGCCTGACTCTTGTTTGCCTTGATGGTAAGCTCCATGTTCTGTCTCTTCAGATCAGGTATGGTATCGATAATATCAAGGTAACTTCTTGATAAATCCGCAACCTTGGACATTCCCCTAATGACCTCCTCATCATCGGTTGATAAATCAGTCAACCTGTTGAGGCTGTTCTCAAACTCCTTTCTGGAACTGTTGAGTATTTTTATCTGACTTGTCAGTTCGTCATCAGTTGTGGCGTAGATGACATTATTAAGCTGCATATTCAGCGATAAGAGGTTTATTTCAGTTTCATATGTTTTATTGTACAGCTCTCTGTATTTTCTGTCTGTTCCGTTCAGGTAACTAAGCAGCCCGTTATAGGTAACATCCTCGCTTACGTAATTTGAAAGAACGATTCCGGCAGTGCCGGCGATGATAAGTATCAGAGCTGCAGAACAGGCTATTACTTTTAATGCAGTATTTGATTTTCTTTCCTCAGAAAAACGCTTACTGCCGGCATTATTTCCTTTTTTTCCGGTTTTACTGAAGATGTCTGACTGTCGGCTGGAAAAATTATCTTTTTTCCGGTAATCGGAATAGAAAGGAGGTACATCCCTGCCGCACAATGGGCAGAATTTGGCTTTATCCCGGAGTTCGAAGTTACAGAACTGACATTTCATTTATATTTCCTGTAGAATATATGTGATAATCGATAAAAACAGATGTTTTATTCATAAACCGTTTAATTAGAATGGATGTTTAAGGATAACAAATTGTATTAACGGGATGCAATGAGTTTTTGAAATGAACGGATTTGGAATGTACTGTTTGCAGTCAGATTCACTGAATTTTTATCCGTCTTCTGACCGGAGTCTCTGTTTTCTGTTCATATCGGGCCTTTTTTGGCCGGTTCGGTTTAAATGTTATTCACGATGTACTGGAGTTGTTTATGGCATTGATTAATTTTTCCGACATCCTAAAAAAGGCGGGATTTGATCCCGGTAAGGTAAAACTGATAAGGCACAGCCTTACCGACAGTAATTTCAGAAACTGCTACATGGCCGGTAAAGTATTTGAGTATACGTGCCATCAGAAGAAGAATTTCAGTAAGGGTTATGATTACTGGGCCACATTTATCAGCGGCTCCGGTACTCTTGCCAGGTTTCATTCCATCTATAGAGTCGGAGATTCCAGACCGGATACCGAAGATATCATACCTGAAGGAATTCCTGATTCCGAGGCCTCACATTTTAAAGGCAATGATGCGTATTACGACCTTGAAAGACTTGATGTTCTGAGTGAATTTGAAGGAAAACTCACCATTGAATGGGGAAAATCGGCCAGAATGTGGCATCAGAAAGGTACTACAGAAAAAGCAGTGGTATCAATCCAGCCGAATGAAAAGAAGGTGTTTTCAGGTTTTGAAAATCTGGTTCTTTCTTTTGATGAGCTCAAGGAAATCGTTGATAATCCTGAAGTCTACGATTCATGGCGTACAGCTTTATCTTCTGTTTATGCCATATATCTCATAGTCGATTCTGAAACGGGAAGGCAGTATGTCGGTTCCGCTTACGGAAAGGACGGTCTCTGGGGGCGCTGGTCTGTGTATGTCGAAACTCATCACGGCAACAATAAGGAAATGAAGCAGCTTGTTTGCAGTTATACTGAAAGGTATCATTCTTTCCAGTTTTCCATACTTCAGATCCTGCCTAAAACGGTGACCGACAGAGATGTTACTGATATTGAGAGCTTATGGAAAAGCAAGCTTCTTAGCAGGAAATTCGGCATGAATGATAACTGATTTCAGGACGGGCAGAAATGCCGTTAAAAATAAACCACTGTATGGACAGTGGTTTATCTGTACTGCTTAATTCTGAATAGCTGCGCTGCGATTCAGGTAAAGACTACCTGGCACTGCTTATTGCCTTTGCGTCATTTACACTGAGGCTTGGTGAATAGATGACAGTATTAAACATATTATCGGCAATGTTTGTATACATGTTAAGCTTGTTATTCTGCTTACTGTTTTTGTTTTCGCACTGTTCACCCATAATGGCTTTACGATCATCGGTTACGGTGTAGTTTTCACAGATTATCTGCTGTTTGAGGTTCGCAACAGTATCGTCATCAAAGGATTCCTTATCTGCAGGAGCTCTCATGAGCACGGCAATTTCTCCGGTACTCTTATTTGCAAGTATCTTAAAATTAGGATTTCCAGACTTGGAGAATTCTTCAAGACCGGCAGGCCATGCAAGAGCTTCTGAAGAAAAAATCATAAAAAGAGAGGTAAGTGCGAGGGGTAAAAAACTGTTCTTTAACATTTATCTGTTCCTGTTTCCACTAAAAATCATATGTCACTGCCGACAATTCAAGTCTGTATGACACTGCATTTGTAATAAACGCCGTGGTAAAGGCTGTGATAATAATACACCTGTATTTAAAAATTAGATATACCTGTTTGTTAAAAATATGTAAATACAGTAAAAATATGTATTTTATGGAAATTCGAATCAGCGAGTTTCTGTTTCCTTTTCATATCTCCGGCGATAATATTCAACAGTGCGGTAATTTATGATATCTCTGAATTCAGCAGCAAATTCCGGTCTGGAGAGAATGTCGGAAAGTTTTGGATTAAGTGACAGAGTGCGCGGTTTTTCCTGTCTGAAAAACATATTTTCTGTCTTCAGCAGGAATTTTACGGGCATGTCGAATATCTTGTCAGCGTGCCGTTTTCTGCTGATTTTCAGAAACTTTTCATATGTCATGTCTTTATCCAGATCTATCCAGTTTCTGTTGCCGGAAAAGAATGACAGCCAGCTCTGCAGAAGGTCCTTCTCTGTCACTGTTGATTTGAGTGCGGAGCCGTCAAGAAAGGCTGTGAGTACCGGCATCTTGTACACCTTTGTCATTGCCGTGGTTTCCGCCATTCTCAGAAAATCACCTGCAAATCCCGTGTAAATCTCCTCCTTTTCAGGAGATAGTTCACCAATCTCCTTTAAAAAGCCGGAGTAGTTGCTGAAAGGATTATCCTTTGAGTGCTGAACGGCTTCAAGGTAAATGTCACTCTCCATGCCGTTGAAAAGTTCAATACGGTCGGGAACCTTTCCGGTTTCGGCCTTAATTCTGAAATACTCCTGTCTGATAAGCTCCTTTCGCACAGTGTTTCTGCGGTTGAGAGAGGCGAAGAGATCCACCAGCCTTAAATCAAAATCTACCTGACAGCCGTCAGGCAGATTATTCTGTCCGTACGGATTGGTTCGGCTGTCCGATTTACCTTCGGTAAGGTATCTGATTACCTTTTCGGCTCTGACATAATTGCCGATAAAATCAAGTACCGTAAGGAACTGCTTGTCTGCACAGGTTCTTAAACCGCGTCCGAGCTGCTGCATGAAGATGACGGGGGACTCGGTCGGTCTCAGGAACATAACCATGTCCAGAGAGGTGATGTCTACACCTTCGTTGAACATGTCTACACAGAATATGACTCTGATTTCACCTCTGAGAAGTTTTTCAACGGCGGTACCGCGGTCTTCCGGGCATTCGCCGCCGGCATTGCTGTATACAGCCGCGGCTTTGATATTTCTTCGGTTGAATTCACGCGCCATTTCCTCGGCGTGTTCTCTGGAGCAGCAGAAACCCAGTGCTCTGCGTGAACCGTATTTGAGATAGTTGCCGTAAATGAGATCGTGTCTTCTGACATTGCCGATGTAGGTTTCGTTAAGTTCTCTGTTGTCGTATCTGCCGTTAACCGGATGCAGTCCGGAATAGTCGGTGTCGTCATAGATGCCGTAGTATTTGAACGGTACCAGGTATCCTTTGTTGATGGCTTCACACAGTGAGATTTCATAAGGAACGTTATAATCGAACAGTTCAAATATGTCCTTTTTATCCATGCGCTCTGGAGTTGCCGTGAGTCCAAGCATGAATTTCGGCCTGAAGTAGTTCATGATTCTGCGGTACTGCGAAGCCACGCCGTGATGTGTTTCATCAATAATGAGATAGTCAAAGAAATCGGGGCTGAAGTATTTGTCATTAAGATACTTGTCGTTTCCGAGAGTGGCAACAGATGCCATTATGACCGATCTGTCCGTGCATTTTTCCCCGGCATTGAAAAAACCGATGTCGGCTGTCTTTCTTATGGAGGCAAATGTTCCGGCCGTCTTTTTAAGTATCTCGTCTCTGTGGGCCACAAAGAGGATTCTCTCGAACTTCACTGAGTCAAACGCCGCAAGGGCGGTTTTACCGACTCCTGTCGCGGCAATAACCAGTCCCTTGTCGGCACCTTCCTTTCTTGAGTGTTCAAGGGCATAGAGCGCTTCGATCTGGGAACCTCTCGGCTGAAAAAAGGAAGTTACCTTTTCTTCATCGTATTTCAGTATCGGAGGATGATGCCAGTGTTTTGAGTATTCCTTCAGAAATTCATCATCAACGGTTACGGAGTGGTTAAGCCAGAGGTCCTCAAAGGTATGCATGAATTTGCGGCATCCGCGATCGTCAGCTGCACTGTTGAAGCGGTAGTTCCATTCTATTCCGGAGGTCAGCGCGCTTCTTGAGATATTTGAGGAGCCTATGAAGATTTCATGAAAATCATGACGGTGGTGAAAGATGCAGGCTTTCGGATGAAATGCCCTGTTTTTTTCTTTAAACATGCGCAGTTTAATGTCGTCACCGAGATGCTTTCTTAAAAGACAGAGCGCTGAAGGCTGGGTGATGTCGAGGTATGAACCTGTCAGTATCCTTATGGCCGCTCCACGTTCTGCTGCGGATTTCAGCTCGTTAAGGATCAGTCTTACTCCGGATTCCATCAGGAACGATACGATGATGTCCATGTTCTCGGCTTTTCTCATGGAGACCAGAATATGTCCGAGCAGATGATCACGGTATCTGTCATTGCCGGTACAGACATTGTTATCCGTGTAAAACGTCAGGTCGGCAGGATTTTCATAAACTTTTATCAGTTCCTCAGAAGCAGATTGAGCCATTTTTCCTCACTTCTCCCCGGTCTTACGTCGGCGGTTATCCAGTAGTCAGTTATGTGAAGCTTTGAATTACGGGCGAGAAACTCCCTGAAACTCTCCGGCGTGAAATCAGTGAAATATCTGCCGTTGCGCATCCCTTCAAAAGTACCGTATTTGAAGGAGGTATATATCGTGCCGGCAGGCTTCAGGGCGTTTTCCATGCGTCTGAAAACATCCCCAAGATCTGTTCTGGAAAGATGCAGAATGGAGGCACAGGCCCAGATGCCGTCAAACTCCTGGCGGTTATCCAGCTCACTGAACAGAAGTCTGATTACCTCGTGACCTGTGTTGGCCGAGGCCGTGCGGCACATTTCAGGACTTCCGTCGGTGGCGGTTACCCTGAATCCGCGTTCGAGGAAATAGAGAGTGTCGCGTCCCGAACCGCATCCAAAATCGAGTATGTGTGCCGATGGGGAAAGCTCCCTCAGGAATCGTTCCTGAGTATCTCTGAAATCAACTCCGAATGTTGAGTCACTGAATGACTGACAATTGTTTTTATAGTATTCCAGTGTCCTGTCCGTCATATTCCTGTCCGCCGGTAATTTTCTAAAATTAAAAAACAGCTTCTCAAAAAACCGGGGTCGGGGCTGAACGGCCGCCATATCCAGATGTTTTGAAACAGTTGCCAACTACCTATTATGACAGCAAAAAAAAGTGCTCAGCCATAAATTTATTGAAATGTGCGCTGAGACGGTCTGAAATATTGAACTCAATCAAGAAAGCGGCATTCTTTACAAATCAGTGAGACGGCAGAGAAAACGAAAAACGGTCTGATACATCCTTCCGTTCTCTCAGCCGTGTGTTTCTTTATCATGTTCCTTTCGGATAATGCGGTTTCCTGATTTCAGACGCTGCACGGTTCAAGAATGCGGAGGTAATGCTTCAGGTTCTGCAGTAATGCTTTTTCCTGTAATGTGCCGTGCTGCTGTAAATACACATCTGCAGATCCTCATTCACTGAATGCTCTGAAAGGTCTGCGGAACCCTCGCGGCAGGCCTTTAAAAACATGTAATACACAAAAAAAACACGTTCATAAATGAATAAATAACATACAAAAAAACAGTAAATATCCTGTAACACTTGTGAAAAAATCGTCAAAAGCCTTTGAATTTAGTGATCGGTAACAGATTTTTGCCTTTTGCGAGTTGCTCACAAGCTGTTTGTTATTGATAATTGAAAACGTTTAGCAACGCCGATATCTCGGATATTACGGGGCTAAAGAGGAAAGTCTAAAACAATAACGTGTTAATTAAGAGGGCAGAGATGAATAAGACCCAGCTAGTTGAGAAGATTGCTGAGAAAGCCGGTATCACCAAGAAGAAGGCTGATGAAGCTCTTAAGGCATTCGAATCTGTAGTAACTGAAACTCTTGGCAGCGATGACAACATTACCCTTGTTGGATTCGGTACTTTTGAGGCTACCGAACGCAAGAGTCGTGAAGGTCGTAATCCAAAGACTGGTGAAGTAGTGAAGATTGAAGCTCGCAAGGTGCCTCGCTTCCGTCCAGGTAAGGCTTTAAAGGATGCTTTAAAGTAAGATAGGGCATCAGCTGATTCTAAGTCTGTAAAAGCACACATTTAATGTGTGCTTTTCATTTATGGAGACCTGTATCGGGATCCCGGATGCCAGAATCAGCCGGAAGAGTGAAGCTGCTCATTCCTAAGGTGAAGATCCGTCATTTTTTGAGCAGTTGCCTTCATTCCGCGTGACTTATAATAAAAATGAAATAATAATAGTGAGATTATTACGGTAATTTCATTTATAATAATTACAATTTTTTAACTTTTGTGTTTTGAATTTATTTACCTAGTGTATATTTCGGAGTAAAAGATACATGTTTACTGATAAACTCCGCGAAGGTTCAACCGGACCGGCAGCCAAGATTCTGTTCGGCATAATAATCGTTTCCTTCGCTGTTGCCGGTGTAGGTTCCTACCTGATTCCGGATCGTAACGATGAACCCGTAAAGGTTAACGGGGTGAAAATCCCTGAATATGAACTTGAAAATCAGGTTCGTATCGAAAAGTCCAAGCTTGAAAGACAGTTCGGCAAGAAGTTCTTTGAACAGCAGATGGCTATTGATGACAACTTCAACAACAAGTTCAAGGCCAGCATTCTTGAAAGAATGATCAATGATGAAACTCTCTCTCAGCTTATTGAAAAGGACGGAGTTGACATTCCTGCAGTTCTCGTAAAGTCCAGAATCAGAAGCATGCCTGAATTCCAGGTTAACGGTGAATTCAATCAGGATCAGTATCAGAAGGTTCTGTCCATGGCAGGCTTCCAGAGTCCTGATGCATTCGGTGAAGCTTTAAGAAACGATATTGCCAAGGAAACCTTCCTAAAGCCTGTTATTGAAGGTGAGTTTGCTCTTCCGGGTGAAGTTGGTCATCTTACCGATCTTCTGACTGAAAACCGTACCTATACCATGGTGAACATCAACAAGAGCAAGTTTATCGGCAACGTTGAGGTTACCGAAGAGCAGATTAAAGACTACTATGAAGCTCACAAGGATAACTACCTCAATGCAGACAAGGTTAAGTTTACCTACATCTATCTGACCACTGATGATGTTGAAGCTGATGTTCACTATACCGATGAAGATCTTACCAATTTCTTCAATCTGCATACCGAACTCTATACCGTTCCGGAAAAGCGCGAGATTTCGCACATCCTATTTACCGGTGACGACGCCATGGAAAAGGCGAAGGAAGTAAAGGCCAAGCTTGATGCCGGCGAAGACTTCGCAGCCCTGGCTCAGCAGTATTCTCAGGACCCTTCATCAGCAAAGAACGGCGGTAAGCTTCCTGCATTCGCTTCAGGCCATCAGGACAAGAGCATTGACAGCGCTGCCTTCGCTCTCGAAAAGGTCGGTGATGTTTCAGAACCTGTAGAATCAGATTTCGGTGTTCACATCATCAAACTCAACAAGATTGTTCCTAAGACCTCAAAGACCTTTGAAGAGTCAAAGTCTGACGTAATCAGCAGATTCGTAAAGCAGCAGAGCCAGGAAGTATTCCTCGACAAGCGCCAGATTGTTGCCGACGTTTCTTTTGAAAATCCAGACTCTCTTGATTTTGCCGCCAAGGAAGCCAACAGCTCCGACAAGGATCATCCTTCTGACACCGTTAAGGTTCAGACTTATGATTTCCTTGCTTCTGATGCAAAGGATCTCAAGTTCCCGTTCAGTGAAAAGGCTGTTCTTGACAAGGTATTCGATCAGGAACTCCGTGAATCAGGCATGAACTCAGATCTTATCGAACTCGGTCCTAACGCATTTGTTGTCGTTCATATCGAAGACTATGTTCCAAAGACTCCGAAGAAGCTTGATGAAGTTAAGAAGTCTATTATTGCAGACATCAGTGCCGATGCTTCCAGGGCCGGTGTAAACACCTATGTTGACGGCCTGATTGCAACTCTTGCAAAGGGTGAATCAATTGATGGCGAAGCCGCTTCAGGTAAGATTACCATTGATAAGCCTAAGACCATTTCCCGTCTTGACAACAAGGTTGACGAAAGCGTTTCAAGAAACGTGTTCGAGCTCGCCCGTGCCGACAAGGGTAATATTAACTACGGAAAGTATGAGGACAAGGACGGCAACGCATACATCCTGATCCTCAATGACGTGGAAATCCGCAGTGAACCTGATGCTTCACGTGATGATTTCCTTACTCAGCAGATTTCCAATATGAAGTCAAAGGCTGACAACGTTGTTCTGATTAATTCAGCACGTGACAAGTCCAAGATTGAATACAATCTCAGCAAGAAGTATTTAAACGGTTCTTCAGACTCATCTGAAGACTGATAAATACCGGATGAATTCATCCGACTGAGTCTTAAAGCAGGTCACCGTTTCGTTTTTATGGCGAAACGGTGATTTTTTTATGGATATAAGTAATTAAATTTGAAGAATAATCCGTAAATCAAGGTATAATACACAGGTTATCAGTAATGTACCGGTATTTCCCGTTCGATGAAACACCTGAATTCTTTCGGTGCGTATTCATTCTGACTGGAATCTGAAAGTCGGGGGCCGGTTTTTCTGAATAAAGGTTTTATGCTTTGCGTGTTTCCTGCAGGAAACACCTGTTCGGGCACCATTTATAAGATTGATAAGGATTTATTTTAATGGAATTCAAGACTACTGAAGATAAGGTTTGTTACGGTATCGGTACTCAGGTTGGTGATCAGTTAAGACACAGCATGTTCCCTGCATTCAATGTTGACGCCGTTATTGAAGGCATCAGAGATTCACTTGCAGGCAAGCTCCAGATTAATGCTCAGGAAATCAATGACGCATTCAGAGTATTAAATGAAAAGCTCGCCAAGGAACAGGCCGCTCTTGCTGAAGTTGCCAAGAAGAAGGGCGCTGAATATCTTGCTGAAAACGCAAAGAAGGAATCAGTTGTAGTAACTCCTTCAGGTCTTCAGTACGAAGTTCTTAATGAAGGTACCGGTGCTACCCCTAATGAAAACAACGTTGTTAAGGTTCATTACCACGGTACTCTCATTGACGGTACTGTATTCGATTCATCAGTATTAAGAGGTGAACCTGCCCAGTTCGGCGTAAATCAGGTTATCAAGGGCTGGGTTGAAGGTCTTCAGCTGATGAAGGTTGGTTCAAAGTACCGTTTAACCATTCCATATGAACTTGCCTACGGTGAAAACGGCGCAGGTTCAATTCCTCCATGCAGCGTGCTCGTATTCGAAGTTGAACTCCTCGATATCGTTAAGTAATTAAGACTTTTTCGGAGATTGAATCATGAGTAAGTTACGTATTGCAGTTGCGGGTGTTAACGGCAGAATGGGCCGCTGCCTTGTACAGGCTGTAACGGCTGCCGGTGAAAAGTGCGAGCTGGTTGCCGCCACCGAACATCCGGAGTCTTCAGTTATCGGTGCCGATGCAGGCGAAATCGCAGGTGTGGGCAGGCTCGGTGTGGCTGTAGTTCCATCACTCAGGGATGCGGCTGCCTTTGATGTACTGATCGACTTTACCCGTCCTCAGTCATCTCTTGATAATCTGGCGGAATGCGTATCACGCAAGTCAAAGGTTGTACTCGGTACCACCGGATTTACTGATGAACAGAAAGGACAGATTGCTGAATTTGCCAAGCAGACAGCAGTTGTATTTGCATCCAACTTCAGCGTTGGTGTAAATCTGGTATTCAAGCTTCTGGAAATGGCCACCAGGGTAATGGGTGATTATTCCGACATCGAAGTTGTTGAAGCTCACCACAGACATAAGGTTGACGCTCCATCAGGAACAGCCTTAAGCATGGGAGAAGCCGTAGCCAGGGCCTTAGGCAAGAACCTCAATGACATTGCTGTAAAGGAACGTAATGGCATCATCGGTGAAAGAAAGCCGGGAACCATCGGTTTTTCAACCATTCGCGCAGGCGACATTGTAGGTGAACACACCGTAATGTTCGCGGACATCGGTGAACGCGTGGAAATTTCCCACAAGGCTTCAAGCCGCATGACTTTCGCCAACGGTGCCGTAAGAGCTGCTCAGTGGTTAAGTGATCGTACTACCGGTCTTTTCAACATGCAGGACGTGCTTAATCTCAAGTAAGCTTCATTCTGCGGATTGAAATTCCTAAAAGTGAAACAGGAAGAGGAACATCATGGTATGTTCCTCTTTCTTTTTATGAATGATTATCTGAATTTATTGCGATAATGTGATGAAAGAATTTCTGTGACAGTGATTGATTTTAGTTTTATGATCAGGGGGTTAATTTCATCCGGTGTGCCGAAAGGTCTGTTTATGTACCTTGCCTGTAGATTTATTCTGTTTATTATCTTTTAATATTCCGGATTATCAGACGGTATTGCTGATAACGGCAGGGCACCTGAGGAGGCCTTCTTGTTTTTATGAGAAACTTAAGAGTTCTCTTTCACTTTTTTGGTTTTCAGGTTGTTTTTGGCTTTTACAAGCTGTTCTATAGCTTCTCCTGCTGATACCTTGCTTCTGCTCATTTTGGTGTATACGCTGCACGGATTAAGCCTGTAGCAGCATGCCGCCTCGTCGATTGAACTGAATTCACGTCCGTTGATGATCACCTTTTTTGTACGTGCAGGCACAAATTCGAGGCACCTGTTAAGGGCTTCATCCGGGTTCTGACACCTTTTAAGAGCATCGTTCCATCTTGATCTGGTGATGCCATAGTGCTCACACATGGATGCGATTGAGGGAAATTCTATCCCGCGTACTGTAACCCTGGTTTTCTTTCCTGTCATTAAATACTTCCTGTAATGTGCATGTAATAATTTACAGTCTGCTTGAATTTCAACACCATAATATCAAATTTATTCTTAATAGTAAAATAATAATATTTATATTTAAATGATTTATATCAATATAATATATATATTACAAACAGGCGCCAACGAATAATTTAACATCATGAACGGGGTTAAAATGCCGACGGCGCGGGCATTGTCTGACAGAAATAAGTTAAGTGTTCTGATGATGAAAAATGTGAATATTCAAAAGCACAGAAATACCGATTGTGCAAAAAATGACGGAAAATATGAAAAAAAAAGAAATTATTTAACCTTGGGAACATCCTTCCAGGAGGTAGTGTATGCCGGTGATTTTCTTTCCTGTCTGGATATGCCGCTCCGGGCATACATGCCCTGAGCCGCCAGAAAGACCGTATTCTGTTTTCTGGCGTTAAGCCGGTCAACAGCCATCTGGAGTTTTGCGCGTTTCTCTCTCAGCTCCTCGGATTCCGGCTCGGCATCAAAAAGATCCATCTGACTCTCGCGTGATGCAGACAGATCCTCAAGAATGACTCCTGCCTTGTAGTAGAGGTATCCCGGTGCAAAAATACCGTTAAGCACGCGAAGTCCCGCACTGAGCAGTTCTGTCGTGTCACAGGTTCTGATATTCAGTCTGGCATAGGACTGTCTGCTGTAGTGACGGTCTCTTGCTGAAGCCAGATTGGTCTGGATGTATATGCTGATGATGCCGGCATACTGACGATCTTCCCTGAGCTTTTCAGCTGCCTTTACTATAAAATCAGCCACGATCTGGCTGAGTTCGGTAAGTTCGGTAATGTGATGACCGAAGGTTCGGCTCCACATAATCTGTTTCCTGGGCTGCGGCTGGCTGTCCATGGGAATGCAGGAAATACCGTTAAGTTCAGTTATGATATTGGCAGTGGTGATGTTGAACTTCTTCTTTATCTCCGCAGGATTCAGCAGTGACAGTTCATAGGCGTTTCTGATGCCGTATTCTCTGCCAAAGCGTTCATTAAGGGCTCTGCCTATTCCCCAGATATCGTCAAGGGGTGTGTTTTTCAGGGCGAAAATTCTCTCATCATCCGTATCTATAGTCATGACTCCTCCCGGAAGAATACCTTTCTTGGCGCAGTGATTGGCAATCTTCGCCAGGGTTTTGGTTGAAGCTCCTCCCACACATACAGGGATGCCTATGTCATGTGTCACCCGGTGACGGATCTCAAGACAGTAATCAAAATTATTGTAGGTTCGTGAATATCCGGTGAGGTTCAGAAAGGCCTCGTCTATGCTGTATCTTTCAACCTCCGGAGCAAATCCGCTCAGCATGGTATAGACACGGTTGGACATATCCAGATAAAGACTGAAATTGGAACTGAAAACGGCAATGTTGTACCGGTGCACAAGATCTCTTATTTTGAAAAGAGGAATTCCCATGGGAATCCCCAGTTTTTTGGCTTCGTTTGAACGGGAAATTACGCATCCGTCATTGTTTGAAAGCACGATTACCGGACGATCCCTGAGATCGGGACGGAACATTCTCTCGCAGGAAACAAAGAAGTTGTTGCAGTCGGCCAGAGCAAAATAACTGCGGGAGGCATTCATTTCATATGCCTTAAGTCTCTGCAGATCCTCCGGAGTTGCATTGTCCGGATCCGTATACCTGATGATGCTCATGTTCTGTCTTGTGCCGGTGGTTATTCAGATGAAAAATTCTCGCATGGTGGGTTTTATTTCAATTATACCTGTTTTCTGTTGAAAAACATAACGAATAAAATATATATTCTGTAATTTTCTGCATAATTGTGCGTAATCGCTCCTGAGTTAAATCGTGATGAACAGGCGAACTGAAGGTTTTAATCAGGACTGATTACTGTTATCATAAGTCTATGTCTTCGCGTACAGCGCGCGGAGTTACCACGGTTTTTAAATTCAGAACTGAATATGGACGGCAACGGTGAACAGGACACAGATAACTGAACTATTTGAGATATTTGAATCCGTAAGAAGCAATCCTCGGTCGGAGCTTGTATATCATAACAGCTTTGAGCTTCTCTGCGCCGTGGTGCTTTCGGCCCAGGCCACCGACGCTTCCGTAAACAAAGTTACTCCCGTCCTTTTTGCCAGGGCTCCCGATCCGCAGACCATGGCACGGATGGAAACCGCGGCAATTGAGGAGATCATTTCCTCCATAGGTCTTTACAGGGCCAAGGCCGGATATCTGAAAGGTCTCAGTGAAAAACTGGTGTCAGACTTCGGAGGAGAAGTACCTCAGTCTGAAAATGAACTGGTCTCACTGCCCGGCGTGGGACTCAAGACGGCAAGAGTTGTTCTTAACGTGGCTTTCGGCCGGCCGACCATTGCTGTCGATACGCATATATTCAGGGTTGCGGACAGAATAGGTCTGAGCCATGCAAAAACTCCCAATCAGATGAGTGACGTGCTGGCTAAGCGTATTCCCGAACGTTTTCTGAAAAACGCCCATCATCATCTCATTCTTCACGGCAGATATGTGTGCCGTGCCCAGCGCCCGAAATGTCATGAATGTCCGGTGACACACCTCTGCGCCTTTTTCAAGAAAAGCAAATACGTCACAAAGTAAGTAAAATCAGAAAACTTTTTTTCATTATAGTGATCAAGCGTGATTTTTAAATCTTTACTTTATGCAATGATATTAAAGATAGGGGGATAACGTGCGATTATTATTTGGGCAAACAGATTGTCCATCCCGTGATGATTGCTCTTTTTATGTCAATTTAAATGTTTTTTGTCAGATAAACATTTAAAATATATCTAATGCGCTGCTCACTGCGACAGGGCATGAACAAGGATAAAACACACTCATCATGAGTCGTACAGTTCTCTCAGTTCCGATAAGCAATGTAACCGTGTCCGGTTCGGATTATGTCCGTCTGATTATTCCTGCAGTAATCATCGTGCCGGATCAGGCTGTCGGATTTGACATGATTTCACTCGACCCGTTCTTAACTTTTCCAGAGAACGGGTCACGGAGTGTCTGAAAACACCTTTTCAGGCATTCAAACCGATTGAACGTCGGGGATTGTCCGGAGGATTTCTGATCAGAGTCCGGCCGGAAAGCCTTCTTTTGAGGAGGGGCTGTTCAGTATGGCTGGTTATACATATTTAAAAAAGGCGATCTATGAACGATACAAACAAAAAAAATAACGAACAGAAGATAATTAGCTCGCTTGTAAGAGACTTTATCATCTATATAGATCAGGAATGCTTCAATAAGCCGGAAGAATTTACTCCGTTTGCCGATCTTGTTGTTCCAACCTTGCGCAAATATAATCAAAAGCTTAATGTAAACTGCGATTATATCAAGCATGTTCGTGATGTACTGTCTAAAGAAAAGAATCTTAAGTCCAATCTTGATATCATGGAAAAAAGCGGTCGACTCGACATCGTTGACTGCGACAGTATTGAAGATCTGATCAGTCAGCATCATTCAGATGCCAATACGCTTTTCATTACCCAGATTGAAGAGATGGCTGTTTCCGTAAAGAGCGGTGAGGATGCTTTTGACAGTAACAATCTGTTTATCAAGAAAATTAATCTTGAAGCGTCTCTGGATTATTTCAAGGGCATTCGAAATAAATATGCCAGCCTTGGTAATGCCCCGTCAGAAGCTGCACGCGTCAACACCATCATTATTGACATTTCATCAATCTTCTATGAAAACACTTCGTTCTTCCTTGAAGACCTGAATCTTTACAATAATCCAAGCTATCCGTACAAGATATACGTCTGCAAGAGGGATCTCGATAAATTCTATCAGAGTGCAAAAGTCAGCCATTTTGCCGACTCAAGTTACAGCCGACTTGATCGTGAATTCGGCGCGATTACCTACAACCCTGATCTTGCGGGAAGAGATGACAGTGCAACCATCAGAAAATTCAGAACCGAGAAGAACGTCGGTGTTCTGACTTTTGATGACAGCAGGGCAAGTGAATTTTTCAATATGAACGAACCTGATCTTTCAGGTCGCTGGGTCTGTCCGTTCAAAATCAAGGATGGAGATGCAAATACCGATTATCCGTCCAGCCCGTGGAAAAAAGATATAAACTCACTTTTTGAAAGAGTTAAGGAACTTCTGAACTCTAATGAGGATTCCTTTGCCAAGTATGCGGAGCTTTCAAAGGTTCAGACCGCAGCCAGCATAGAGGAAGACAAAAAGAAGAAGGAAATGGAGAGCGCTCCAGCCTCCGCCAAAACTTGTGATGAAGTCAAGAAGGCCATTGCCGACCCTATCATTAAGGTAAACAACTCTGACTTCTCTGATCTGGTTGTCGAATCTGAAGCTACCAGAAACAATGACATGATGTTTGCAAAGTCCAAGGATTTGGCAAAGACTGTGATTCAGCCGAAATCAAGTGAGGTTGTTCCTCCTCTGCAGACAGCATCAGTAAGTGCCTCAACCATAAATCCGGAGGTTTCCTCATCTGATGACAGAATTATCAAACCTGTAAGTACCGGAACCACACTGAAATTCGTTAAGGATGAAAAAACAGCTCAGCCGGCTCCTGCCGCTCCGCAGACCAAGCCTGCCGTTGATGACGTGATTTCTCCGGTAAGGGAAACAGTTGACGTTATGGCTGAAAAAGCCGCGGAAACAGTAGAAACTGTTGTTATCGATTTAGACAAGAATGTTGAGAAGGAAACAGTCACACTCACGGGAAACGTCAGGGATGCAGCAGCTGAAAAGGCCGATGAAGTGCAGTCAGCCGTCTCTGAAACCGCAGCAGAAGTAAAAGAGGCTGTTGCTGAGGCTGAAGATAAAAACGAAGATATTCTTTCCGCAAAAGAAAATGAATCTGAACATCATGACGAAAAGAAGCATCGCGGTCTGTTTGGTCTGGGTTCACTTTTTGGCAGAAAGAAAAACGCCAAGGAAGAAGTTAAAGCTGCGTTAGCCGACAAAGTTGAAGAAGTAAAGACCTCAGTGGCTGACAAGGTTGCTGAAGCAAAGGAAACCGCAGCAGAGGTTAAGGAAGCAGTTTCTGAAAAGGCTGAAAAAGTAAAGACCGCAGCAGCTGACAAGGTTGCTGAAGCTAAAGAAACCATAGCTGAGGTTAAGGAAGCAGTTTCCGAAAAGGCTCAGGAAGTTAAGGCCGCAGCAGCTGACAAGGTTGCTGAAGCTAAAGAAACCATAGCTGAGGTTAAGGAACCAGTTTCCGAAAAGGCTCAGGAAGTTAAGACTGCCGTTGCAGATAAGATTGCCGAAGCCAAGGAAACCGTAGCTGAGGTTAAGGAAGCAGTTTCCGAAAAGGCTCAGGAAGTTAAGGCCGCAGCAGCTGACAAGGTTGCTGAAGCCAAGGAAACCGTAGCTGAGGTTAAGGAAGCAGTTTCTGAAAAGGCTCAGGAAGTTAAGGCCGCAGCAGCTGACAAGGTTGCTGAAGCCAAGGAAACCGTTGCTGAGGTTAAGGAAGCAGTTTCCGAAAAGGCTCAGGAAGTCAAGACTGCAGCAGCTGACAAGGTTGCTGAAGCTAAAGAAACCATAGCTGAGGTTAAGGAAGCAGTTTCCGAAAAGGCTCAGGAAGTCAAGACTGCAGTAGCTGACAAGGCTGCCGAAGTAAAGGAAACAGCCGCAGACGTTAAGGATGCTGTTGCTGAAAAGGTGTCTGAAGTTAAGGATGCTGTTTCAGAAAGCAAGCCGGTAAAGAGCGTAAAGGATACCATTGCGGCTATTGTCGGTGATACAGCCAAGACATCCGGCGCCGAACATTCAGAAGATCATAACAAGAAGGTTAAGTTCCAGTCTTCCGGTCTCGGTTTTAATTTTACAAAGGGTAAGAAGCCGGAACCGAAGAAGGAAGAAACAGTTCAGGAAAAGCATGAAGAGCATAAGAATCACTCATTCGTGTCAGGCGGTCCTAACTTTATGTTCTCTGTTAAGAAGAAGAGTGACATCAGGGAACCTGCAAATGCCACTGAAAAGACCGTGGCTTCTGCCATAGCGTCTGCCACTGCAGGTGTCGCCGCTGCCGCTGAACCGGAACACAAGACCTACTCATTCAAGTCTGGTGCCTCCAATTTCATGTTCTCTGCCAAAAAGAAAGCGGATGAACATCATGATGAGTCCGCCAAGTCTCAGGTTTCTGCAGATGACGCTTCTTCAAAGAAGGGCGATCTGAAAGCTGATGAAGCCGCTACTGAAGAACTTCTGAACTTAAGTCACGAAACCGCAAAGAGTGCAATTGATTCCGGAACAGCCAAGGTAACGGATGTTCCTTCAAAGCCTCAGGTTTCAGACAGTTCAAACTTTGACAGCAAGGGAGCATCCGTTTCCCTGGCTGATGCGATAAAGGTGCATTCACCTGATACTGCAGTTGCCAAGACCGATGTAAAGGTTTCAATTTCCGCAAAGGACGCTATAAACAGTGTTTCTGCAGACGGAAGAATTCCTGCAGACAACGGGTTAAACAGATTCCGTGTGTCCGATATTGCAAGCAACATTGTTAACCGTTCAAACAGCGGTGCTGCAGCTGCTTCTGAAAGCAGTGAAAATATCACCGCCGCCTCATCCTCATCTTACAAGGATGCGGTTTCAGAACTGGCAAAGAAGACAAAGGTTGAAAACAGCGTAAATGTCGGCAGTGCTTCAGCCATGGCTGAAAGATCAGAGGAAATCAAAAAGACTTTTGAAAAGACTGTTGAACTTGCTTCAGAACAGATTAAGTCAGGCATTGATGCCTCAGCCGCCGAAAAGAAGTCTGAAGATTCAGTGGCTGCAGAAGTTAACGACCTCGGTGCTGAAAAGAAGAGCAAGGAAATCAAGGATCTTGTTAAGAACCTGACTCCTGTTAATCCAAAGCTTACCAAGGAACAGTATGCCGCCAAGGGCAAGTCCATCGTTAATTCAATGCTTTCCTCAATTGATCAGGTGAAGTCAACCGCTTCAGCCGGTCAGTCTGATGCAATTCGTGAAGAGGACAAGACTCCTGCTGCTCTTAATCTTAAGCCAAGTGCCACCGGGTTCAATCTTTCAAGCAAGGATCTGGAAAAGATTCAGAAGGAAAGAGAAGCTGAAAAGAAGGCCAAACTTGAACGTGAAGCCAAGCAGCGTGAAGAAGACATCGCACTCGGCAAGATCAAGGTTTCACACGTACCTCAGGATTTCAAGCTCGAACAGACAGATCGCGGCTTTAACGTGAATGCCGAAAAGGCTGCCGAGCTTAAGGAACGTCATCGTATCAACAGCATCGGTCTCGTTGAAGCTCTGAAGGCTGAAAAGAGCCGCAAGGCACAGGAAGCCGAGGATTACGCCCGCGAGGTTAACACCGTCAAGGCTATTGAAGAATTTGATCTTGAAGGTGAAAATGCCGATTTCGTATACTCTCCAACAGCCAAGGCCAAGGATGAAACTCCTATTTCTGAATTTGAAATGACTGAAGAACGCAAGAAGCAGCTTCGTAACTACGAGGTAAGCCAGCGTTCAGAAGTATCCGTCAAGAGAAATCTGGAATCATCCAACTTCTATAATGCCAATGACAAGCGCAAGACCAATTACGGTAATGCCGCAAACAAGGTAGGTCAGGCTTCCAGAAAGGTATCCGACGTACGCGGTTTCGACAGTTCACTGTTCAGTGACAAGCCTAAATCATCAACCGCTCAGAGGACAAATCCTGAAAGAAGTTCTCAGGATTATGCGCGCGTGAATCAGATGATTGAACAGCGTTACAAAGATCTTGAGAACAAGAAGGAAGAGGTAGGTCAGGCCCGTACCGACACCACTTCAACCCAGTCACAGACCGTTGATATCGTAATCAGCAGTCAGGACGGACTCAAGACCGGCACCAGCCAGAGTGTTGAAGCGGTTAAGACCGTAGCCTCAAAGGTTGAGGAAACTGCTCAGGTTACCAGGGTTACTGAAGACAAATCTGAAGTTGCAGTAACTGATAATGTCGCTCCTGTTCCGTTTGCAAGAACAGGTAATCCTTATCAGACTACCATCGGCCTCGGAATCGTAAATATTCCTAAGCTTAACGACAGTGTGTTTATTAACGGCAGTGAAGTTAAGCTCATCAAGCCAATCATTATGAGTCAGAGCCTTGCAATCTATGCAAACGACAAGGATCCCGGAACCATTATCAAGATCTTCGGTCGTGACTCTCTTACCGCTTCCATGATTGCCAAGCTCGAAACAATGATGGACAACATGGTAAGCGTAGACGGTGTTGAATGGCCTAGAGCTCTTGTCAAGAATGAAGCAGGTGACATTGTAGGTTGCGTAATGAGAAGCTTCAATACCACTTCTCTGCAGGTAATGTGCAATTCAAAGGATTACTTCTTCCACGATTACAACCGTGTTGATATCGTTAAGCTTGCTCTTGACTATCTCACCAAGGTGGCCAAGCTGCATGAACTGAACATCTACCTCGGTGTTGAAGACCTTAATTCTCTGGCAATTGATGCCTCCAAGAAGCTGTCATTCCTCAACATTGAAAAGATGCAGGTAGGCGATTATCCTTATCTGCCGCAGCTCAATGCAGTTACCGCACCTGAGCTTTCAAGTGAACTTTCAGCCAATATGGCCAGTGAAATCAGTGACAGATACGTGGTTGCACATACTCTGTTCAAGCTGGTGTTCCTCGGCAGAAGTCCGTATGTAACCAGTCATCTGCAGGGCGTACCGGTTGATAAGCTTACCGCTTTCAGATTCCCTGAAAACGTGTTTGACCCTATGGTTCCGCCAAAGGATGAAGCGTTCTATATCTGGAGTTATCTGCCTCAGTATATCAAGGAAGCATTCATTTCATCACTGTCTGCCGGCTATCATGAACCTGAACGCCGCAAGACCGTAAATGAATGGATTACCCTGATGAATAAGTTCATGGTTGAAATCACCAGTCCTGCAGTTGCGCCTATGGCACTTGAAATTTCTCCGTCAAGAGCCTCATCAGCTGATTCAGCATATTCAGTTGAATGTAAGTTCTGCCGTTCTGCAGTATCAAAGATTGATGCAGCCGTAACCGACGGATTCTGCCATCACTGCTTCAACCAGCGCGGACGTCTGGCCAAGTGTTCATGCTGCGGCAAGACCTTCCTGGTAAGCTACAGAGACATAAAGGTTGCCGGCAACGACAGTCCTAAATTCTGTCAGTCATGCAAGACCAAGTTCATGCACACCAAATCAATCAGCAAGTGTCATGAATGTCACAGAAGTTACGTGGTAACTGAAGGTGACGAACTGATGTACGGTTCTGAAATCTACTCAAGATGTCAGAACTGTCTTAAGACTGAACTCGAAAAGAAGAAAGCTGCCGGGGCAAAGTCTGAAGGAACTATTATCAGTAAGTAGATAATAGGTATATAACCAGCAATTTGAGTGTTACTTTTTTGAGTAACACTCTTTTTTTTGTCCGGGATACCTATTCGGCGAACTTCAGTAATGCATTTTTTCAACCGGATAATTCGTAAACTTATACGCCAATGCACATTTTTTGAAGACCGGTAATGATTTTCTGCCCGTATGTCCGGGTATATGAAAATATAATTATTAATGGGGGAGTAATTGCGGAACATTAAGTAATTATTCTTCTTATCTTCAACTGACCGGAAGGAGCAGGTAATATGCATATCCTTAAAAAAGACCCGAAAGCGTCAGACGCCGACTATTCATTTACACCGGTTCCTTTAAATGCCAGAAAGGGATTCTGGCCGCTTCTGTTTGTCATGGTCGGATTCGCCTTCAATTCCACCGGCATGGCTGTCGGAGCCAAAATCGGTGTCGGCACCAATCCTCACAGTTTTATAACTGCAATGCTTCTCGGCGGTCTTTTTCTGTCCGCCTTTACGGGAGTGCTCGGTTATATCGGAAGCCGTACCGGCATGACCTATGATCAGCTGTGCCGCAGAGCTTACGGCAGTAAGGCCTTTATCATTCCGTCAGCCATGCTTGCCGTCACGCAGATTGGATGGTTCGGAGTATGCTCCGCAATGTTTGCCATTCCTGCGGCGGAATTCTTCGAATGTTCTCCGTATCTTACCATTTCCATTGCAGGTCTTGCCATGACAACCTCTGCCTATATAGGATTCAAAGGTCTTGAGGTTATAAGCTACATTGCGGTTCCTCTTATTATAATCCTGGGCAGTCTTTCCCTTTATCTTGCCTTAAGCGTTAAGGGTTTATCTCCATCCTTAAGTTCCGGTCCGGACGTGCCTGTTTATGACATGAATTCCATGGTTGCTCTGGTTATAGGAAGTTTTATTTCAGGAGGATGCTCAACTCCGAATTTCACCAGGTTTGCAGCCCGTCCGTTCAGTTCGGTTGTGTCCACCGTTTCCGCCTTTATGTTCGGAAATTCTCTGATGATTGTCTTCGGAGCGGCAGGTGCGTACTGCACGGGAAGTGATGACATTTTTTACGTCATGATGTCTCAGGGACTGGTCCTCTCCGCTTTTGTGGTTCTGGGCGCCAATATATGGACCACCAACGATAACGCTCTTTATTCCAGCGGTCTGAGTCTTTCGAGCATTTTTCTGGTACCTAAGAAAATTATGGTTATTGCCGGAGGACTCCTGGGAACGATAGCGGCATTCTGGCTTTTCAATAATTTTGTACACTGGCTGGTTTTCCTTGGTGCAACACTTCCTGCCGTCGGCGGAATCCTCATAGCTGATTATTTTGTTTTTCCGTATAAATATACGGATGAAAACACAAAATCAGGAAGCTGCATTCCTGCTCTTCTGGGTACTGTTGCAGGCCTTGTGGCAGGTAATTCGCTTGATTTCGGATGCGCGGGAATTAATTCCATTGCAGCGGCCGTTCTGGTATGGACAGTGCTCAGTTATCCCGAAATAAAGAATAGAAACCGCGGACTTAATAATAAAATTAATGACGGAAAGTCTCTGAACAGTGATTTTAAAGGATAATATTTGTACAAAATTAAATTTATTTAGCTTTTAGGTCACTGTTTAGACTGTATAACAGGCTTTTATCTGTGAAATTTGCTAAAATACGCCGTAATTCGCATAGTTGCGTTTAAATCTTGTGCAAACGTTTTTTTTATTTTGCTAAAGTTCAAAAAAATATGTTTCGCAGGTTTAATGAAAATCTGTAAAAAGTTATCCTTATTATAGGACTTATTACATGCTTGCTATGTGTGGGATATTAATAAACTGATTATAATAAAGTGATATTCCAGCAGTGTTATAACAAACTTCATTTCTGTTCTGTGTCAACATCGGAACAGTTATGGTAAGGTGCTGAGAAGTTGATAAATATTTTTTTAGTAGACGATCATGACCTGGTTCGTACAGGTATCCGCAAGATACTGGAGGAATGTACGGGAATTAATGTCGTAGGCGAAGCGTCAAGCGGTGAAGCAGCGGTTTCATGGTGCAGACAGCATCAGTGCGACATTATCTTTATGGATATGAATATGCCAGGCATCGACGGTATAGAGGCCACAAAACGTATCTTAAGATACAATCCGGGGGCCCGAATCATTATGCTTACCGTTCATACCGATGATCCGATTCCCAGTCAGGTGATGAAAGCAGGAGCATGGGGGTTCCTTACTAAAGGTGCTTCCGCTGAGGAAATGCTCAAAGCCATTCACGAAGTATTCTCAGGTCACAGATACCTGGAATCCAATATTGCTCAGATGATGGCACTCGTCAGATTTCCGGGGAACGGTAAGAAAGAGGTCGGTGATGACGGCAATCCTTTCGGAATACTTGCAGAACGTGAACTGCAGATTAGTACCATGATTTCTCAGGGAATGAAGGTCAGTGAAATCGCTGACAGACTTGCCATAAGCCCTAAGACCGTAAACAGCTACAGGTACAGGGTGTTCAAGAAGCTTGGTATCAACGGTGACGTTGAACTTACCAGACTTGCCTTAAGATACGGACTTGACGGACAGAAATAGTGTTCCGGTAAAAACGCGGCGCATTGTCCGGTCAGGTGCTGTTCTGCATGTATGCAGAGATGAAAACCGAAAGCGTGTTTTTAGTGCTTTCGGTTTTCATATTGTCTTTCTGAAAGTTTTTATCTCCGGTGTGATGATTTTATCCGGACATACAGTCTCTGGTATTCTTATACATCTGATTTAACCGTGGCTCTGATAAAATTAAAGGAACTGAAAAACAGAGTGAAGCAAACGGTCGGATAAAGGAAGAAAGGTAATTTCCGACACGCCTGTCAGCGTTAAACCTTTCTGTTTCTGTAACTTAAATAGATCTGAACGGCACCGTTTTTAAGATGAGCCAGATCCTGCTCAAGGTCCCTTATGGAGATAAGGATAGTGGTGCAGGTTTCAAACTGACGAAGGCTCAGTTCAAGGTTGTTGTTAACGGTGTGCAGGTCGTTCAGATAATATTCGGCTCTGTTTTTATCCAGCCTCATCAGACTAAGCAGAATTCTCTTGGTAAGAATTCTGTTGAGTTCCAGAAGCTTTCTGATTCTTTCATCAAATACCAGTTCTCCGGGGAGATTTCTGATACCGGAAATCAGCACCATGTTGAGTATTCTCATTTTGTGAATGCGGTGCAGAAATCTGGAGAACGCCCTGAAAATAAAGACGTTGAAGAACAGGGCATAACGCCATATAGGAAGTTTTTCCTGATATACCCGGCTGCTGTTGAGGATTTCATTTACGCGAAGCTGCATTTTCATGCGGTCGGCATGATTGTGATCCTGCATGGAATAGATGCAGGTGCGGTATTCAAAATAGAATCTGGTGAGATAGTGCCTGTATGTTTTAAGCATGTCAGGTTTTTCGGAGGCGGGCATGAAAGCCGCGCTGACAGCCAGAGAAATAACGGCTCCGATAATCGTAAATATTACTCTTTCCGTTATCAGATAATCAGGAGTCAGCGCGGTATGCCGCATCAGTATGGCAAGAAGCATGATGGTTGCCGCGGTAATGCAGGAGACGAAGAGGTAATACAGTGAGGTGAAGGCCCGACTCCACAGGGTAAGTCCTGCAAAGATTACCAGAAATGTCATCAGACCGGCTTCGGTCGGAAAAAGAAGACACACGATACCTGCAACGATAACGCCGTAAATGCTGCCGCCTATGCGGTGTACTGTTCTTCTGAGAGCGGTAAGGGGCGTGTCTATGTAAAGACATACGCAGAATGTGGTGAGCGGAATCCAGAAGCTCTGATCCACGGGATATGCCCAGGCCGCGAGTTCCGCTGTCAGCATGGAGACGGCCATTACCTTAATCTGGGATTTAAGAATCCGGTTACTGTTTTTCTTCATGGTCGTACTCTCTGATTTTCAGGTCGGTAATGGCATCAATAACTTCGGCCGCATGTCTCTGCATCTCTCCGTTGCAGAACGGATCGGCGGGTCCTACGGCCATGTTGGTCTTGAAGTTTCTGATGCTGTCTACAGCTGTCGCGGTCTGTTTTTTACCTCTGGCGGACAGAAGTTCATAAAGGTGCGAAAATATTCTGTTCCTTAAGCTGTTGATGTGCGCCACGTGATTTTCATCGGTGTTGGATGTCGGCCAGTAGGTAATGAGCACTATACCGTTAAGAATGCTGATGTAGTTTCGGCGTCTTTCCGGATCATCAACGTGCCTGGTGATATTGTAGAGGGAACTCTGAAGCATAAGAAGTCTGTTTTTGGCTTTCTCACTCAGGTCAGAGAATGAATCATAATAACTGGATTTGCTCATCATACCTGTATAGAGCCGGAGATCATGATAGAAACAGTGATTTATCAGAATACACCAGTGGAATTTAAGAACGGGAACGGCAAGGACTGCGGAAATCACGCACAGTGATCCCAGTCCGGCGGCTATAGAAAAGTTGTACGGTGTAACCTCGTGATTCACGTCAAGCAGGCCCATACCGAAGTTCACGATGTTGAACACGCTCATGAACATGACTGTTCCGGATGCCTGCCTGTGTTTTGCCAGGGCATATACGGTGGCTGATGACAGAATTATGCAGGTGATAATCTGCGGAATGTACAGGTGATTGTGACCGTACCAGATACTGAGTCCTATGGTACCTACAAGCAGCATCAGACTGACCATAATGTTGAAGAGTCTCCGCGGAAGAGTTTCTCCGGTCATGGATCTGAGTCCGTTGAGTGCCACAATGAGAATGTAGGCGCGGGCTTCACCGAGGTCTACCAGCTGCGTAAGAATCACGGCAAGAAACATGCTTACGGTTCCTCGGAACAGTTCAGCCGTGTAAACGCCTTCAAGATCATTGCGGATATAGTCGGTAATTCCTATCATGATTCCTCTCTGTACTGATTTCGCAGGTACATATTCCTATTCTATTTGAGGGCTGATCTAAATGCAAATGCTGTAATTCACGGAATTGCGCTGATGAATATTTTATTCGGATGAAAGCATTCATCCAGTGATGTTTTAGGAGAATACCGACACTTCCTGCCGTAAAATATACAATTGCACTGTTGTTTTTTATATAATAGCCACATGCGTTCGGTAAAACCGTACGAAATTATCTTTTGCATACATGTCTTTATGTATAAATCTGACTGTGTTTCTGGAGCTTATTTATGGCAAGATCTGCCTTTGTATCAAAATTCGGGGGACTGCTGGCGGTTGCCGGTTCCGCCGTCGGTCTGGGAAACATATGGCGTTTCCCGACACAGGTGGGACAGAACGGAGGTTCTGCTTTTCTGCTTGTTTATCTCGGCATTATTCTGATCTTCGGAATTCCGCTTCTGCTTACTGAATTTATAATAGGGCGCAGGGCAAAAGCCAATGTCGGTCTTGCCTACAGAAAGCTGGCACCGGGGGCACCGTGGGGATGGATCGGTACCGCATCTTCGCTTGTTGCCTATTTTATCTTTACCTATTACGTGATAATAGTAGCGTGGGTGCTTTTCTATTTCTGCGAAAGTGTTGCCGGGAATCTTACCCTTGAAGCATGCAACAACAGTTTCGAATCTCATTTCGGAAACTTCGTGACCAATCCCTGGAAGCCTCTGGTATTCACCGGCATAACCATGGGAATCATTCATTTCATTATCAGCGCCGGCGTTGAAAAGGGGATCGAAAGATCATCCAAGCTGCTGATGCCGGCTCTGTTTATTATCCTGCTGATCCTTGCAGGCGTTGCCGCAACCATGCCCGGAGCAGGTGAAGGCTATAAATTCCTTTTTGATTTTCAGCTCTCAAAGATTACCCCCGAGGTATGTCTATCCGCGCTGGGACAGTGCTTCTACTCAGTATCCATCGGCATGGGGCTGATAACATATGCCTCATATTTCAGACGGGAAGTAAATCTCGGCAGAACAGCTCTTCAGGTGGGGCTCATTGATACCTTTGTGGCAATTCTTGCCGGTCTTATTATTTTCCCTGCGGTATTCTCCGTGCCGGGACTCTCTCCTGCCGAAAGTACCGGTCTGGTATTCGTGTCACTTCCTTCAGTGTTTAATTCCGCATTCAGGGATAATTCAGTGCTTCTGTGGTTGGTTCCGACATTTTTCTACTGCATACTGTTTGTTGCAGCCGTAACCTCGGCAATGTTTCTGCATGAGGTTGCCACAGCCTTTGTTGCTGAAAAAACAGGATACTCCAGAAGACGTTCAGCCACGCTGGTATCAGTTTCCGCACTGGTAATCGCTTTCGTGTCATCACTTTCTCTGGGGCCCTGGGATTTTCTTAAGGTGTTCGGCATGAATCTGATTGATTTTCTTGACTACGCCACCTCAAAGCTTATTCTTCCTCTTACCGGTCTCGGTTCAGCTCTGTTCCTGGGATGGAGAATGAAGAAGGCAGACGTGGTTGACGAGGTTACCAGTTCAGGAATGTTTTCATTCAGATGGCAGGGGGTATTTCTGTTTATAATCAGATTCATTGTTCCTGCTCTGATTCTGCTGATCATGGTAAGTCAGCTGCTGATGACAAAATAAAATTTATTCCCCGGCTCTGATACTGTAAGTCCGTTATACCGCCCGGTATACGGACTTTTTTATTATCAGACCGGCCGGGAACAGTATGATTTCATTGTCCTTAATCCGTGTCTGCGGTTGATGTCTCTTCGATATGCCCGCGTAAAGTTTCCGGCGCTGAACCGACCGTCTGACTTTTGATATTGATTTCTTCGGGATGACACGTAAATTTACGCAGTCCGATACGAAAACACGGTGTGTACCTTAACGGATTCAGGCGACGGGTATCAGCGGATACGTTTACAGGCGGATACTGCTTCACGGTTATTTAATGCTTTTCGGAGTTCATTCTGGCACGCATTGTGTTCAGGAATTTCTCTTTTATGTGGTTTTCGGTATTCTGTACGCTGTCCAGAAATACTGTAATGTCGTCAGATACTTTTCTGTTTAATTCATCAAGTTTGTTTTCAATCTTTTTTCTGTAGGATCTGGTAATCCATAAGCGTTGTATAATCAGCCACGGCAATCCGGACAAAAACATCAGAATGCTGGACAGATATTCTCTGAAACTGTTCTCCCATCCCGTGACAATGTTCGCGTAGCGGGAAACAATATCATCAATGATTTTACCATGAGTATCAATGTTCAGCCCGGTATACGCTCTGACTACCTGTCTGCTCATGTCATTAATCTGATCGTAAAAAGCGGAAAAATCATTATAATCTCTCTTAAGATTTGCCCGGTATACTTCAGAGGTGTGTTTAATGATGGCGTTCTTGAAATTCTCACCGTAAATCGTGAAGAAACCTGATTTACTGTCATAATATTCAAGAACTTCTTCTTTTGACTTTTTCAGGGTGTTCAGGTTCTGTTCCCTCGTTCTGGATATGAGTCTGGCTATCAGGTTATCACGCAGGTTGATACATATTTCGTTAAAAAGCTCCTCCCGGCCCTGCTGAACGGTAGTGGTCTGGTTACGCAGCTTCTGACTGACTGATTCGATTGGAATCAGACTGAACCCGGGGTAGAATTTATTCAGCGTTTCTCTGGCCGCGCTTTTTTCACGCTCACTGCACAACCCCCATTTGGTCATGGCGAAAATGATTTTTACACCGTTATTTACGAGTTCATCAAGTATGTGGGTTTTCTCATAATCATCAAGGCGGGAGCGTTTTGCATCATAGCAGTAGATTACGGTATGAAACCAGTCGGCGATATTGTCCGTATCGGTTCTTTCAAGCTCTGCCGTCAGGTCTCTCCGCCACTCATTAACCTTATCGGATTCCAGTCCCCATGAATCATAAACGGTAACCGTAAGGCTTCTGTACATGAAGGGGGCGTGTCTGTGAAAACCGCGTTCAGTCACGGGTTTTCCTGATTTGGCAATTGCAATGTTCTGTCCGTACAGGTAATTGACAAGACTGGATTTGCCTACGCCTGTTTTACCGAGTATCAGAATATTGGTATTATAGTTTTTCGTGGTCTGCCGGTTTTTTGAGCCGTGAACATTGGTTATGTCTGTATGCATTTTTATTTTCCTGCATTTTTGTCAGTCAGGGACCGGAGCCGGTGTCCGGCTGCGGATGCAGTATTCAGGCTGTCACCTTGAAGCGAAGCATGACAGGCTGAATTCCTGTTTCCAAGCTTCCACGGTTACAGATGAAACTGAACAGTCTCTGCCGATGAATCCGGGATGCTTTCTCAACAGCCGGCTGAACATAAAAATTCATGTCTAACCGGCAGTTGCCACATCTGAAAAAGGGCTCCCTGATTACTTATTACCGTAATTGTCTTTTTTGTACTGCTTTGCATATTCAAAAACGGCATTGGCAAACTGAGAATTGAATACTTCGTTGAGATCTATGTTTGAACCGTCGAGAACGTGACGGTGAATCTCCTTGCATGCCTTGCTGAGAGCATAACCGAGTCCGTATGTGATTGATGAGGAAACCCCGGCGTTAATTACTGCTCCGGCGAAACTTCCGAATCCGGGGAGCATCTTAATCAGATTACCGGCAATTGATTTGCCTATGGAAGGGAGGATGGTGTCGAGAGCCACGCATCCGGCCAGTTTTTCCAGCTGGTTAAGATTCCAGACCGTAAGAATTTTACTGATAAGTCCGATCTGTATAGGTGTAATTATGGCCGCATCGGAAAATGGAACTGGAGATACGCTCGCCGTGGCGGCTGCGGCAACTGCAATTTTTGTATAGTTAAGACACTGTTCAAATTTCTGATCAAAATTCTTGTTGCAGGAGATGATGAATGATTCCTTTCTTGATTCAGGCAGCTGTCTGAGAGTCCATTCATGAAGCTCCTTAATACCGGCCGGCACCGGAATGTTCAGGTAGTCAATGGAGCTTTCAAAGATATTCTCTCTGAAGTTTTCACCCAGTTCACTGATGCTTATCCTCTTCAGTGTTTCGCAGGTTTCCTCTGTTGCCACATCAATCTGAGTAAGAATCAGTGCTACGGGAATCTTTCTGTCCTGAAAAGCCCTGATTACCTTGAAATCAGCATCCGTAATACGTTCGGACGGTGCACTTACACAATACCAGACAACATCAACCGGATGGCCTGCATCGTGCTGAGAGTCGAGAAAACCGGTGATTATGCCGTAGTAGTTCTGAGAACTGTCCTGACCGCCGTCGCCGAAGTCGGCGCCGGTTTCATATCCTTCGGAATCGAAAACGGTAACCGGAATATCAGGATCGGTGATTTTATTTATGCCTCTGGTTACCGGAGTTCCGCAGCCGACTTTACAGATCTCTCTGCCGAAAACAAGATTGCAGAGGGTACTTTTACCGCAGCCGGTAGGGCCGGCAAGCAGAATGTTTGGTTTATCCAGATTTTTCATGAAACTGTTCATTTCCTGAGCCAGATTGCTTTCAATCTGAGTCGTGTCGAGTTTATCAGCTAAGCTCATATGCGTACCTCTCTTATGCCTTTCTTGACTGTACGGAGTATGAAGTGAATACTTCATTTCATGATGAATATGCACGGGATGTCCGGAAACAGACAGGACAGTCTAAAAATCATAGCCACCTTGTACTATCAATTCTATTGATTATTACTATGAATTAATAATACTTTCGGACTGGAGAAAAAAATTTTGTTGCTGAGCTCTCATTTGTATGATCCTTAATGAGAGCTGACGTTATGGATTGCAGTAAAACGGGGACCTTAACACAATTAAAACATCATCTGTATTTCCCGAAATGAAATTCTGACTGCGCTGTTAAGTCATTTCTGCTGTCCTTATTAATGGATTATTCATCGTCCATTACAGGTTGGGAATTATCGCCAAATAACTGTAATTCATGCCTTGAGCAGTAATTCACCTCCATAATTACTTCATTATCATCAGAAGTGCCTGGAAATAAAACGTCCATAATCATTTTTATCTGAAACTGATCCAGAGTTATCTTAAAATCTTCATGTCTTTTCTGACCTGCGGATGAGAAATGAATATTGAACAGATATTTATCATCGTACCTTCTCCTTCTGACAACCTTCCTTACGATATGCCATCCGGTTCTTTGTATTTCTTTTCGCAGAACGGTATAAAAACTTCTGCCATCGAATGCATGAAGATATTTATCACCTATAATCACACAGCTGTAGCCTGAAATAAAAGCTTTTCCGTTTGAATATGACAGCCTGATGTCGCTGGCTCTGTTTCTGTATTCAGGATGCTCTGCCAGCCATTTCGGAAAAATGCTTCGGGAAAAAAGAAATACAGTGGTCAGATAGAGAAATTCACACGATACTCCTGTCGCAAGCAGGATTAGGAATATACTGATTGTACTCATTCCGGACGGTGCAAAGTATATAATTCCAAACGACAGAAGTAATGACAGAAAAGGAATCAGGTATAAAAACGCAAGATAGTCAATTGCCAGTCGTTTCAGTATGAAACGGTAACTCAGATCCATTGTCATGGACTGCAGAAATATTCTGCGAACCTGATGACGCTTCCTGAATTCTCCGTATTTTCTCTGCCAGATGCCTCTTGTGAAGTAAGTTCCGTTCCTTAACATTTTTTCAGGATCATCTGTCTCTGGTAAATTCAATTCACAATCATAAATAGAGGTAAAAGGAAGACATGCCATAGATACAAAAGCGCAGCCCCAGAAAATAATATCCTCAGTTTCTCTACTCAGATTAAGCATGTTCCTTAAGGATAATGCCGTTATCATTATGCAGAAACTGATTTCGATAATACCTGCGCAAATATAAAACTTTTTCCGGGGGCAGCTTTAGATTTCTTTTTTAATTTTCTATTCTTGGTTGTGTACATAAGTTTTCATGCCGTATTATGTTTATGCCGGATAAACCGCATTTATTATTATTTCTGAATTATGCATGTCTGTCAAAATCCGTTATTTCATTATGCGACCTCTTTTTTTCAATGGATGTTCAGGACTGTATTCATCCTGTCGGCAATAAAGCCTGATCGTTCTGTACTAAATCCCTCTCTTATGCTATAACACTGTTATATGTGGTTCAGTCATCAGGTCAGAGGTCTCTGAAATATTCTTTTTCAGCTGCCGTATGACATGTTTTTTATTCCGGATGATTATCTGTAAATGAGTTTTGACAGTGAGGCCTTTCTGGCCACGGTTCCCCATTCAAGCGGGGTCTACCGCATGTTTAACAGTGATAACGTAATTATTTATATCGGTAAGGCGAAAGATCTCCGTAAACGTCTGGGGCAGTATTTCATGAAGGATCTGCCGAACGCCAAGACCGAAAGACTTGTATCACTGATTGATCACATTGAATTCACGGTGACATTTTCCGAAACCGAGGCGCTCATTCTGGAGTGTAATCTCATCAAGCAGTATCAGCCGAAATACAATATTCTGCTCAAGGATGACAAATCATACCCGTTCATACTTCTCACATCGGAAAAGCATCCCCGGCTTACCGCGCACCGCGGAGCCAGAAAGGAGAAGGGCACCTATTTCGGTCCCTATCCGGGTTCCGGAGCCGTTCGTGAATCCCTGCGGCTTCTTCAGAAGATCTTTCCCGTAAGACAGTGCAGCAACACCGTCTATAAAAACCGTCGCCGTCCGTGTCTCATGTATCAGATGGGAAGATGCATGGCTCCATGTATTCAGGAAATCTGCGACAACGCTGAATACGCAAGACAGGTGCATCTGTGCAGCCTTTTTCTTCAGGGCAGGAATCAGCAGCTTTTAAATGATCTGGTAGCGGAAATGGACAGGGCTTCGGAAAGTCTTGATTTTGAAAAGGCCATCAAATTCCGCGACCAGCTTACCAGTCTCAGAAAGGTACAGGAACAGCAGACGGTAAGCGGAGACATTACCACTGATCTTGACATTCTCGGCTGTGCCATAGAAGACGGACTTGCCTGTGTTCACGTGCTTTTCATCAGAACGGGCAAGATACTCGGAACCAGGAGTTACTTTCCCAAGCTTCCGGCTGACAATTCATACGAATACCTTATTGAATCCTTCATCGGTCAGTTCTATCTCATACCAAGACAGGACAGAACGCTTCCTGATGAGATCATAGCGGCGCATGCTCCTGAAAATCTGTCTGAAATCGAGGAAGCGTTAAACGCCGTTCCCGAAGGGAGAATCAGATTCACGACCTCTGTACGCGGCGAAAGAGCTGGATATCTGCGTCTTGCGGAAGCAAATGCCCATGCCTCGCTTAAGGCCAGACTTGCCCATGAGAACACCATGGCCGAACGAATTGAAGGCTTTGAGGAACTTTTCGGGCTGAGCGGCGTTGAACGCATGGAATGCTTCGATATATCCCATACCATGGGAGAACTGACAGTGGCCTCATGTGTGGTGTTTGACAGGGACGGACCGAATACAAAGGAATACCGCCGTTTCAACATTGACGGTATTACTCCCGGAGATGACTTTGCAGCCATGCATCAGGCTCTGACCCGAAGATTCAGGGGAATTTCCGCAGACGGAAAGGTTCCGGATGTCCTGTTCATCGACGGCGGACTGGGCCAGCTCCATGAGGCGGAAAAGATAATCAGCGAGCTTTTTAAAGACGTGACGGACGTTATGCCTCCTTTTCTTATAGGCGTAGCCAAGGGAGAAGGGCGAAAGGCGGGGCTCGAAACGCTTATTACAGGATACAGCCATGAGGAATACAATCTTACACTTGATAATCCCGCTCTTCAGCTGGTGCTGCATATCCGCGACGAATCACACCGTTTTGCCATAACGGGACACAGACACCGCCGTGAAAAGAGCAGGGTCACGTCACGTCTTCAGGACATTCCGGGAATAGGTGCTGTCAGAAGACAGGCCCTCCTCAAGCACATGGGAGGCATGCAGGAGCTTGTCCGTGCCAGTGCCGATGAAATCAGCAAGGTTCCCGGCATCAGCAGAAAACTTGCCGAGGAGATTTATTCCTGGCTGCACGGATAGCCTGGATGTAAAGGTGTTTAAATAATCAGAATCCTGTGTACTAAAATTCCGTATTGTGCTATAAATAACCTAAGGATCCTTCTGAAAATTCGAACTGAGCGGAAAGTGTCAGTTCTTATTTATCAGACTCAATTGTCAACCCATCGGAGTTTTTTCATGAATCAGGAAATTGTCCGTAAATCAAGAAAGCAGAAGGCGGCTTTTCGGGATAAATCCGTAAATCCCGACGAGGCTCCTGAACTCATGAACAAAACCGCCAGAGAAATACGCAGACTCAGGGCGGAAGGTGTTGACGTCAAAAGCACTTCACGCAGAATTCACGGATGCAGACGCTGCAGAGTGTGTACGGGGGCCTGTCCTACCTGAACGGGACTTTTCGATTCCTTTAAGCACGCATTCATTTATTAACTCAACTTTCCCACATGATTTTGAGTGAAAAAACATAGCGCAACCTTAATCCATGCGGTTTAGGTGTTTTTTAAAAACATGTATTGATTT
>LXOW01381447.1_pt1 | contig 34524 bp, 35 predicted proteins | sample 1368591 | NCBI WGS metagenome assembly LXOW01 (sample SAMN04884650, study PRJNA319009) | bovine gut metagenome | isolation source: Cow rumen | host: Bos taurus | place: Italy: Legnaro (PD) | collected 2014-07-09
TACCAAAGTGGAAAGAAAGTCAAAGGATACACAAACATTTCAACAATGAAGAGCAATTTGGCGAACACAAAGAATGGTGTGTATACATTAAAAGTATTGGAAATCAAACCTGAAATTCCAAAAACACCAAAACCAAAAAAGACACAGCAGCCAGAGAAACCAACACGAAAACCAGCTCCAAATCCGCCTATGGTTCAAGTAACAAAGGCACCAAGAAAGACTGCAATTCCACCGGAATTTGTAATTGAAAACTAATAACCATTGAAATATATTATATTTCCTATATAGAAATTGCCCATAAACACTAATGTTTGTGGGCAATTTTCATTAATCATAAAATGATTTTATTTAATATGAATTTTCAAATATCTTTGCTATCGGACTGTCACTATCAAGAACAATAGTTGTATTTCCCTTTGTTACAGATTCTTTTAATGCATCTAACTGTAGTGAGAATGAATAGAAATCAGCTTTATCTTTATTGTTATACACCTTTGATAAAATTCTCATGTATTCTGCTTCACCTTCTGCCTCAGTAGCTTTCGCATCAGCTTCTGCATTTGCTATGGTAACTGCCACTTCAGCATCTGTTGTATTTTTAATCATCTGTGCTTCTGACTCACCCTGTGCTTTATATGCAGCAGCAATATTATTTCGCTCCGTTACCATACGATTATAAACAGCCTCTTTATTTTCATCCGGCAAATCTAACACTTTAATCTTTACATCTGTAATCTCCATTCCATACTGGTCACACTGAGAACCAATACATTGTAAAAGTTTTTCAGAAATAACGATTACATCCACATCTTTCTTCTTGTCTTCAATTGCATTGCCTTTTTCATCAGTTTTAGATGCCTCCATATCCTGAATATCCACATCCTCAAGTTCTGCTTTTGTTGCCTCAATCTTCACATAAGAATCTCTACTGGCAATCAACTCCTCCTGTGTCATGGAAGAAATGGTTGTTTTTAAAGCATTGTAAACAATTACATCAATTCGTCCCTGGGCTGTTGTAGTGCTTGCATTTAATGTAGATGTAAATTTCTTTGCATCCGTTACTTTCCAGATTACGTATGCATCTACAATCATGGTCTTTTTATCGCTGGTAATTGACTCTGATGCAGAAAGGTCATAAATCTGCTTTGCCTTTGGCACTGTGCTGACTGACTGAATCATTGGAACTTTAAATCTTAATCCTGCACTATCATTGGTAGCTACAATTCTTCCAAACTGTTTTACAACCGTATACTCATTTTCACTGGTTGTATACATAGATCCAAACAAAACGATAATAGCAAAAAAAGCTGCTACTCCTATGAGTATATTTCTTATTACCTTTTTCATATGTTTCCCTCCTAATTATCCGATTTTTTCGAACTGCTACTTCCAAATTTATCAAGATCCGTCAGTTTTAATACACTGCCCGTTTCATCATCATTGATAATCACAGTAAGTTTTGGAAGTACTTCCTCCATAGTTTCTAAAAACATACGCTGTTTCGTAACTAATGGATATTTCTTATATTCTGCATACTCGGAATTAAATCTGGATGCCTGTCCCTTTGCCTCTTTGATACGAGAAGTCTTTTTTGCATTTGCATCCTGCAAAATTTTATCTGCTTTTGCCTCGGAAGCAGGTAATTGCTCATTTCTATAAGCATTTGCCTCGTTGATTGCTGACTCTTTTCCCTGTTTTGCGGTTTCAACAGCTGTAAAAGCTGCAATAATAGTATCTGTCGGAGGTTCTACATCCTGAATGCTGGCATCCACTAACGTAATACCAATGTTTTCTTTTTCCAATGCCTGAATAATCATGCCTTTTACATTACTTTGAATTTCCGCTTTTCCGGTAGTAATGGCAGTATCAACATTGTAAGCGGATACTACGGAACGAATACTACTCATGGCAATATTTTTAATAATATCATCCGGTTGGTCTGAACCGTACAAATATAAGATTGGATCTGTTACCTGATAAGAAATGTAAAAATCACAATCAATAAAATTGTAATCACTGGTAATCATCAGCGCTTCATGTTCCACTGTGGTGGCCTTTCCGGGTGTCTGTTCGGAATAACCAATCTGAATACCCTGAACCGTTGTATTTACCTTTGTTACCTTTTGAATAAATGGTATTTTAAACCGAAGTCCTTTTCCTTCCTCAAGCGAAGCCTTTCCAAAAGTAGTAACAACTGCTGCCTCCGTTTCTGAAATTGTGTAAATTGAACTAAATATTGTTATTAACAAAAATACACCGATAAACACACCGGCAATGATTTTCACAACGATTTTTCCTTCTTTCGTCTTCATATAATTCCTCCTCGTCTTCTGTACATTCTCAAAAAACACCGATATTCTTATTTCAATTTTCGGAGTCTTTATCAAACATTATTGTCGCGATTTCCATCGCATAATTATTTCATACTCTTATTATATCGTCAAAAATGCCACTCTATCATTAAGATACTATTAAAAAACCTCCTAAGTAGATTTTAGTTATTTACCTTATCTACTTAAGAGGTATTATAATAATATTTAACTTACTTTTAGTGGTCGGTTTACATACCCACTAATCCATATTTTTCAGTGCCACATCCATAGGAATTTTTTTAATTCGTATGAAATCCAACACAGATACAAACGCATATCCAATTAGCAGATAAGCTACGGAAAGCACCATGGAAAATGGTTTCATATAAAAGGCAAAATACCCGTCCATCTGCATAATAAACAACTGAAAAATCCATATCATCAGATAATAACCGATGACGAAACTAATAACCGAAAAAACGATAACTACCATCGCCGTCGGAGCAATGTACAATGCACCAATTTCTCCATTTTGAAATCCAAGTATTTTGACAAGAGAAATCGACTGTTCATTTCGCTCTATAATAATCTTTGCCAAAAGATAAATCAATGCGGCAGAAAGCACGATTAACGCATACTTAAACACATCCATAGCTCCTCCCATAGAATGATTAAGCTGTACCGTAGTCTTTTCGATATCCTCAACGGTAATCACCGTAGCTATAAGCTTTTCATCAATATCTGTTATCTCATTTTTGGAAAAGAAACCGTTAAATGCTTCTTCCTCTGTTTCAAACATCTTGTGGAATTGTTCTTTCCTCATAAATGCTGCGATGCCGCCATCATAAGAAACAACATCCGAAACCTTAAATTCATAACTTTTATTTTCGTACTCTTCATGAAGGGTAATGATATCTCCCGCTTTTATTCCAAATTTGTCCCGGTAAGCAGTAGATACACATACCTCATTTTCTTTCATTTGTTCCGGCAGTTTCATATACTTACTGTCATCCAATATTCCGTATACCGTCACACCTTCATCACCACCACTTCCCATACCACGGGCCAGAATAGTGGCTTTCTTTGGATACAAGAGTCCCTTCATACAAAATGGCTCCGCCGTTTCCTCATTTGTTTCAATTGTCTTTCCGTCCTCATCCTGACTACTCATTAACATATATTGATAATCGGCAAACACCATATTCGGAGCATTTTCTCTATAATGGTCTAATGAATCCGGTAGTCCAAAGGCAAAGCAAAGCATCAGTTCAACAAAAATAACACCAAAAATCAATATCAGATAATTTGGCATATTCTGAAACAATACTCTGATTCGAAATCTTCGCATGAAAGACCATCTTGGCAAGCGTCTTGCCTTTGTTTTCTTTGTCTTTGCAAAATCGTGACGCAAAAACTGTAACGGAGTTAACTGTAGTTTTTTCGTAATTACAAAAAGGTTGATTAAAAACATCAACAATAACGGAATTATCGTAGTCTTTACAAGGGCAATCTCACTCCAGACCAAATGACAGTTTGGAAGACTGTAACTATTGTAGTACAATCCTACCGCCACATTTCGAAACAATGTATAACCTATGATATTCCCAAGTAATGCACCAAAAATGGTGACAATTACAGGCATGGACATATAATGAATGATCAATTCTTTCTTGCTATAACCGGAAGCCCGCAACGTTCCAATTACAGTGGCTTCTTTGTCGATGGTATTGCTAATGGTAATAGCAAATATAAAAGCAATGACTCCGATTAAAATGTAGCACATAATCGCTGTTCCAGCCGAATCCCCCTCAATATCAGAAGGTGCAAAATTACTTGCCTGTCTTAAATATTCCGGAAGATAATCTTCCAATTCATTTTCATGCACCAATGTCTGGGTTATCAAAGCTTTTAAGAAATGATTTGAAACTTCTGCCTGCTGGATCTTATTCGCAGGTTTATTTTCATACTGATAGGCATAGCTGTAATGTACTCTGGATGACAATTGTTCAAAGGCATCCGGCGTCACCATTCCCACATCAAAACCAAAAGCACCAAACATAAAGTCTGTATTTTTTTCATGTAACGTCGAATAATTTACATAAGATAATAATCCAACAACTTTAAATTTTGTTCCTCCAACTAAAATCTTATCCCCGATAGAAACCCCAACATTGTCCGCATGCATTCTATCAATGGCAATCTCACCTGAGTTTTCTGGTGCACGTCCCTTGTTAAAAGAGGCCTGGTCAATTTTAGAATCACTCTGATAAATACGAAGGTTGGCATCTTTTTCGCCATCCAGATTGTTATCCTCAGCCTCTTCTCTATAAAAGTGTTCATAAATCTTTACAGCTACAGGTGTAAAATCAGTTTCATCCAAATCATACTGTTCTGCAATTTTGTCCCACTGCTTATCCACTTTTTTTATAACTTCTTCATGGGCTTTTTCATAGGCTTCAGATTCATTTTTTTGGAATTCTTCAGATTTTTTTGCCTTTTTAATTCCATCTTCTAAATGCTCATTAATTGTCTTGTCCACTTGTTGTTTAATCAAAGTTTCTTCGGTGATACCATAAGCTTTGCAATTTGCTCTTACTTCATCTTCTAATACTTTTTTCACATTTTCCGTCAGTGCTTTTTCTAATTCTTTTGCTACCTGCCTGTCAGCTTTTTTCATTCCCTTATCAATAAAGAATTGTCTGACATTTGCTTTTTCCCCGGTAGCAATACTTGTGAGTAACTCTTCATTTGCTTTCTTTGAAAGTTCAAAACTACCATCCTCAATATGTAGTTTTTCTCTGCTTTCTTCCACGGAAAACATCATACTGTCATGACCCACATACATTCCGGATATGACGCCAATCATCACTACCATAAATACAATGATTACTAAATACTTACGCCAATCTGAAACTATTTCTTTTGGAATACGTTTAAAAAGAGGATTTCTCATTTTTATCCCTCCCTACCATTCCAACTGAGCAGCCGGAATTCTCTTCTCGTTTACATCATTATGACGAACCACACCATCTCTTAATCGGATTACATGATGTGCCATATACTGGATCGCTTCATTATGAGTTACCATGATTATGGTACTTCCGTATTTTTCATTACACTCTTCAATCAAAGCAAGAATTTCTTTCGAGGTTTTATAATCCAAAGCTCCCGTTGGCTCATCGCACATAAGAATATCCGGATTTTTCACAACAGCTCTTCCAATAGAAACTCTTTGCTGTTGACCGCCTGATAATTGATTTGGATATTTATATTTGTGTTCCTGAAGTCCAAGAGTTGTAAGCACCTCTTCCACATCCAAAGGATTGTCTGATAAATAGGCCCCTACTTCAATATTTTCCTTTACATTTAGATTAGGAATCAAATTATACATCTGGAAAACATAGCCCAAATGCTTTCTTCTATATAATGTTAATTGCTTTTCGCTCATATCTTCCAGTTTGTCACCATCAATACTGACAAAACCTGAATCCGGAGTATCTATCCCACCAATGATATTAAGAAGGGTAGATTTTCCTGAACCTGAAGGTCCAAGAAGCACGCAAAACTCTCCTTTTTTCACGGTAAAGTTCATGCCTCGAAGCACATCCTGTCTGGCTTCACCGTTTCCAAAACTTTTTTTCAAATCTTTAATTTCTAAAAAATTCTTTTCCATAGTAATCACTCCAAACGACATAATCAAGCTTCCCTAGCAAATTAAACTGCAGGTTGCGAGTCAGCTTTGCTAACATCTCCATATGAGTGGCTTTGCAAGCCTTTGGGCACTTCTTATGCCATGATAATATTTTTTATCTTTAGTATAACATTCTTCCTATTATGGTTTCATTAAAATATTATTAAAATCGTGGGGCACATCACTATGCCCCACTCTTAATAATCTTTGTGTAAATTATCATTATTTTACTACAATCTTTATTATTTTCTTCACTGTTGCCTTTTTATATGTATCATTCTCCACCGCCGTTGCCTGCACTGTAATCTTATAAGTTCCCTTCTTTAATTTCTTAGCTACTGTCACAGTTCCGCTTTTAGTAACAGAAATCTTTTTCGTTCCCGAAACCTTTGTAAATGTTACTTTTGTATTGGCAGTTGCCTGTATCTTGAATTTCTGAGCTTTTTTCTTCAGGGTTTTAAATGAAATCTTTTTACTTAAGGTTTTAATAACAACCTTTTGTGTTTTTATCTGTTCCGGTATCGGCGAAACTGTCGGTTGCAGAGTTTCCACAGGTGCTGGTGTAGTTGGTGCTGGTGTTGCCTGCGGTTCTTGATTTTGCTTTTTCAAATCTATAACAGCAGTTACCGGAGCATAATTATCAGCAGTTACTGTAATTGTATTATTTCCTTCAATAAATACTCTACCTGTTCCAATCTCTTTATACTCCACATTTCTTCCTGTTCCCTCTGTCTGGTACATGATATAAGTAGCATCCGTATTAATTGTACCATCATTATTCACAATATTTGCCACACGTATAATTCCAGTTCCAGATTTTTTCGTTACATAATCTACAACTACAGCTCCTTGTGTAGCAACAGATACTTTTGAAATGTTACTTACATAATTTTCAATGGTATCTTTTCCCTTTGCCGGTGAAAGCACCAACGATGTTCCCGCCACTGATACATTAGATCCTGTCACTGTAAAATCAGTTGATTTCTGAGGATATTTTTTATTTTTGTCCTCTGCAACCAAACTATACTTTCCCGGCAACAAATCCTTAATTTTTACTGTATAAGTACCATCTGCATTCTTAACTATTTTTTCCACTGGTGTTTCAACTGCACCTTTTCCATTCTTTTTGTAAATAAAGCCCGGTTGATAATCAGCTGGTAATTTTTCAAACTTTGCTGTTACTTCTGTACTGTCAGCAAGTTCTCCCGCAACAGATGTAAAAGTTGTATCCTTTGTAGCAATAATATCAGCCAACTTAGTATCCTCAATATCTACCGTATAAAGCCCGGCATTGGTTATATAAGAAAAACTTGTAACCGTCTGTCCAATAGATTTTTTATATGGTTCCCCACGTAACTGACATCCATGGGCAGTTGTAACAACGCCTGCCGACCATGCAAGATCTGACACTCTCCAGATATTTTCCTGGGAATATAATGCATACTTATCTCCCTCTAATGTATTTACAATAACACCGTAAGGAACTGTCTTAGAAATTACATTTGTAATATCATCCCCTGATAATTGAAACTCATAATCTCCATACCGGCTCAATGTCGTATATCCTGCATTTACTCCGGTCAATACTTTGGGTTCTTCATATGTCGTTGATAGATTAACTGCCTCACTGGTAATCGCACCGGAAGATACAACCTTTGAAGAATCTACAATTGTAGCTTTAAAAAATGACGAGTTACTCTCAGAAACTTCTGTAAAATCCTCCGAAGTATAAGCCCCTGCTTTTACTAATGCTTCCTTGTCCGCTTCTGAAACCTGTACCGGAAGCTTTACTCCCTGAATGTAAACAGCATCATCTGTCTGGGCATTCCCGGTTACATATGCTGCAGGATTTAATCCTGTATTATAAGGCTTTGTCTTTGTTGCTGAACTAACCGCATCTGTGTATGTATCGGAAGTAATATTCTCCATAGTATTTACCCCAAACATTTTATAAAAGTCCGCATATGACACATTCATATTCACCGTATATGCTTTTGTTGCCGTATCAGCAAATACAGGATGTGTTCCTATTGTTCCAGCAACTAAAGCTGTTGCCATTGTCATTACCATTGCTTTTTTTCTTGTTTTTCTCATTGTAAAAACTCCTTTCTCTTGTAATGTTCTCCCGATAGCTCCTTTATACAATCCTTTTGAGAGAACATTTTATTTTTTATTATTATTCCAATATTACCTTTTGGGCATAGCATTCTGCATTTTCCGCATTGAATACACTCATTGGAATGTAAGCTGATTCCTTCTGGTTGATGATGCACCGGGCATTGTTTTTTACATGCTCCACATCCTTTTATGCATTCATTTCTTTTACGATTTAATGTGCCTGTTGGCAAAATAGGAATCAAAGAAAAAATGGCACCCAGAGGACATAAATATTGGCAAAAGAAACGCTCTTTGCAAAACATACCAATAATTATAATCCCCAAAAAAATCACACCCAGCCATCCCGTTGCAACCAAATCGACATTTCCTATCCTTAATTTTGAAAATGTTTCCCATGGACTATTGTTGCCTAACTTTTTTTCAAATCCTATTACACAGACGCTTAATATAACTAATAAATTTATGTATTTCGCTTTCTGCATCTTTAACGATACGGTTTCAGGTATTGTTGGAAACCTCTTTTTTGCTTTCTTTTCCATGAATTTACGGATTCCATAAATAAAATCTCCTAAACTTCCAAATGCACAGGCATATCCGCAAAAATATCTGCCAAAAACAATTGTTATAACACTTAAAATCACAAAAGTTTGCGTAAATGTTTGATATTCCAGGCATTTCCATTGTCCAACTGCCACAAAAACATTCTTCACTCCCGCAAAAGCTTCACTAAATAAAGATGGTAAAAATATAAAAAAAACTAATTGAATAAACCTTCGCACCCAGTTTTGAATGATGCGTTTTCGTTTCTTTTTCTCTATTGTTTGCTTTTGCATTATTCTTTAATCCTTTCTTTTTCTGCTTTTTGCAATGCTGCTTTTGTTGCATTGATGATTCCTTTTGAACTGTATGTTGCACCAGAAACAGTATCTACCTCTGTACTTTGTTTCTCCATCATAGTTTTTAAAACTGCTTTTGCCATTGTCAGATAATTTGCATCTTCTCCTTTTGCCTCCTTAATGCTGACTGAGAGTATTTCATCTTCCTTCAACTCCACAGCCACAATAATTTTTCCTCCAAATCCATCTGCACTTCCTTCAAATGTTCCATCTTCATACATACAAATTTCTGATTTTCCCTCTGCTTTTTGCATCTCTTTTTTTACTCTTTTGTTGTATTGTTCAATTTCTGCCACCAATGCTTTATTATCACTTTCCATGGCGTTCCATTTTATTGCTTTCTTCTGGTAGCAAAATAATACAACTGCAATGCAACAAAACGCTATCAATCTTGTCCAAAAATATTTATTCATATGTATCCCTTTCCACAAATGAAGGCAAACCCACAGGTGCGTTTTTTAATCACCATTAATTTACCGGATTTCCACACTAAGGTGTTTCTTCATTCATTTTCAACATTGCATCTTTGTATGCATCAAGCAAAGCCCAGGATGAACATGTCGCACCGCTAACCACGTCAACCTGTTCTGCAGTTTTTCCATTCTGTAATTGGGAAATCACTCCTGCACTATTATAATCTCCAAAGATAGCCTGTTTTAAATAAAACCAGTTACCTTCTTTTTCCGTTCTCTCTTTTGTATCTTTCGATACATCTGCCTGAAGCAACTCGTATTCTTTTTCCTGATTCGTAGTAATAATTCCATCTTTATCTGTTGTAGTAATCACTGTCTTTACCAAAAACTTAAATACCATTCCTATGCTATATTCTTCAAAATCCAACGAATCATCCGGCAAACAGCTTGCATTACCTTCTGTCTCTTCCTCTCCATATTCTGTACAGATAGTTACTACACTACCATCCTCCTCAACCTTTTCCACAACAGGAGGTTCCGTCATCATTGGCTGTGCTGTAATACCAGGTGTGCTTGTTTGTTTTGGTTTTTTTGTTGATTTCTTCGTATCTCTGTTTTGTTTTTCAATGGATTTTTGCAATGCCTGCCGAACCGCATCTTTTATTCCATTAGAAGAATAGGTTGCTCCACTTATTACATCCACCTCGCAGGTCTGAAATTTTTTCATATTTTTCAAAATTTTCTTTGCTTTGTTGAAATATTCTATAGTTTCCTGTTTGGCAGATATTATGGTAATTTCCTTAATAGTTCCTTTTTTAATGGTTACTTTTACTTTTATAGTTCCTCCCCAGCCTTCGCCAGTTCCAACAAAACTTCCGTCTGCATATACTGCATCATCAGAAAACGTTTCTCTTGATTTCTTTTTGGCTTCAGGCGTTCTCGTAGGATTTAAAATTGTTTTTTTGTTTTTTGTAACACTTTCTTTTCCTCCTGCTTTATTCAATGCATTTATCACCGCGTCAATAATGCCGTTAGAAGAATAGGTTGCTCCGCTAACTACATCCACATTTGGACTATTTTGAGCAACAATTCTATTAACAACAACCTTTGCCTTATTAAAAAAAGAAGGAGTCTCCTTGTCTGCAGATAAAATGGTTACGTTAAATATTTTTCCTTCTTTAATCTCAACCCCGACAGTAATGTTGCCACCATACCCTCTTGCTGTACCGGTATAACTACCGTCCTGATATCCATTCGTATTTTCCACAAATATTGCTTTTTTTACTTTTGGCGCATTCGTTTTTTCTATCTGTTCCGGCAATACCTTATTCTTTGCAAAACTGTTATTCTTTTCCTTTTCTACAGGCTGTTGCCAGACTATTTTTTTAGGAATTTTCACAATATCCGGTTTTCCCAAAACAATGTTAGGAATAACTAACACTATGATAAATAAAAAAGGTAATACTAGTGCTAACCACCCAAACTTCTCTTTCACACTACTTCACCTACCTTTCTACTACTTCAACTTTTTCTGCTGATGTAAAACAATTTTTCACACCTTCTGTAACTATAACACTTCCTTCTTCTGTCACTAAAATCATGTCAAATTTCTTAACATATTCTTTCCAATAGGTTATTGCTTTCTCCTTTCCCATTACAAATAACGCAGTAGATAGCCCATCTGCCAATGTTCCATCCCCACTAATAATTGTCACAGAAGCAAGTCCTTTTTCTGCCGGATATCCTGTCTTTGTATCCAAAATATGATGATATATTTTCCCTTTATTCTCAAAATATCTTTCATAACCACCAGATGTGATAACTGCCTTATTTTCCAAAGAAAGAGTCCCTATCAAATCTTCTTCCTGACGGTTTGGTCTTTTGATTCCCACATTCCACATACTACCATCCGGCTTTTTTCCAAGTACCTGTACATTTCCACCTAAAGATACTACACCAGAATTTACTCCTTTTTCTTTCCAGATTTCCATAATTCGGGCAGAGGCAAATCCTTTTGCTATTGCGCCTAAATCTACCTTTTGTCCCGTTCCTAGTGTCAGATTTTCTTTTTCTTTGTCGTACATAAGTTGTCGCTGATTAACCAGCTCTAGATTCTTTTGAATTTCCTTTGTTGTTGGTACACGATATTTTCCAGAGGTAAATCCCCATAAATCCATCAAAGGATACACTGTAATGTCAAAAGCTCCATCTGTTGTTTTATATATTTTTGATGCATAAGTTAACAGTTTTTTTGTATCTTTTGAAATCCTCTGCTGTCCATTTTTATTTAACTTATATATTTCTCCTTCCTGACTACTTACCGACCAAAGGGTATCCAGCCGTTTGATTTCCGCCTCAGCCGCATTCACAGCTTCTTCTGCGTGTCCTCCGTATGCAGTGAAAGACATATACGTATCCATTGCAAACACGTCCTTGGAACACTTTATGTTTTCTGTCGCATAATCTGTTTTCTGATTTTGTTTTTTTGTTATCGAGCAACTGTTGCAAAAAACAACAACACAAACGAAACATACAAACAAACTTTTTTTCATAAAAGATTTCCTTTCCAAAAGTGTATTTTTTTCAATGCCATCACATATACCAACGATTTTAAATCAGATAATAATTTTAGGTATTTTCTCCAACACCAGTCCTGTCAGATACCCGATAATGCTTCCTGCTATTACACCACTGATACATAACATTCCAAAATACCAGTAAACCATAGTTGTTTGCAGTACAAACATAGCAACCAGAATCTGTCCGGCATTATGTGCAATACTTCCTGCTACACTCACTGAAATAACACTAAACATTTTCGTTCTTTTTAAAATAACCATAACCAAGAATGACAATACGCCTCCCGCAACAGAGTACCAAAGCGTCATCATATTTCCAAAAGTTAATGATACTAATAGGATTCTCACAATATTAACAGCAAAAGCAGAGCCCTCACCCATGTGATAAAGTACAACCATCACTACAAGATTGGTAAGCCCAAGTTTCATTCCAGGCATCATAATCGGCATTGGAAGAATTGTTTCCAAATAGCTAAGTATAAATGCTAAGGCAATACTTAATCCATACATTGCTATCTGCTTTATTTCCCTGCTTTGTTTTTCCATTCCAACCTCCCTCGTTTATAATGTTCTCCTGAATGTCCACAACCTGCGTGTCCTTTACAATTTCCACAATTACACCCACAAGAAGATCTTCCCATCTTGCGATCTTTCACCAATTTTAAAATTATCATAGTCACAATTGCCACAAGAACCATTATTATAAAAATCGTTCCAAGATTATCCATCAACCAACCCATACGATTATTCCTCCTACTATAATATTCTAAATTTGCAAAATAACCACACATATAATCAATGATATACAAAACTTTGGCGCGACCACGGTATTGCGTAGCTATTAACCAACGATTTAGGATTACAAGGGGTATTGCAAGTTTCTTTTCACAACACCCCTCTCTGTAATCCTATTTAGCAATAAGCAACAGTTAGTTTGCACTAACCAATACTAATTATAGTTAGTCATTGCTAACTTGTCAAGTTTTTTATAATCATTCTATAAGCTGCCTATCTTCGAAAACTGCTCAATTTTACCATAACGAATTTTTAGTACATAGTCGCAACAGTTTTCCATAAGTTCCGGATCATGAGTTGAAACAAGTATTGTGCTGCCAGAGTTAGCCAGCTGTTTTAACATTTTTCCCACCTGCTTCATATGTGCATAATCAAGACCAGAGGTAGGCTCATCAAAAAGAAGAATTTTTGCACCTGTTGCAATGGCAGAAGCAATGGCAACTCTTTGTTTTTGTCCACCGGATAACGCCATTGGGTGAATATGCTTATATTCTAAGATTCCAAGTTCGCCCAGTATTTGATCACATCTGTTTTTATCCTTTTCTTTCATGGATAAAAGTACCTCCGCCTCCACACTATCAGTAAAAAGCTGATGATTTACATCCTGCATTACCATATAAGATAATGCTATTCTTTGTTTCTTTTTATACGCTTTTCCTTTATATTCAATTGTACCTGTACACTTTTTTTCTAAGCCGCACAGACACCTAAGAAATGTTGACTTTCCAGCCCCATTTTGTCCAATTACCGCAATTATTTTTCCTTTCGGAATAGCAAGTTGTGGAATACAAAGATTTAATCNNAAAGTATTCTATCTGATGCATTGCATAATTCCTTTACACCTATCTCCGATTTATCCATCAAAATATCAGCATAGACTTTTTTTAATCTAATAGGACGCAATTTGAAATTTTTTCTCTCCTCCTCTGTTAGTGCTTTAAACTCTACACCGGTCCATTCCTGTTCTATTTTTCCCTTCTCCATATAAATGACACGATCTACCAATTCTTTCAGATACCAAAGTCTGTGTTCAGAAATGATAATAGTCTTTCCTTGTTTTTTCCATTTTTCTATAATCTCCTGTAATTTCTCCACAGTCATTAAATCCAGGTTTGAGGATGGTTCATCTAAAAGAATAATCTCAGGCAAAAGTGCAGCAACAGATGCACAGGCAATTCTTTGTTTTTCGCCACCGGATAAGGCAAACAAACTTTTATCCAATAAATGTTCCAGGTGCATCTGTTTAGAAACTTCTTGGGTTCTAGCCCTAATCTCCTTTGGAGTAAGTCCAAGATTTTCCGGTCCAAAAGCAATTTCCCCATCCACATCCACAGAAAAGAACTGACTTCTCGGATTTTGAAATACTGTTCCCACAACTCCTGCAAGCTCATACAATTCTTTCTTTGCTACATCCATTCCTTTCACGCACACATTTCCACACATTTCACCCTGATAGAAATGTGGTATCAAACCGTTGATTAAGCGTAATATAGAAGTTTTTCCGGAACCGGATGCCCCGCACAAAAGCACAACTTCCCCTTCCTTTACAGACAAGGATACATTCTTTAAAGAAGCGCCCCCGGCACCTTTATATCTTTGTGTTACATTTTTAATTTCTATTACCGTTTTTTTCATTTCACATACCTAAAACCTATAAACACAACCAATACTGCCAAAAATATACTCACAAATATGTAATCCAAAGCTCTCATTTTCAGTGTATTGATGCTGGTTCTTCTTACCCTTCCTCCAAGACCTCTTGTAATAGCGGCCGCAGACAATTCATCTCCAATATTCACACAGGAAAACAGAAGTGGTATCATGCGGTATTCCACCATTTTTGATACATTTCCGCCACCGAACATAATTCCTCTCATTTTCATGGCATCACGGATTGAGGAATATTCCTCCTTGATTGTCGGAAAAAAGCGCATAACAACAGCAAGGGATATTGTAATGCCATCTGGCATATACATCCTTTGCATGGCAGATACAAATTCCCCAATTTTTGTAGTTCGAACCACATACCACGCAGTAATAAGCGGTGGTGAAAACTGTACAATAATACTGCAATACCCTACCAGAAGCGCTGCCACTACTCCTTGGGATTGTTCCGACAAACATCGGAAATTCAAAAACAATGCAAGAACAAAAAGTGCAAGAAATCGCATTGCTGAGCCCATGTGTTTTTCTGTCATCAAAAGTACAACCGGTATCATCGTCATTGCGATTTTTATTCCCCAAAGAATAGGCGTAGTAGGACTCATCATTGCCACCAAAGATACCACAAATAACACGAAAAGTTTTGTTCTTGGATCTAATTTTAGTGTCATTACACGATTCCTGCCTTTTCAAAATGTTTCTTCACCACTGCTTTACCTAAAAACGCTCCAATACATCCAAAAAGTAAGCATAGAATAACCAACACTGCTATGGTATGAAGATTAATGGCACGAAAAAGATAATCACAGTACTCTGCAGAATAGCCTCCCTCTAAAAGCGCCTTTTTATATGACTCTGTTGATACTAGGATTGGAAAATAATTGGCGCAGATCCATAAACAAAATACACCATAACTGAGTACTGTTTTTTTGAAACTTTTATATCCACCCGAGCAGGCAATTCCGTCTGCAATCACACCGGAAAGTACAATCAAAGGTGCACCTAAATATCCCATTCCACCCAAAAACATAACGATAGCCAAAAGCACTGACATAATGGTTATCATGCCAAATTTTTCAATTTTCGTATAAAATAACATCATGGGAATGGCTGCAACTAAAGGCAGTAAGACAACATACCCTGCGATAACATATGGATGAATGTACCCTAACATACCACATACAAATTCCACTACAGTTAAAATTGCCGTAAAGATTCCTACGGTTATATAATCTTTTGCTTGTAATTTTTTTCTCTTCATCTGATTGATTCCTTTCATATTTCATCCTATATTTTTGATACCATCTCTTATACTTTATTTAATTTCCAAGATACTGCCTGTTCTCTTCCAAGAATGAATTTCTTATATATTCCATCCTGTTGCATCAGATCTTTATGTTTTCCTTTTTGCACGATTTTCCCATTGTCCACTACTATAATCTGGTCCGCATTTCTTACCGTCTTTAATCTGTGAGCAATCATGATGATTGTCTTATGATTGGTCAGATTTTCAATTGCCTCCGTAAGTTCTTTTTCATTTTCCGGATCCACATTTGCGGTGGCTTCATCTAAAATGATAATAGGTGCATCTTTCATAATGGCGCGGGCTATGGCTATTCTTTGTTTTTCTCCACCAGACAAGGTAGCACCACCTTCTCCAATCACAGTTTCATATCCATTTGGCATTGCCATGATGAAGTCGTGACAAGCAGCTTTTTTTGCTGCATCCATAACTTCTTCCATGGATGCCTCAGGCTTTCCAAAGCGTATATTATTTGCAATGGTATCTTCGAACAAATACACTTTTTGAAATACAAAACTAAAATTAGACATGAGCGCATCAAAACTGTAGTCCTTCACATTTATTCCACCTAAGGTTACCGTACCTTCCTGCACATCCCAAAAACGGGCAATCAAAGAGGTAATGGTGGTCTTTCCACTGCCCGACGGTCCCACAATTGCTGTGGTTGTATTTTCTTTGATATCCAATGTCACATTGTCAATAATTTTTCGATTTTCATAAGCAAAACTTACATTTTCCAAATGAATATCTCTGTTTTCAGGAGAAATTGTTTCCCCTTGCGTATTCATCTGCTCTATGGCAAGAATTTCATTTGCCATATCTACCCCCCGGCCAATAACTTTCAACAATGCAGTATAGATACCTGCCACATCCAAAGCCTCAAACACCATAAACGAACATAGCATCATAGTAATGGTATATACAAGTTCCATGGTTCCGTTCAAATAAAATCGAAGAGATACCCCAGCGATTACTACTCCCATTAGCTTTACGATAAGATTTTGCACACCAACTGCCGGAATTGCAGCCAATTCAGCAGTAATATCCGCATTTTGTTTTCTTTTTATAGATTTTTGTATTCGGGATTGATTTTGACCAAGAATATTGTAATTTCTAATCTCAGAGATTCCTTGTATATATTCCAGTATTCTTCCAACCATTTCCTTGTCTGCTTCAATCTTTTCATTTGCCACCTTTGCCACACTACGGTTTGTCCACTGATTAACCAGAAGAAACAGAATAATTCCAGCCACAGATATCATGCCAATTCTTACATCAAAACCAAACATCATAATCGTGATTACAAGTGTGGTAATACTCCCCTGTAACACAAGCATAATAGCTCTCGTAGCAATATCTCCAACCTGTTCCATGGTATTGGTAGTTACAGAAGTGATATGACCGATACTTGTATCGTTAAAATATCCCATAGGAATGTATCTTAAATGCTCTCCAATTTCGATTCTTTTCGATGCACAAGTATCATATCCTCCTTCTGTCTGGTACATAGAAGAAAAGCGATTGACAATCATTTTTCCAAATGTGCTGATCAACATAAACAATATCACCATTAAAATCGTCTGTGTATCAACCTTATCGCTTAACACTGCCTTAATTGCCACAAATGCCGCCGGTATTTTCATAGCCGTAAACATTGCCTCGATTACACCTAAAACAACAGCTTTGTAAAATTTATCCCTGTTTTGTTTACTACAAAAATTAAAGAATTTTTTTAACTGCTCAAGCATATTTTTCCTCCTCCCCATCCGATTCTTTATTTTCAAAAACTTCATCTTTTACCATACTGTGAGCTTCCCACATCTTACGGTATAATTCACAGTTTTCTAACAGTTCTTCCTGTGTTCCTACTGCTTCCACATTTCCCTGATGAATCACAAATATCTTATCCGCATCTACAATTGTGGAAAGTCTATGAGCAATGACAATCAATGTTTTTCCTTTCACAAGCTTTGCTACACTTGATTGCACAAGTGCTTCATTTTCAGGATCCGTATAGGCAGTTGTCTCATCAAGAATAACAACCGGTGCATTCTTAAGCATTGCCCGTGCAATACAAATTCTTTGCCGTTCACCACCGGATAAATGTCCTCCTGCTCCTCCTACAATGGTATCATAGCCCTTTTCAAGTCCCATGATGAATTCATGGCATCCTGTTGCTTTGGCAGCATTGATAACCTCTTTGTCTGTAGCATCCGCTTTTCCAAGCCTTATATTTTCCATAATAGACATATCGAAAAGATAATTGTCCTGTGATACGTAGGCAATCTGTCCCATATAATACTCTAGCGGAAGATTTTTGATATTTACGCCACCGTAAGTAATAATTCCACTGTCCACATCCCACAAAGAATCAATCAGTCTTGCAATGGTACTCTTTCCTGAACCGGAAGGTCCCACTATTGCTGCAACTTCCCCACGCTTTATTTCCATGTTGATACCATGTAAAACTTCCTTATCCTTGTAAGTAAACCGAACATCTGTTAATTGAATATCTGTTCCTTGCGGTTTTTCTGTAATTTTGTCTGGTCTTTCCATATCTTCTCGTTCTAAAATTTCCGTCACTTCACTAAAAATTGTTTTCACTTTCAAAAGATCATCCGTATAAGAAAAAGCTACCACAAGAGGAGTAATAAGACCTGCAGAAAGAATAATACCGGTAATAAAATTTTCCGTTGTCAGTGAACCATTTTTCACAAGAAGTAATCCAATAGGAAGAACTCCTAAAAATGTAGCCGGAAGAAACGTCATAGTTCCTGCAGAAGGCCAGATACATTTTCTCATCCAATCGATAAATACATCCGCGCCTTCTCTGGCAGCAACTACAAATTTTTCGTAAGAACTACCAGTTTTTCCAAAGGCCTTGATTACTTCAATACCGCCAATATATTCTACAGCTGTATCATTTAATTTTTTTGTTTTCTCTACCGAAAGTTCAAAACCACCTTTACTTTTTATCATCATGACAGTACAAAACATAAGCCCAATTATCGCACCAACCAAATTTCCCAGTGCAAGACGCCAGTCTAAAATAAGAAGATAAACAAACATTACCACCGGAAGAAGAATATTTGCGGTAAATTCCGGTACAATATGTGCTAAGGTAGTTTCCATAGCGTCCACCCGTTCCACAATAATATTTTTATAACTTCCGCTGTTATCATCTAAAACCGATCCAAGCGGAATGGTAGAAAGTTTTTTGCAAAGCTGTTTTCTGATTCCACCCAACACAGCAAATGTTGCTGCATGAGATAATGCCGTAGAAAAAGAGTGCAAGGTCATTCGAATACCCCAGATAATCCCCATGAAAAGAATCTGTTTGAAATAGTAATCCCAATCATTATTTCCTTTTAACAATTGCTCAACAATCTTTGCAATTATAAGATACGGACCAAAGGATGCAGCCACACCAAAAACAGCCAGCACTACACTTCCGCCAAAATAACTTTTCTTTCTGCCTGCAAACTCAAGTATCCAAGATATTACACTTCTTTTTTTCATCTTATTCCATCCTCCTTTGTATTTTTTCAATTTTTTATCCTAATGCCACGTCCAACGCCATCATAATTACAAAACCAACAGAAAACATAATGACACCAATATTTGAATGTTTTCCAAAAGACATTTCCGGTATCAGTTCCTCTACTACCACATACATCATGGCACCTGCTGCAAAACTTAATACTACCGGCAATAAAGGGACAATAAACGCCATCGCTATCATTGTAATTGTGGCAGCAATCGGCTCTACAATACCTGATAACACACCTGCGACAAATGCTTTCATTTTATTTTTTTCTTCTATGTAAAGCGGCATAGATATGATGGCACCTTCCGGAAAATTTTGAATCGCTATTCCTATGGAAAGTGCAAGAGCTCCTCCCAAAGTTACTGCTTTGTTATCTGATAATACGCCACCAAACACCACACCTACAGCCATACCTTCCGGTATATTATGAAGAGTCACAGCCAAAACCATCATTGTAGTTTTCTTAAGTTTCATCCTTGGACCTTCTGCACAATCCGCATGCATGTGAAGATGAGGAATCATAGAATCCAGTCCCAAAAGGAACAACACCCCAAACATAAATCCCAATCCTGCCGGTAAAAAAGCGAGTCTTCCCATTTTTTCACACTGTTCCATAGAAGGAATCAATAAACTCCAAACAGAAGCAGCCACCATAACCCCACTGGCGAATCCAATAAAAATTCTTTGTACAAAAACATTTAAATCATTTTTTAATAAAAACACACAAGATGCACCAAGTGTAGTTCCCATGAAAGGTATCAGAACGCCAATTATAATATTCATACTATTACCCATAAATTTCGCTCTCCTTTCTGCCAAAGCGTTAGTCATAACTAACTTTATTTGATTTTTTTAGCAGACATAACCATTTTATTTAGTATATGTCTGCTAATCCTGTTTCAGTACTAAGACACTTCAAAACTTACGTCTATTTTTAATCTGCCATTTCTAACTTCTTTGCCTCTTTGTATTTTTTTAAAAAAATCATGTAGAGCATTCCAACCAACGCTGTAACGGCAAATATCAGTCCAATTACATTTACCTTTCCCATAAAAGCATTTCCAAACTGGGTAATCATAAACGCAATCACATACGCAAATCCACACTGATATCCAATGGCAAACCATGTCCATTTGGAATTGTTCATTTCTCTCTTAATCGCTCCGATTGCAGCAAAACAAGGCGCGCACAAAAGATTAAATACTAGGAACGAAAAACCTGTGACACTGGTAAATGCTGTTGCAAGTGCCTGCCATGCAGTCATTTCACCGCCGCCATATAATATTCCCATAGTTCCTACTATATTTTCCTTTGCAACCAATCCTGTAATAGATGCAACTGCAGCCTGCCAGTTTCCCCAGCCAAGAGGTTTAAATATCCATGCAATACAACCGCCAATCTTAGCTAAAATCGAAAATTCCAGTTCATCTTCTGACAACATTTTAAATCCATCAGAAGTAAATCCAAAGAAAGAAGTAAACCATATTACAATTGTAGAAAGAAGAATAATCGTTCCTGCCTTCTTAATGAAAGACCATCCTCTCTCCCACATAGACCTTAAAACATTTCCAAGAGTTGGCATATGATACGGTGGAAGTTCCATTACAAAAGGTGCCGGGTCCCCTGCAAACATTTTTGTTTTCTTAAGCATAATTCCCGAAATAACAATTGCCGCCATGCCGATAAAATATGCCGAAGTAGATACCCATGCCGAACCTCCAAAAATTGCTCCTGCCATCATGGCTATAAACGGAACCTTCGCTCCACAAGGAATAAATGTCGTTGTCATGATAGTCATTCGTCTGTCACGCTCATTTTCGATAGTACGGCTTGCCATAACTCCCGGCACACCACACCCTACACCAACTAACATCGGAATAAAGGATTTACCGGAAAGTCCAAATTTTCGAAATACACGGTCTAAAACAAATGCAATTCTAGACATATAACCACAAGCCTCAAGAAATGCTAACATAAGAAATAATACCAACATCTGAGGAACAAAACCAAGTACCGCACCGACGCCGGCAACAATTCCGTCAAGTATCAGTCCTTTGAGCCAATCTGCCGTACCTACGGCATCAAGTCCCGACTCCACCAAAGAAGGAATTCCCGGAATCCACGTACCGTAGTCTGCCGGATCTGGTTCATCTCCAATTTCATTTACCGTTTCCAACGCTTCCTCGTACTCTTCAAGCGTCGCTGTTTCTTCACTGATTTCCAGTGTTTCCTCATCTTCCACCGTGTAAGTAAACTCATTTTCGGGAGTAGTCTTATTTTCTTCTACATAAGCATCATATCCTTCCACAATTGCTGATGCATCTGCATATCTTTCTGAAACTTCTCCATAATCACCGTCCATGGCAAACAGATGGAATCCGTCACCAAACAATCCGTCATTTGCCCAGTCAGTAGCTGGTGCTCCCACACCTACCATAGCAATCCAGTAAACTAAAAACATGATTGCCGCAAAAATCGGAAGTCCAAGAAAACGATTGGTCACAATCTTATCGATTTTGTCCGAAGTAGTGAGTGCTCCGGCATTTTTCTTCTTATAGCAGGATTTTAAGATTTCTGCAATATAAATATATCGTTCATTGGTAATAATGCTCTCAGAATCATCATCCAATTCCTCCTCCGCTGCTACAATATCCTGTTCGATATGAGAAAGTACTTCTTCCGAAAGTCTCATCGTCTCTTTCACTTTGTCATCTCTTTCAAATATCTTTATCGCATACCATCTTTGCTGTTCCTCCGGCATATGATGTACAACCGCCTCTTCGATATGAGCAATGGCATGCTCTACCGGTCCTGAAAATGTATGTTGTGGAACTGTCTTTCCGCTTTTTGCCATTTTAATTGCTTCTTCTGCAGCTTCCGTAATACCTTCACCTTTTAAAGCTGAAATTTCAACGACTTTACAACCAAGATGTCTTGACAATTCCTCCACATGAATTTTGTCACCATTTTTCTTTACGATATCCATCATATTTATGGCGACTACCACCGGAATTCCCAGTTCCACCAGCTGGGTAGTAAGATATAAATTTCGCTCCAGATTAGTACCATCAATAATATTTAAAATCACATCCGGACGTTCCGAAATCAGATAATTTCTTGCCACTACTTCTTCCAAAGTATAAGGAGACAAAGAATAAATACCCGGAAGGTCTGTAACAATCACTCCATCATGTTTTTTTAATTTTCCTTCTTTCTTTTCTACTGTTACTCCCGGCCAGTTTCCAACAAACTGATTCGAACCGGTAAGAGCATTGAACAATGTAGTTTTTCCACAATTGGGATTTCCCGCAAGTGCTATTCGTAAATTCATTTTTACGCTTCCTTTCCGCTTTTTTTATAAATATTCTCTCATAAACCTTTTTATCCAAATAATTCGAGAGAAAATATATCTATTACTACTTAACTTCAATCATTTCTGCATCTGCTTTTCGAAGTGATAATTCGTAATTTCTTACTGTCACTTCTATAGGGTCACCTAAAGGTGCCACCTTCCGCACAAATACTTCCGTATTTTTTGTAATTCCCATATCCATAATTCTTCTTTTAATGGCACCTTCCCCATGAAGTCTGGCAACAACAGCAGTCTCGCCAATTTTTACATCTCTCAACGTCTTCATAACAATTTTCTCCTATCATAAATTCATAAAATGTTCCTTACTAAAACGACTAAACCATTATTTTCTTTGCAAGTTCGTTGCTGACCGCAACTCGACTTTCTTTCACCTTCACGATTACATTCCCGCCAAGCATACTGACAATACTTACTTCACCGCCCACATTAAACCCAAGTTCTGCCAAATGCTTTTTTATCTTCGTATTCCCACCAATCTTTTTTATCGTATAAGGCTGATTGTTTTCAGCATAAATAAGAGGCATCACAAACATTCTCCTTTCTATACCAAAAGTTAGTATCAACTAACATATTGTTAAAAAAAATATCAGTTAGGCTTTTCTAACCATTTTTATTTTAGTTAGTCTTATCTAATTTGTCAAGAGTTTTTTGGTCCTTTCCAAAGTTAGTTGAAAGTAGATGTTTTTCGGTCATATGCGTGTTATACTTAAAGACATGTATTTTGGTTATGGAGAAAGCACATATGGATGAATTTATTAAACTTTTAGACCCAGGATTAGATTATATAGAACATGAACTTTTAGATGATACCATTATCATCAGAGTTGCTTCCAACATAAAAAAATTCCTTTGGTACGTGGGAGCTAATCTCCCACATATCAAAGGAGCCTCTGATGATTTATACAGTTAGTTATAACTAACTGTATATAGGATAACATTTTCTTTTCTAAATGTCAAGGTGTTTTTTTTGATAAACAGCAGCATTTCCAAGGTTTTCCTCGATTCTTAAAAGTTGATTGTATTTCGCCACCCTCTCACTTCTTGAAGGTGCTCCGGTCTTAATCTGTCCACAATTTAATGCAACTGCCAAATCGGCAATCGTTGTATCCTCTGTTTCACCGGAACGGTGGCTTGACACTGCAGTATATCCTGCTTTATGTGCCATTTTGATAGCTTCCAACGTTTCTGATACAGATCCAATCTGGTTTAACTTAATCAGAATAGAATTCGCTGCACCCATACTAATTCCTTTTGACAATCGCTCTGTGTTTGTAACAAAAAGATCGTCGCCTACCAACTGTACTTTGTTTCCAATCTTTGCAGTCATCTTCTGCCATCCTTCCCAATCCTCTTCATCAAGGCCATCCTCAATGGAAAAAATCGGATATTTATCTACAAGTTGCTCCCAATGAGCAATCAATTCATCTGTAGTAAATTCTCTTCCTGATTTAGGTTGTTTATAGAACCCTTTTCCTTTTTCCGATTTCCATTCAGAAGCTGCAGCATCCATGGCAATCATAAAATCTTTTCCTGGCTCAAATCCCGCAACCTTAACTGCTTCAAGGATTTTCTCAATGGCTTCTTCGTCTGATGTTAATTTGTTTGGTGCAAAACCACCTTCATCACCGACTGCAGTTACATCCCCCATATCTTTAATCAATGCCTTCAATGTATGGAAGACTTCTGCACACCAACGAAGTGCCTCTCTAAAATTAGAAGCTCCAACCGGCATAATCATAAACTCCTGAGTATCCACTGCAGAGTCAGCATGTGCTCCTCCATTTAAAATATTCATCATAGGAACCGGAAGACATGTTCCCTGAACCCCTCCTAAAAATCGATACAATGGAATATCTAAAGCATTTGCCGCCGCTCTGGCAGTTGCAATAGAAACTGCCAAAATAGCATTTGCTCCAAGTTTTGACTTATCCTTCGTTCCATCTGCCTTAATCATTGCCTGGTCCACAGCATAAATATCCGATGCATCCATACCAACAATTGCATTTGCAATTATTGTATTGATATTATCCACTGCTTTTGTTGTTCCCTTTCCTTTGTACCTTGCCTGATCTCCATCTCGAAGTTCCAAGGCTTCAAATACACCGGTTGAAGCTCCCGATGGAGCCGTTCCTCGTCCTACGGTACCATCCACTAAAGTTACCTCTGCCTCAACAGTAGGATTTCCTCTGGAATCAAGTATTTCCCTACCATACACTTTTTCAATTTCTAAATACATATTTACCATTCCTTTCTTTTTAAAGTAAACAGACATGTGAACTTACTCTTCATGTCTTTTTATACTAGAATTTCAAGGTGAATTTTTATTGAATAACCTTGACCATTACATCATTTAACGGTCAAGGTCATCCATATTTTCCACCGAAATTGCCTACAAATGATTACTTTTTTCAATTTGCTTTTTTGTGACTTATCAATATTTTTAATCCTGCAAACCCTTTCTTACCAACCATCACAACTTTATATTTCTCATCAAGGATTTGCACGGTATTTGCTATAGTCAACTTTGTAACACGTTTATTTTTATCCCGTCCGTAGTATATTCCATCTACATAGAAAATATTCTTTTCCGGAACAATTTCTACTTCTCCTCAAAACAATATTTATGATTTCCAATTGGTATCCATTTTTATATGATAACGTAGTATCATCCCAGAGCATCCTGATACTTTTTCATATCCTCCATCATTTTAGGTCCCATCATGGAAAACACCATACAAAAAGACAAGATGATTGGAATAATACATGCAAGCCCAAAACGCCAATCATAAATAAAAAGCATTATGACCATTCCAACCGGCATGACAATTGCCTGTGCCATATCCGGCAGATTGTGGGCAAGAAATGTCTCTGTTGAAGAAGTAGTCTCCGTGACAATTCGACGTACTTTACCACTTCCCATTTCATCCGCAAATCCAATCGGCAACTTTGCAATATGATGCAAAAGGTCCTTTTTCATATTAGCTGCCACACGAAAAGCAGACAAATGAGAACACATCAACGCCCCGAAATAAACCAACATAAAGATTACAGAAAACAAAACTGCCATCCAGCCATAATGCGTAATATTTGTCGCTCTCGAACATACTTTTTAACCACACTTATTATTTATGTACTCTTGGAAAAGGTTGACGAGAACTTTTGATGAATCACTCCATCTATTCTCATATAAAAGGATTTCATGCTTGCAGTTTTCAAATTATAATACATACTAATAACTATCGAATAAGGAGAAAAACCGAAAAAGATATCCGATGTATATGAAGGTAATTCCAAGAGTACATTACGAATTGGAGTTTGGGTTAGTTATACCTAACCCAATGTTTTAAAATATACCGCCCTACAATTATGTAAAGCGGTTTTTAATTTTAGTTAGTTTTATCTAACCGAATAAAAGGTTATCACAATGTTCTTTCCTTGTCAATAAGAAATTTCATCATCCAATATACACAGAATCATCCACATGAAAATATGTCTCTCCCGAAGGATCCTTATAAGAGCAAAACGTTCCCATTAATGTGATTTCTGTTCCCTCCTTGGGATATGTGCCATCTTTGGATACAAATTCAAAACCGGAAGGACAACAGGTACACTCAGGATTGTCCGTCACAGAACAACTATAGTAAACATTACCATCCTCCGCTTCGATAATTGTAAGTTTCCCCTTCATTTTTACGGTTTGATTTTCATATTTGTACGGATCTGATAATATCATTATTACTTTAGCATAAGCTAATTGCTCCGTCATTTCAGATAAATCAATTACCGTCTCTTCCTTTGGTTCCTCTATCGAATCATTACTATTTTTATCTTTCTTTACCTCCAGTTTTTCATTATTGTCTGCTTTTTTGGCAGTGGCCATTTTATTCGAAACATTTTGTTCTTTTACCTGACATCCCACCAAACAACTCAATAAAAAAATACAAAATAAAAATCCTGCACATTTTTTTTTCACATTCAATCTTCCTCCTTTTTTTCAATATGTTCTCTCGGAGTCTTTTTATACAAGAATTTCGAGATAGATGATTCCGAGAGAACATCAATTAAATTCATAAAACTATTTTTCTTCTCCAAATGTATGCAGCTAAAAACGGTACCATATCCACACTTACAATGGTACATCCTACTAGTGTTCCGCACAAAATGGACACTAAAATTCCTGTCACAGCACCTATGACTGACACCACCGCAGAAACACAGACACACCCACGAAAACTTTTACATAACTGCATAGCTGTTAACGTCGGAAGTACGATTAACGCAGAAATCAGCAAGGCACCTACAAGGTTCATGGCAAGCACGATTATCGTATCTATCATAAGTATCAGAATCATCTGATATTTTTTCCTTACCTGCATCACATCCGAAAAATCCTCATCAAAAGTAATGGCAAAAATTTTATTATAATTCCAAATAAACATACCAAGTATTGCAACTGACAATAAACAGCAGAAAACCGTTTTTTCCAATGTCAGAGTCAATATAGAAGTTGCTCCAAACAAAAAACTACAGGCATCACCCGCTAAATTGGCTGAATTAGAAAATATATTTAACGCCATATATCCACACGTCAGTCCTCCCACTGAAATCACCGCAAGCATGGAATCATTTGGAATTCTGCTCTTCTCTGGATTTCGAAATAAAAAAAATGAGAAAAAAGCTGTAACTACCAATTCAAGTAATAAACTATTTGTCACGTATAGTATGTTTGCAATGGCGGCTGCTCCAAATGCGACATGAGATAGTCCATCCCCAATAAACGCCATTTGTCTTGTGACGATAACGGAGCCTAACACTGCAGAACATAGTGCAATCAAAGTTCCTACAATAAACGCATATTGCACAAAATCATACGATAAATATTCTAAAATTTTCACTCTTGTGCCACCTTTTCCTATTGTAATACAGTTTTTAATGCTTCTAAGTTTTGCTCCATCAAAGTAAGATAAGAAGCTTTTTTATCTGTATTTGGCACCGCCTGTAGGGAATCAAACGTCACAATCTGTTGATCTTTCGTTTTTGTATTATCACGAACAACATTTGCAATCTCATGATTATCTCCAATGACACAAATATACTTCAATCCCAGTTCATCCACTTTTTTTGCAAGAAATGCAACGGTTTCAAAACTTGCCTCTGTCTCTGCTGAACAACCGATAAATGCTGCATAATAGGTAAGTCCATAATCATTTACCATATATCGGAACGGAAATCTGTCACCAAACAATATAGTTTTTGTTTTTCCCTGACGAACCACGTCACTGTACTTTCCGTCCAATTCATCCAGCTGTTTTGTATATTCCTCAGTATTTTTACGATATGTATCTTTATTTTTCGGATTCAAGGACACCAGGCGCGAACAAATTTCCTTACATGATGCACTTGCATTTTTAAGGGAAAGCCAGATATGCTCATCATATTCCACACCTTCATCCTCAGCTTCTTCTTCTTCTTCCATACCTTCCACACATTCTTCTTTCAAAGCATTTACAGTATCCATAAGTGACAAAACTTTTTCTTTTGGAAGATCAATATCTTGAAGCCATTCCTCGGACTCACCACCGATACTTAAAACCATATCTGCATTTTTATATTCTATAATATCAGCAGCAGTCGGTTTGTATGAATGTAAATCCACCACCTGATCTACCAGATATTTTACCTCAACATTTTTCGTATCTCCCACAATTGCCCTCGCCCAATCATATGCCGCAAATGTGGTAGCAATCACTACCTTCTTCTGTGTAGATGTCTTATTTCCACATCCGGTAAAAACTCCTACACACATAGAAATTATCAACAATACTCCGATTATTCTTTTTAACATTTAAACCATCCTTTCTTTATTCACGCACATCAAATTATCTTCTTTGCACCATCAAATGGCACAAAGAAGAACGAAAGGATGTATTCAATCGTCCATTCTTACCTTTTCAGTTATTAAGGTTCTTCTTGTGAACAGGCATTGATAAATCTGACACACAAAACCAACATAAGTCATAATGACAGCATATAAAATAACCGGACAAATCACTAACAAATGTTGCTGATTATCTTCCAGCTGACAAATATGGCAGGAGCAATGTCCATGAGTTTCAAAAATATGCGTCGCATGATAAGTCACATATAACGATATTATGAGCCACATACAAATCATCATAATACTTATTATCTTTTGTTTCACAAGACTCACCTCTTTCCAATTTAGGTACGCACCAGCATTCTTGCCACTGATGCCATAAGTAAGTATACCATAAAGATTTTTAATAAACCATGAAATCTTAGTTAATGGATAGCACAAAAGGACCATGACAAACCTGCCATGATCCTATAATCACTCTATTATTCAATCTTGTTCTGGTAAAAGATTTGTTGTACTTTTTAGTCCGGTCATAATGGTTGAACCATTGTGCAATAATGCAGACATAGACGGAGATAGTACTCCACCTCCAAATAATCCTCTTTGGAATTATTGATTGTTCTCTTTTCCATGAGATACCTCTCCTTGAATCTCAACTCCCATTATGCAGAAACCGTCATATCATAAATAGATCTTCCTGTATGATACACCTTTGCATAAACTTCCTTGCACTTCTTTAATTTGCAAAAGAAACACATTGCTTCCTGTACATCATAATAAACCTTCCACTCTCCACACATAACTGCTTCCTTTCCCTTTTTCTCAATAAATGCTTTTACATCTTTTATTGGGTACCCCAGAAACACACCTATTTCATGTGGAAAACAGTCCGAAGTCTCTATTCTTTTTCGTAACATATTAAGACACTGAAGGCAATCGTCATAAGTATATCCGTATTCTCCTAAAAACTGTCTGATTTCCGGCTTTTCAATTTCCTTTTGAAGCTGCGACTTTCGATATACGTACAACAAATAAAAATCCCCACAATTTTTCATCAATTCAACATAAATCCCTTTTTTGTTCAGTTGACCATTAATTTGTCCGATAAAGTTCACACTTTCACTTTTATTTTTAAAGTGATAATTATATAAATTCGCAACCTTAATCCCTGCGAGCGTAGGAGCTGCATTTCTAATTATACTTTCCTCAAATCCCATAACTCAAATCCCCGCAAGAGTTTTCCCGAGTGCTTTACACTCCTCAATAGCATCCTCATCCGGTGTTTCGTGTGCCATGAGTCCTTCTCCATTAATAAGTGTTGCTCCGGCACTTTGCATTCTTGCTTCCCAGTCACGCATCCATTCTCCGTCGCCCCAACCATAAGAGCCGAATAATGCTACCTGTTTTCCTTTCACAATTCCTTCCGCTTCTGCCACAAACGGCTCCATTTCAGCTTCTTCTAAAACCTCAGCTCCCATAGCCGGACATCCCATTGCAAACGCAGGTAATTCCTTTAAATCCTCTATATTTGCCTCCGAAGGAGATAAAAGAACCGGTTCTTTTCCCGCCGCTTTTACTCCCTCTGCGATTCCATTTGCCATTGCCCCCGTGTTTCCTGTCATTGTCCAAAATACAATAAATACCTTATCCATTTTCTTTCCTCCTAGTATACAATGTTTTTTTATTCATCAGGGTTGCCCCTAACCCAATACCACAACCAAGTTTCTTTAACTTCTATGGTGGCATCAGTAGGTTTACTTATTCATCATAAGTTAGCAATAACTAACTTATGGTCAAAAAAATATTCCTTAATATGACTGTCAAAACTACAACTAAAAATAGACAGTCCGGCCAACATCGCCATTTTTTAATTAAAAATTTGACTATTAGGTTGATAAACAATGCATAAGCATTTGGCGATGATAACTAAGCCGAACTGCACAAAAGGAACATTATGATTTGTTATCATTGACTATCTGTTTTAAGTTTCGTATTCACTAACTCATTGTCAAAAAAACAGTTAGTCNNTTAGTCAAGACTAATTTGTCAAGTGTTTTTATATCTAAATTTCTGCGCATCCTCGCATCGCAATTTCCTATTACATAAAAAACAGCGAAAAATCTTTTTTTCATAATTTTTCACTGTTTGTAATTTCATTCTCTGTTTGTAAGTATTCTCTCATAAAGAATATCACATACTTCTTCTGATTCTCTCCACATAATTTTTCGGATTTTCGCACTTCATAAATCCACTCATGATACAAATTCCATCTGCACCATTTTTTATTACTTCATTTGCATTTTCCTCGTTGATTCCACCAAGTCCATAAACGGTAATGTCAAGATTTTCTTTCACCTGACGAATAAGTTCCACGCCTTTTTCCTTTAATCCTGCTTTACAATCGGTTTTAAAAATATGACTAAGGGTTATAAACTTACATCCCTTTTTTAATGCAATTTCTGCTTCCGAAAGGCTATGAGCAGATGCTCCTATAAAATCAAAAAAGCTAAAGGTTTCATTATCTAATTCCTGCAATACAGGGAGTGGAAGATGTATCTTTTTATAATTTAATGCCATCGCCACATCAAAAAAGCTATGAAGAATACAGGTTTTTCCTGCATCTTTACATATGTTAATCACAGACTCTGCCAGTTCAAAATAACTTTCTTTCGACAAATCCTTTTCTCTTAACACAAGATAATCCATGTCCGAATCTGTTATTTTTTTTATTCGTTCTAAAAAATCTTCCCGACATAATGTTCTGTTGGTAATACAGATAATATCCATTTTTTTATGATCAAACATACAAATAATCATTTAAAACAGGTTGCAATCCGGCTTGCTGCATATCATCATACATGGTATCCAAGCTTCGCTCGTCATTGATAACAAACTGTTCATCCCCCTGTTTTTTGTTGTCTTCCTTTCCCGTATATTTACTTTCATGATCACCAATTCCGGTGGAAACTCCTGCTGAAATCTTTGTTGCGGCAATCTTTACAATACCATCACGAAAACTTTTACTCTCCCTCGAGGAAACAGTGATACCAACATAAGGCAAAAAGATTCTGTATGCACAAAGTACCTGACATAACTGTCTTTCATGCACATCCAAAGGATTTATTTTATCGTTGTTAATGATTGGTCGAAGTCTTGGACAGGATAGTGACATTTCTGCCTGTGGATATTTTCTCTGCAAATAATAGGCATGAAGCGCGGTAGCAAGGGCATCTTTTCTAAAATCGCTAAGACCTAACAGTGCCGAAAAAGCCACACCGCGCATTCCGGCTTTCAGCGCTCTTTCCTGAGCATTGAAGCGATATGGCCAGACTCTCTTGTGTCCTAACAGATGAAGTTTTTCGTAAGTATCTGTATCATAAGTTTCCTGAAAAACGGTCACATAGTCAGCTCCGCACTCATGAAGATATTTGTACTCCTCTGTGTTTACAGGATAGATTTCAAGCCCTACCATTCGGAAATACTTTCTTGCAAGTTTACAGGCTTCACCAATGTATGTTACATCACTCATAGCCCTGCTTTCCCCGGTAAGAATAAGAATTTCTTCCATTCCACTCTTTGCAATGACACTCATTTCACGGTCAATTTCATCTAAGTTTAGCTTCAACCGGTTGATATCGTTATAACAGTTGAAACCGCAATATACGCAGTAATTCTCACAATAGTTTGCGATATACAAAGGGGTAAATAAATACACCGTATTACCAAAATGTTTGCTTGTTTCCATTCTTGCTTTCACAGCCATTTCTTCAAGAAAACTTTCTGCTGCCGGCGATAACAATGCCTTGAAATCTTCAATGGTACATCTTTCATGATTCAACGCATTTCTTACATCCACAGCAGTGTACTTTGTATAATCGTAAGAATCCATCTGGGACATGACCTTATCACAAATGTCAGATTCAATTACTTCCATCCCCGGCATATATTCCATATGATTTGTTCTTGAGGACGGATCATTTTCTAATTTATGTTTTCTTTCCAATGCTTCTTTGGAAAGATTTTTGCCATCAACCAAAAAACTATTATTCTCAGCCATTTTTGCGCCTCCATTAATCATGTAAAAATCCCGTTAATGGGTCAGAAGAAGATGCCCCTCTGGTAAGTACTCTTCCGGTTCCTGATAAATATGCTTTTCTTCCGGCAATGATGGCATCTTTAAAAGCGGATGCCATTAGTGGCAGATCGCCTGCAGTTGCAAGTGCCGTATTTGCCATGATAGCTGCTGCTCCCATTTCCATTGCTTCACATGCCTGTGATGGTTTTCCAATTCCCGCATCCACAATAATAGGAAGGTCGATTTCATCTATCAGTATCTGTATAAACTCTTTTGTGGCAAGCCCTCTGTTGGAACCAATAGGCGAAGCCAGTGGCATAACTGCCGCGGCACCTACATTTACAAGTTCTCTTGCCACATTAAGATCCGGATACATATATGGCATAACCACAAAACCATCCTTTGCAAGTTCTTCCGTGGCTTTTATGGTTTCATAATTATCCGGCAACAAATACTTTGTATCTTTCATGATTTCCACTTTTACAAAGTTTCCACAGCCCAGTTCTCTGGCAAGTTTTGCAATTCTTACCGCTTCTTTTGCATTTCTTGCACCGCTGGTGTTTGGAAGAAGTGTAATTCCCTTTGGAATATAATCTAAAATATTTTCTTCTTCTTTTGTGTTTGCACGTCTAACTGCAAGGGTAATAAGCTCTGCCCCTGCATATTTTACGGCTGCTTCAATGAGCTTTAATGAATACTTTCCGGAACCAAGAATAAATCTTGATTGAAACTCATGTCCTCCGATTATCAATTTGTCATCATTTAAAATATCCATGTTTATCCTCTTTTCATGTATTATACATCAAAATTTTCACTTATAATTCTAAGCACCATATGGGCTTCATGAGCCGCACATGCCATGACTCTTGTAGAAAAAAGTCCATCTGCCTTTCCAACTTCATTGACACCATCTCCACAAAGATAAAATCTCTTTCCGATTTTCCTTGTCTTTATCATATTTACGCTATCCATTCCTGCCATTCCTGAAGCTGCCACAAGATATTTATCCGTCATGTTTTCCAACACATAGTTTACAAGCATCGCTTTGTTTTGTGGATTGTCAAATGCTTCACACACAATATCCGCCTTGGAAAGTAAATCATCCATATTGGTAGCATCTATCTTTGCAACAATAGGTTCGACATCAATATATGGGGATATCTCTTTTAAATTTTCTTTTAGTGCAACAGCTTTCTCCATCCCCACCTGACTCGCCTTATACTGCTGTCTGTGAAGATTTGAAATATCCACCTTATCAAAATCAATGATTATAAGCTTTCCTACACCAAGTCTCGTAAGAGCAACGGAAATATTGGAGCCTAGTCCTCCAAGCCCACATACGGCAACGGTTGTATGTAACAGTTTATTTTGAAGTTCTTTTCCGTGTCTTTCTTCAAAGGCTTTGTACATCTCTTCTTTTGTAGGTATTGTACTCATATCAGCCACCTCCTACAAAACTCACTACTTCTACCACATCGCCGTCTTTTAATACGGTAGTTTCATATTCTGCTTTCGGAAGAATATCTTCATTTAATTCGATTGCAATTTTTGTTTTGTCATAACCGGCTTCATTGATATAATCAATCACTTTTTTACCGTCGCAATGTACATCATTTCCATTGATTCGAACCATACCTGCTCCTTTCCAATTCCTATCCCCATACTGTCATCTTATACTGTATCAAGCAAGAAACTCCATCCACTTTTTCTCATCTTAAATTATGTCCACCACATGTGAGTCTGTTGATACCACCAATAAAGCGATGGGTACATTAACCCCCACTACAAACACTCCCTACTATTATAACACTGTGTTTTATTTAATCAACCGACATGATTATTTTTCTTGTCAGGACTGGATATTTTTTCCATTTCGTTTTAT
>LXOW01283983.1_pt1 | contig 34317 bp, 24 predicted proteins | sample 1368591 | NCBI WGS metagenome assembly LXOW01 (sample SAMN04884650, study PRJNA319009) | bovine gut metagenome | isolation source: Cow rumen | host: Bos taurus | place: Italy: Legnaro (PD) | collected 2014-07-09
CTTCTCCGAGGACCCGCTCCTGTCCGGCAAGATGGCCGCCGCCTATGTGCGCGGCATCCAGAAGAACGACGTGGGTACCTCCATCAAGCACTACGCCGTCAACAACCAGGAGACCAACCGCAACGAGGATGACGCCCGCGTGAGCGAGCGCGCCCTGCGCGAGATCTACCTCAAGAATTTCGAGATCGCCGTGAAGGAGTCCGACCCCTGGACGGTGATGTCCTCCTACAACCAGCTCAACGGCGAGTACACCCAGCAGAAGAAAGACCTGCTCACCACCATCCTGCGCGACGAGTGGGGCTACAAGGGCATCGTCATGACCGACTGGGGCAACAAGGCCGGGACCGTCAAGTCCGCCTGGGCCGGCAACGACCTCATGGAGCCGGGCAACCAGAACGAGATCGACCGCATCGTCGCGGGCGTGAAGGACGGCAGCCTCGCCATCGAGGACGTGGACCGCAATGTCCGCCGCATGCTCGAATACATCGTCCGCACCCCTTCCTTCGCCAAGTATAAGTATTCCAATAAACCTGACCTCAAGGCCCACGCCCAGGTGGCGCGCCAGGCCGCCGGCGAGTCGATGGTGCTCCTCCGCAACGAGGGCGTGCTGCCGCTCAAGGATGTGAAGAAGGTGGCCCTCTACGGCTCGACCTCCATCGAGTTCGTGGCCGGCGGCACCGGCTCCGGCGACGTCAACAAGGCCTATGTCGTGAACATGAAGGACGCCCTCGAGGGCGCCGGCTTCGAGCTGGACGCCCCGCTGATGGACTTCTACCAGAAGACCATCGACCTGGCCGCCGCGAACCGTGCGCTGACCGCCTCCGGCTTCAGCTGGTTCATGGGCTCCCCGCGCATCGCCGAGCCGGCCGTTCCTGAGACCGCCATCGAGAACGAGGCGCGCAGCAACGACATCGCCATCGTGGTGCTCGGCCGCAACGCCGGCGAGGGCGCCGACCGCAAGATGATGGACGACTTCGAGCTCACCTCCATCGAGCGCGAACTTCTCCAGCACGTCAGCACCGCCTTCCACACCCAGGGCAAGAAAGTCGTCGTCGTGCTGAACATCGGCGGCGTGATCGAGACCAACTCCTGGAAGAACCTCGTGGACGCCATCCTCCTTCCCTGGTCCCCGGGCCAGGAGGGCGCCAATGCCGTCGCCGACGTGCTGACCGGCAAGGTGAATCCTTCCGGCAAGCTCCCGATGACCTTCCCGGTGAACTTCATGGACCACCCGTCCTCCGCCAACTTCCCGTTCAACTACAACCGGGGCAACAACAGCAATCCGTTCGGCGGTTTCGGTTTCGGCGGCCAGCAGCGTCAGCTCCAGAAGGACGTCGACTACACCAACTATGAAGAGGGTATCTATGTCGGTTACCGCTTCTTCAACACCGCCAAGGTGGACGTCTCCTATCCCTTCGGCTTCGGCCTCAGCTACACCTCCTTCGCCTATAGCAAGCCGGTCGTGAAGGCGACCGCCGACGGCTTCGAGGCCAGCATTACCGTGACCAACACCGGCAAGGTGGCCGGCAAGGAAGTGGTCGAGCTCTATGTGACCGCCCCCGAGGCCGGTCTGAACAAGCCCGCCCGCGAGCTCAAGGCCTTCGCCAAGACCCGCGAACTGAAGCCGGGCGAGAGCCAGGTCGTGAAGATGAAGGTAGACAACTACGGCATCGCCTCCTTCAACGACGCTGCCTCCGCCTGGGAGGCTCCGGCCGGCACCTACCAGGTGCAGTTCGGCGCCAGCGTCGAGGACATCCGCGCCACGGCCAGCTACAAGCTGGGCAAGGCCAGGAGCTGGAAGGTCAACGACCTGTTCAAACTGAATGTCCCGCTGAATGAGATCACTGTGACTCGCAAATAACCCAAGCTATATGAAGAAAGCATTGTTCCTTGCTTCTTCCGCACTGTTGGTCGCCGCCTGTTCGGGTGGCGACCCGCAGTTGGGGAAGGCCTCCGTGGACAAGGTCCTCGGAGCGATGACCCTCGAGGAGAAGGTCAATTTCGTGATCGGCACCGGCATGGCGGGCTTCGGTGATGAGCCGGCCGCCGCCACCATCGGCGCTACCAAGAAGATCGTGCCCGGCGCCGCCGGCACGACGTTCCCCATCGAGCGACTCGGCATCCCGTCCATCGTCCTGGCGGACGGCCCTGCCGGCCTGCGCATCGATCCGACCCGCGAAGGGGAGGACCGCACCTATTACTGTACGCATTTCCCGATCGGGACCCTGCTCGCCTCCACCTGGAACCAGGAGCTCGTGGAGCAGGTCGGTACCGCGATGGGCGAGGAAGTGCATGAGTACGGCGCCGATGTCTATCTGGCCCCGGCCCTGAACATCCACCGCAACCCGCTGAACGGCCGCAACTTCGAGTATTATTCCGAAGATCCCGTGGTGGCCGGCAAGACGGCCGCCGCCTATGTGCGCGGCGTCCAGAAGAACGACGTGGGCACCTCCATCAAGCATTTTGCCTACAACAACCAGGAGACCAACCGCACGGGCAACGACGCCGTCATCAGCCAGCGCGCCCAGCGTGAGATCTACCTCAAGGGCTTCGAGATCACAATCAAGGAAGCCGATCCCTGGACGGTGATGACCTCCTACAACAAGATCAACGGCACCTACACTTCCCAGAGCCGCGAGCTCGTGACCACCGTCCTGCGCGACGAGTGGGGCTACAAGGGCACCGTGATGACCGACTGGTACGGCGGTGACGACGGCGCGGCCCAGATCGCGGCCGGCAACGACATGCTCCAGCCGGGCACCCAGCTGCAGTACGACCAGATCATGGCGGCCATCCAGGACGGCACCCTCAGCGAGGCCGAACTGGACGTCTGCGTGCGCCGTGTCCTGGAGCTCGTGCTCCGCAGCCCGAAGGCCAAGGGCTATGCCTACAGCAATGAGCCCGACCTGACCGCCCATGCCGCCGTGACGCGTCAGAGCGCGCTCGAGGGCATGGTCCTGCTCGAGAACAAGGGCGGCGTGCTGCCGCTCAAGGATGTCAACAAGGTGGCCGTCTTCGGCTGCACCTCCTATGACTTCGTGGCGGGCGGCACCGGTTCCGGCAACGTGAACCGCGCCTACACCGTGTCCCTGCTGGACGGCCTGAAGAATGCCGGCTTTACCGTGGACGACAGCAAGAAGGATATGTACCTCAAGCACATCGCCGACGAGCTGGCGGCCTTCCAGGCTTCGCTTCCGCAGGACGGCACCTCCGCCTTCTATCCGACCCCGCGTCCGAGCGAGATCGTTCCGCCGGCGGCGGAGCTGGCCGCTTCCGCGAAGGCCAACGACGTGGCCATCATCACCTTCGGCCGCAACTCCGGTGAATTCTTCGACCGCTCCGCGGCCGACTTCGCCCTCTCCGCCAAGGAGCGCAAGCTCCTCGAGAACGTGACCGCCGCCTTCCACAAGGCCGGCAAGAAGGTCATCGTCGTGCTGAACATCGGTGGTGTGATCGAGACCGCTTCCTGGAAGAACATCCCCGACGCCATCCTGCTGGCCTGGCAGGCCGGCCAGGAGGGCGGCAACTCCGTGACCGACATTCTCACCGGCAAGCAGAGCCCGTCCGGCCGCCTGCCGATGACCTTCCCGGTGAACCTGCGTGACGCCGGTTCCTCCGCCAACTTCCCGATCGACGCCGACACGAACATCTACTTCGTGAACCGTCGTCAGGATGTGGGACAGAAGGATGTGGACCGCACGGTCTATGCCGAGGATATCTATGTGGGCTATCGCTGGTTCGACAAGAAGGGCCTGGCGGTTTCCTATCCCTTCGGTTATGGTCTGAGCTACACGAGCTTCGACTATACCGAGCCGGCCGTCAAGGCTGCCGGCGACGGCTTCGAGGCCTGCGTCAAGGTGACCAACACCGGCTCTGTGGCCGGCAAGGAGGTCGTCCAGCTCTACGTGAGCGCCCCTGCGGGCGGCCTGGACAAGCCGGTGCGCGAGCTCAAGGCCTACGCCAAGACGCGCGAACTGCAGCCGGGCGAGAGCGAGGTCGTGACCCTGAAGGTCGACGCCTATGGTCTGGCTTCGTTCAATGAGGCCACCTCCGCCTGGGAGGCCGCTGCGGGCGACTACACGCTTGCCTTCGGCGCCAGCTCCCGCGACCTGCGCGGCGACGTGACCTTCACGCTGCCCGAGGCCCAGTCCTGGCCGGCGCACAACGTGCTGGCCCCGCAGCAGCCGATCCAGAAGTTGCTGTAGAAACAGATTCGCCGGTCTGGGCCGGCGAATGACGAGATAAAAGAATCGCCGGTCGTTGAGGCCGGCGATTCTTTTTATTCAGCGAAGTAATGCTCGTAGGTGGCGATGCGCCGCTCGAAGTGAGCCTTGAGGGCGCTCCAGCTGTAGTAGGGGCCCTGGACGGGCTCCAGGTCGCGGACGAGCGTTTCCTCTTCGTTGTAATAGATCTTGACAAGCGGCTCGGCGCCCTGCTTGCGGAAGAAGACGAGCTGCAGGTTGGATCCCATCGGGACGCGCCGGTAGCTCTGCCAGCTTTTATATGCCTCGGCGGCGGGAACGCAGTCGCCGGGACCGACGAGGTCCATCAGGCTGACGAGCGGCAGGATGCCGGAGTCGTGGCCGAAGCGCAGGTCGGCGGCGGTGGGGGAGCCGTCCGCGAGGGCGGCGTCAGCCCGGTCGATGAAGTCGTGCAGCAGGCCGCATGCGGCCCAGAGGTGGTTGGCGCTGAATTCGGCGGCGTTGCCCATCGAATTATAGACCGAGGAATTATAGCACTTGTACAGCTGGATGAGTTCGTCGATGGTGAAGAAGCGGGTGTAGATCTCGGCGTTCTCCGTTTCCGTGCACTGGCGGATGCCGCCGGTCTGGAACATATAGTAAATGAATTCCAGCGGCCCGCCGATGACCTCGTTGATCCGCGCGGTGTCGGTGACCGCGAAGATGGACTGCATGAAGCGGGTGGGGTCCAGGTATTCTTCTGCCATGCTCAGCAACAACGCGTTGCTGGCTTCGGAGATCGCGTCCTCGTCATAGTAGTCGTGGGCCATCAGGTCCAGGTATTTGTCGCCCGTGACGAAGTCGAAGACCAGCTGCGGCGCCCGGTCGTCCAGGCTGGCGGTGAAGTTGGCCATGCTGACCAGGCAGCGGGGGATGTTGCTGGACTGGACGTGCACCTGGGTGCGGGACTTGTCCCGCCAGACGCGCGGATGGCGCTCGTAGAGACGCTGCGCGATGGCGCGGTGCTCGCGTCCGCCGCGCGCGGTCAGCTCGCCGATCATGCCGACGTGGTCGTCGTGGATGCGGACGACGGCTTCGTACAGCTCCTCGCCGAGGGGCGTCAGGATGCCGGCCTCGTGGGCGACGCTGGCGAGCTTAAAGCCGGTGTTCGCCGAACTCTTGGTGGCGCGGCGGGAGCCGTGGCGGCCGTAGTGGCTGACGTAGAAGGGCTTGTAGCCGCGCGGAGCCGGGGTCTCGGTGCTGGGGATGTATTCGTAGGAATGGTGGACGCCGGCGGCGCGGTCGGGGTCCTCTCGGATGGCGTCTTCAAAGCCGGTCTGGGCGGCAAGGGCGGCGCAGAAAAACAAGGCCGCGGCCGCGGCGGCGAATCTAAGTGTATTCATCAAGGGTAGAATTTGTCTTTCACAAAGATAAAAACTATTTTTGCAATTTGGTAGTGTATCAAATATGGAGCAACTCGAAGTAATCAGAAAACAGATCGACGAAGTGGATGCGCAGATCGCCCCGCTCTTTGAGCGGCGGATGGAGCTCGTCCGCGAAGTCACCGCATACAAGACGGCCCATGGGCTCGCCACCGCAGACCCGTCCCGCGAGGACGATATCCTGCGGCGCGGCGCCGCCCGCATCCAGGACCGTGATGTCCGCGAATACTATGTCAGCTTCCAGAAGGAAGTGCTGGCCCTGTCGCGCGACTGGCAGCGCCGCCTGAGCAGCGGCCTGAAGGTCGCGTACAGCGGCGTGCCCGGCGCATTCGCCTATATCGCCGCCACGCGCCTGTATCCCGGTGCGGAGCTGGTGTCCTTCTCGAGCTTCGAAGAGGCGTACCGCGCCTGCGAGGCCGGTGCGTGCGACGTGGCCGTGCTGCCGTTCGAGAACAGCTCCGCCGGTGAGGTCTCTTCCGTGACGGACCTGATGTTCTCCGGCTCGCTATACGTCAACCAGGTGCTGCAGCTCGAAGCGGAGCAGAACCTGCTGGGTCTGCCCGGTGCGGACAAATCCAAGATCCGCAAGGTGTACAGCCATCCCCAGGCCCTGGCCCAGTGCAACGAATACATCCAGCGCAACAAGCTGATCACCAGGGAGATGTCCAATACGGCCGTGGCCGCGCAGCGCGTGTCCCAGAAGCAGGATCCGCTTTGTGCGGCCATCGGTACCGCCGAGGCGGCGGCGCTTTATGGCCTGGAGGTCCTGGAGCCGCGCATCAATACCAACCGCAACAACACGACGCGCTTCGCGGCGTTCTCCCGCATGCTCCGGCTGGACAAGGAGAACAAGCGCAAAATGGACAAGCACTTCATTCTGATGTACACCGTCAAGAACGAAGCCGGCGCCCTGGCGCAGACGCTCAATATCATCGGCGCCCACAATTTCAATATGTGCAATCTTCACAGCCGCCCGATGAAGGAACTCCTGTGGAGCTATTATTTCTTCGTCGAGCTGGACGGCGACGTGGCGACGGACGAGGGGAGCAGCCTGCTGCACGAACTCGGCCCGCTGTGCGACCGCCTCAAGCTCGTCGGCTCTTTCTATACCCGATAGCCTATGAAGAATTCGATCGGAACCAGCGTCATCCTGACGGTCTTCGGCGAAAGCCATGGACCGGCCGTCGGCGTCGTGCTGGACGGGTTGGCCCCGGGCCTGCCCGTGGATGAGGCTTACATCGCGGAGCAGCTGTCGCGCCGCCGTCCCGCCGGGCCCACGGATACGGCCCGCGTGGAGCCGGACCGCTTCCAGCTGGTCAGCGGCGTGTATCAGGGCCGGACGACCGGCACGCCCCTCACCATCGTGATTCCCAATGAGAATGTCCGTAGCGCGGACTATGCCGCCGTCCAGACGGTGGCGCGTCCTGCGCACGCAGATTATACGGCCGAGTGCAAATACCACGGCTGGCAGGACCCGCGTGGCGGGGGCCATTTCTCCGGCCGCGTGACGGCCGGGATTGTCGCGGCCGGTGCCATTTGCCGGCAGGCGCTCGAGGCCAAGGGCATCCGCCTGGGCACGCACATCCTGCGCTGCGCCGGCGTGGAGGACGCCCCTTTCACGGACGTGGCGTCCGAGCTCGCGCGCATTGACGCGAAGCGTTTCCCGCTGATCCTCGATCGCGAGGCGGAGGTGGAAGCGGCCATCCTGGCCGCGAAAGCGGAGCAGGACTCGGTCGGCGGCGTGATCCAGACCGGCATCTGCGGCCTGCCCGCCGGGCTGGGGGAGCCGTGGTTCGATTCGCTGGAAGGCGTGCTCGCGCGGGCGATGTTCGCCGTCGGCGGCGTCAAGGGCATCGAGTTCGGCGACGGCTTTGGCCTGGCCGGGCTGCGCGGTTCGCAGGCCAACGACCCCTTCCGCATGCAGGACGGGCGCGTGGTCACGGAAAGCAACCGCAACGGCGGCATCAACGGCGGCATCACGAACGGGATGCCCGTCGTCTTCAATCTGGCTGTCAAACCGACGCCGTCCATCGCGAAGCCGCAGCGGACGGTGGATTATAAGGAAGGAAAAGATGTGGAACTGGCCCTTACCGGGCGGCACGATCCGGCCATCATCCGGCGGATCTGCCCCGTGGTGACGGCCCTGGTGTCCGTGGTGCTGTGCGACCAGCTCGCGCTGCGCTTCGGCACCGATTACCTGGCTGCGAAATGACGAAAGGATTTATCAATTACCGGAAAGTTCTCATCGTCGGCCTCGGTATGATCGGCGGCTCGTACGCCGAGAAGCTCAGCGCGCTGGGCTTCGAGGTGGGCGCGCTGGCCCGCCGCCAGTCCACGATCGATTATGCGCTGGAACACGGCCTCATCGCCCACGGGCAGATCGAGGTGACGCGCGAATACGTCTCGCAGTTCGACCTGGTGGTTTCTGCGCTGTATCCCAAGGCTTTCGTCGACTGGGTGCGGCAGTACCAGGATTTCCTCAAGCCGGGCGCCGTGATCACGGACGTGTCCGGCGTGAAGCGGGCGGTGGTCCCGGCCGTGCAGGGGATGCTGCGTCCGGACGTGGAATTCGTCCCGGCGCACCCGATGGCCGGCCGCGAGCGCTCCGGCGTGGAATTCGCCGACAGCAAGGTCTTTGCGGGCGCCAACTTCATCATCACGCCCACGGAGCGCAATTCCCCGGAGGGGATCGAGCTGGTGCGGACGCTGGGCTGCATCCTGGGCTTCCGGCACATCGCCATCCTGACGCCTGAGGCGCACGACGAGATGATCGGTTTCCTCTCGCAGCTGACGCACTGCATCGCCGTGGCGCTGATGGACTGCAAGGATTCCGAGCACCTGGTGGAGTACACGGGCGACTCCTTCCGCGACCTGACGCGGATCGCCCGGATCAATGAGAATATGTGGACGGAGCTGTTCCTGGAGAACCGGGACGAGCTCCTGACCCAGATGAACCTGTTCCTGGAGAAGTTCACGCAGCTGCGTGACGCCCTGGCGGCAGGGGATGAGAATACCATGAAGGAAATGATGCGCCTGTCGTCGTACCGGCGTTCGTTCTTCGATAAAAAGTGAGAAGCGTATGAATATGGTTTTCAAGCGCAAGCTGCTGATCCCCAAGGAGATCAAGGAGATGTATCCGATCTCCGCGGAAGGGGCGGCGACCAAGCGCAGCAATGATGAGAGCATCCGCGATATCCTGACCGGCGCGAGCAATAAGCTTTTGCTCGTGATCGGTCCCTGTTCGGCCGACCGGGAGGATGCCGTGATCGAGTACATTTCCCGCCTGCGTCCCCTGCAGGAGAAGGTGGCGGACAAGATCGTGATCGTGCCGCGCATCTATACGAACAAGCCGCGCACGACGGGTATCGGCTACAAGGGCATGCTGCACCAGCCCAATCCGCAGGCGCAGTCCGATATGCTCCGGGGCCTGATCGCCATCCGCAAGCTGCATATGCGCGCATTGGCCGAGACCGGTTTTTCCTGCGCGGACGAGATGCTGTATCCGGAGAACCACCGCTTCCTGGACGACCTGGTGTCGTACGTGGCTGTGGGTGCGCGCTCCGTGGAGGACCAGCAGCACCGGATGACGGCGAGCGGGCTGGATATTCCCGTGGGTATGAAGAATCCGACGGGCGGCGATCTGTCCGTGATGATGAATGCGCTGAAGGCCGCCCAGAGCGGGCATACCTTCATCTACCGCAACTGGGAGGTGGAGACCGCCGGCAATCCGCTGGCGCACGCCATCCTGCGCGGCTATGTGGATTCGCACGGGATTACGCATCCGAATTATCATTTCGAGGATCTGTCCCGCCTGAGCAGTCTGTATGCGCTGAGCGGCCTGAAGAATCCGGGCGTGGTCGTGGACACGAACCATTGCAATTCCGGGAAGAAGTATGAGGAGCAGATCCGCATCGCCAAGGAGGTGTTGCACAGCACCCGGCACAGCGAGGAGATCCATACGCTGGTCAAGGGTCTGATGATCGAGTCTTATCTCGAGGACGGTTGCCAGAAGCCCGAGGAGGGTGTCTACGGCAAGTCCATCACCGATCCCTGCCTCGGCTGGGCCAAGACCGAGCGGCTCGTGCTCGACCTCGCAGATCTCTGGATCTAGCTTTTTTCGTCATTCGCCGGCTTGACCGGCGAATCTCCTATCCCAGGATCAGCCGGAAGAGCTTGTAGAGCTTGTAGGGCATGTAGCGGAACGGGAGGTCGAGCCGGCGCGGGGTGATGATGACCGCACGCTCGTGCGTGAAGGTATCGAAGCTCAGCTTGCCGTGGTAGCGGCCCATGCCGGAGTTGCCGACGCCGCCGAAGGGGACCTTCTCGTTGACGATGTGCATGATGGTGTCGTTGATGCAGGCGCCGCCCGAGGAGGTGTGCCGCACGACGGCCTTTCCGTCGCCGAGTTTTCCGAAGAAATAGAGCGCCAGCGGCTTCTCGCGGCCGTTCACGAAGGCCACGGCCTCCTCCAGTTTCTCGAAGGTGCAGACCGGCAGGACCGGACCGAAGATCTCGGTGGTCATCACCGCGGAGTCCGGGGCCGGATCCAGGATGACCGTCGGCTCGATGAAGCGGGTGGCGGCATCCGTCCGTCCGCCGCGCACGGTGCCGGAAGCCTCCGGGCCGGAGATGTAGGAGGCGACGCGCGCGAAGGCCTTGTCGCTGACCAGGCGCACGAAGTGCTCCGTTTCCTGGGGGTTGCTGCCCAGCAGGGCGTGGACCTGGTGGAAATATTCGTCCACGAACGCGTCGCAGATCTTCTTGTCAATCAATACGTAATCCGGGGCGATGCAGGTCTGCCCGGCATTCAGGGCCTTGCCCCAGGCGAGGCGCTTCGCAGCCAGCTTGAGGTCCGCGTCGGCGGTGATGATGCAGGGGCTCTTGCCGCCGAGCTCCAGCACGACGGGGGTCAGGTTCTTGGCGGCCGCGGCCATCACGGTGCGGCCCAGGACCGGGCTGCCGGTGAAGAAGATGATGTCCCAGCGCTCCGCAAGCAGCAGCGTATTCACTTCCCGGTTGCCCTGGACGACGGCGATGTAGCGCTCGTCGAAGGTGGCCGAAATCATCTCCTCGATGACGCGGGAGACGTTCGGTACGTAGGGGGAAGGTTTCAGCACGGCCGTGCAGCCGGCGGAGATGGCGCCCACGAGCGGATTGATCAGCAGCTGGAAGGGATAATTCCACGGAGCGATGATCAGCGCGCCTCCGAGCGGCTCCGTGACGATGCGGCTGCGCGAAGGCAGCATCTGCATCGGCGTGGACTTGCACTTCGTCCGCGCCCAGCCGGACAGGTGGCGCAGGTGGTTGCGGATCTCGCCGGTCACGAGGCTGACTTCCGTCAGGAAGGCCTCCTGCTCGGATTTATGGAGATCGGTCCAGAGGGCCTCGTAGAGCGGTTTCTCCCAGGTCTTGATGGCGCCGAGCAGCTTGCGGAGCATTTCCTTGCGGAACTGCAGGTCGAGGGTGGCGCCGGTGGCGAAATACTTTCGCTGGAGCTCTTTCAGCTCGCTGATGCGTTCGGGGGCGGTGTTGGTCATGGTTATCGGGTGGTGTGGGTGGTGTCGTGGTGGGCCTGGCGGCCGGTGAAGTGGTTCATCACGGTGTAAAGGCCGCAGATGTCGCCGAATACGAAGTCAAACAGGCGCTGCGGGAAGATGCCCTGCATCAGGCGGATGAAGTGCTCGGAAAAGGGAATGCCCTTGTACCATTTGTCGATCTCGATGGCGCGCAGCGTCTTGCGGGCCACGACCTCCGGATCCTGGATCTTGAAGAAAGAATGGATGCCGTCGAACATGCCCGTATTGATGAAGTACGGGGCGATGGTGGTGAGTTTCACCGGGCTCTTCTCGCGGCTGAGCTCGATGCGGACAGATTCCGACCAGCCGATTGATCCCCACTTGGAGGCCGTGTAGAGGGCCATTTTCGGCAGGGCCAGCATGCCGGCCGAAGAGGTGACGTTGCAGATGTGGCCGCGGCCGCGGGCCTTCATATCCTTGATATAGCGCAAGGCGACGAACATGGCGCCCTTGGTATTGATGTCAATGGTGCGGATGATATCCTTGTCCGTCTGCTCCGCAAAAGGCAGGTTGTTGGTAATGATTCCTGCGTTGTTGATGAGGATGTCCACCTCGCCGCAGGCAGCCTTCGTGGCCTGGTAAGCGGCCTCCACGGACGCGGGGTCGGAGATGTCCGCCCGGAATCCGGCGACCTTTCCGAGCGCGGAAAGCTCCGCGACGGTGGCGTCGATGGCTTCTTCGTTGATATCCCAGATGACGACCTGGCTCGCACCCTTCTCGAGGCTGCGGCGCGCCATGATTTTGCCGATTCCGGAGCATCCTCCGGTGATCAGGACGGTATTGCCTTGAATTTTCATGGCAGCAAAAATACGCAATCTACGCGCGCGCTGCGCGCAAATGTGGTGAATTCCACCGGGAATGTGGTGAAATGACTACTACTTCTTCTCGTAGAGGAAGCGGCGGATCTTGTGGGTGGCGGTTTTGTTGAAGGGTTCCTTCTGGATCTCCACGTCCTTGATCTTGGAGAAGCGGCTGACCTTCTCGTTGACGAAGTCGAGGACGGCCTGGCGCTTCTTCTCGACTTCCTCGATGAAGCGGTCCTGGCCCTCCAGGTTCCAGTCCAGCACGTTGTCCTCGAACTTGACGAGGGCGATGAGCTGGCCGTTGCGCTGGATGACCAGNNATCATGTTGCGCAGGCGGCCGCGGATGAAGAAGCGGCCCTTCTCGTCCATGGCGGCCAGGTCGCCGGTGTGGAACCAGCCGTCCTGGGTGAGCACGGACTGCGTGCGCTCGTAATCCTTATAATAACCCATCATCACGTTCGGGCCCTTGGCGATAATCTCGCCCAGGCCGGTCTCCGGGTTCACGTTGTCCAGGCGGACCTGCACACCGTGGCAGGGCAGGCCGGTGGATCCGACCTTCGTCTTGAACGGGGGAGCGCCGCAGACGAGGGGCGCGCACTCCGTGAGGCCATAGCCGATGCCGTAGGGGAAGCGGGCCCGGTGCAGGAAGGTCTCTACCTCCGGGTCGAGCTTGGCGCCGCCGACGCCGAAGAAATGCAGGCGGCCGCCGAAGGTCTTCTTCAGCTTGATGCCCACCAGCCAGGCCAGCGTGCGCGGGGCGTGCTCCTGCAGATGGCTCAGGAACTTGCTGCCGCGGATGGTCGGCAGGATGCTGGTCTTGTACATCTTCTCGATGATGAGCGGCACGGAGAGCATCGTCGTGGGACGGATCTCCTTCAGGGTCTGCTTCAGGATGGTCGGGGTGGGGACGCGCTGCAGGTAGCAGACGCGCGCGCCGACGGAGAAGGGATACAGGAGCCCGAGCGTCATCTCGTAGGTATGCGCCATCGGAAGGATGGACAGGAAGACGGAACGCTTGTTCTCCGGCTGGGCGAACCAGGCGTCCAGAACCGACGCGCAGAAGTTGCGGTGGCTGAGCATCACGCCTTTCGGCGAACCGGTGGTGCCGGAAGTATAGATGAGGGCGGCCATGTCCATGGGGTTGGGCGTGGCCACGCGGCCGTCGCAGGTGAAGGCGTCGTCGTTGTGCTTGATGAATTCGAAGGTCTCGATGTCGATGACCAGGCTGAGCCGGGCCATGGCCGCGTCGCTCACTTTCTTGAGCTGGCGGCGGGAAACGAAGAGCGCCTTGGTCTCGGAATGGCTCAGGATGCTCTCTACCTCGCTGGCAGACAGCTCGTTAAGCATCGGGACAGCGATGCGTCCATAGACGGTGGTGGCAAAGAAGGCGATGCCCCAGTTGGGCATGTTCTCCGACAGGATGGCTACCTTGTCGGAAAAGCCGATGCCGAAATTGCAAAGAATGCGTGAAATGTTGTCAACGCTCTCCCGGTAACGGCTGTAGGTGTAAGCCTGTCCGCCTGTTGTGAACTCCGCGGCGGTTCGGTTGGCGTATTTTATGGAAGCGTAATCGTATAAGTCTGCTAAAGTCTTGAAATCGTGTCGCATCAGTGAGTGATGTAGTTTTCAGGGTAACGGGCGCCCAGGTCCATCTTTTCGTAGATCTCCTGGATGCGCTTGGTATCTGCAGCGGCGTCGTCGGTCAGTTCAACCTTCTGGCCGCGGCCCACGCGCTTGCGCTTCCAGTCGAAATAGCCCAGATAGACGGGCACGCCGGTGGCGCGGGCGATGAGGTGGTAGCCGCTTTTCCAGCGCTTGACGGGTTTGCGGGTGCCTTCGGGGGCGATGGCCAGGTGGAACTGCTCCCGGCTGTTCATCTCGGAAATGAGGCTGCGAATGAGTTCGGTGGAGTTGCTCCGGTCGACGGGAATGCCGCCCATGGCCCGCAGGATCCAGCCCAGGGGCGGGAAGAACATTTCCTTCTTGACCATGCAGAGCGCCTTGCCGCCGATGGACTCGTAGTAGAGGTAGGCGATGAAGAAATCCCACACGGTCGTGTGCGGAACGCCCAGCATGATACACTTCTTCTCCTCGGGGAGGCCTTCGACGACCGTCCAGCCGAGTTTCCGGAGAAGCCAGCCACAGAACTTACGCCACCTCATCTGCATGCAGTTTACGGTACTCGGCGAGGCCCTGGGCCAGGATGGTGAGCGCCTTGCGCAGGGCGGGCACCTCGAGGACGTAGGCGATACGGACGTGGTTGTGGCCCACGCCCGGGGTCTTGTAGAAGGAGGCGGCCGGGGTCACCATCGTGGTGGCGCCGTCCACGCTGAAGTCAGTCAGCATCCAGCGGGCGAAGTCCTCCGCGTTCGCGACCGGCAGTTCCACGACGGTGTAGAACGCGCCGAAGGGCTTGGGGGCGAAGACGCCGGGGATGGCGTTGAGCATCTCCACGGCGCAGTCGCGCCGGCGGATGTATTCTTCCTTGACTTCGTCGAAATAGGACTGCGGGGTGTCGAGCGCGCCGATGGCGGCGTACTGGCCGAGCACCGGCGGGCAGAGGCGGGACTGGGCGAACTTGAGCGCCGCGGCCATGACGTCCTTGTTGTGCGAGACGATGCAGCCGATGCGCGCGCCGCAGAGGTTGTAGCGCTTGGAGACGGAATCGACCAGGATCACGTTCTGCTCGCAGCCCGGGATGTTCATCGCGGAGAAGTGCGGCTCGTCGGTGTAGCAGAACTCGCGGTACACCTCGTCGGAGATGAGGAACAGGTCGTGGCGCTTGCAGAAGTCGCCGATCTGGAGCATCTCCTCCTTGGTGAAGAGCTTGCCGGACGGGTTGCACGGGTTGCTGATGAGCACGGCGCGGGTCTTCGGGGTCACGAGCTTCTCGAATTCGGAGATGTCGGGAACCTTGAAGCCCTCGCGGATATCGGTCGGAACGGCCTTGAGGGTGATGCCGTTGAGGTAGGCGAAGGTCTGGTAGTTGGTGTAGAACGGCTCCACGACGATGATCTCGTCGCCGGGGTCGGCCGCCACCTGCATCGCCACGGCGAAGGCTTCGCTGCCCGCCACGTCGATGAGCAGCTCGCTCACCTCGATGTCGATGCCGATCTTCTTGTAGTATTTCTCCACCATGCCCTCGCGGAGCTCGATCAGACCCGCGGAGTTGGTGTAGGAGAGATGGTGCATGCCCTTGCACTTCTCCACGACGGCATTGAATGCGCAGTCGGGGGACTTGATGTCCGGAGCGCCGACGTTGAGGTGGTACACATGGATGCCCCGAGCCTTGGCGGCATCGGAGAGGGGGACCAGCTTGCGGATGGCGGAAGCCGGCATGGCCTGGGTCTTGGCGGAAATGTGCATGGACATAATGCTACTAACTTTTTATATTCGCGCAAATTTACCTATTTAATTGCAAAATACTATCTTTGCCATAAGAATTTTTTTATGGAAACCATTGTTAATCGCGAATTCGGCGGCGAGCGGCCGCTGTACAATCAGCACGGACTCCGCCTCGAGCACGTGACCATCCACGCAGGGGAGTCCTCCATCAAGGAAGGCTCTGATATTGAGGCGTATCACTGCCGTTTCGAGGGAAAATACGTCTTCTGGTGCTGCGAGCGCTTCCTCGCGGCGGACTGCCATTTCACCGAAGGTGCCCGCTCCTCGCTCTGGCACAGCCGCGGCATGGAGCTGCGCGACTGCCTCCAGGAGGCGCCGAAGATGTTCCGCGAGAGCGCGGACATCAAGCTGCGCAACGTGGTGATGCCGCACGCGCAGGAGACCCTCTGGAGCTGCGACGGGATCGATCTGGAGAACGTGGAAGCCCGCGAAGCGGACTATATTTTCATGCATTGCAGCAACGTCCGCGTGCGGAATTTCAAGCTCTTCGGCAACTACGCCTTCCAGCACGCGCGCAACGTGGAAATCCGCGACAGCGACCTGCAGAGCAAGGATTCCCTCTGGGAGAGCGAGAACGTGACGGTCTATGATTCCTTCATCAACGGGGAATACCTCGGCTGGCATTCGAAGAACCTCCGCCTGGTGCGCTGCCGCATCGGCGGCACGCAGCCGCTCTGCTACATCGACGGCCTGGTTCTGGAGGACTGCACTTTCGAGCCGGACGCCGACCTGGCGTTCGAATATTCCGACGTGCAGGCCACGGTCAGGGGCCACGTCGTGTCCATTAGGAACCCGCGCAGCGGCCACATCCGGGTCGATTCCTGCGGGGAGCTGATCCGGGATGCGAACGCGAAGGCGCCGAACGACTGCGTCGTCGAGATTAAGCTACAGCAAACAGAATAAGCAGCTGGGCTGCGAGCACCCTTAAGAACATCGTCAGCGGGTAGACCGTGGCGTAGTTGATGGAGGTGTAGTCCGTGCCGTAGGCGCCCTGGGCGAATGCGAGCACGGCCGGATCGGTGTTGCCACCGGACAGCAGACCGCAGATCTGGTAGAAGTTGAGCTTGAAGACCAGGCGGGCCACCAGGCCGGTGATGAGCACCGGGATCAGGGTGATCAGCGCACCGTACAGGATCCACCAGAAACCGCCCTGGAGCAGGGAATTGACGAAGCCTTCGCCGGCGCCCAGGCCCACGGCCGCGAGGAAGAAGCTGATGCCGATCTCGCGGATCATCATATTGGCACTCTGCGTGGTATAGGTGGTGATGCGCCATTTCGGTCCGAAATAGCCCAGCAGGATCGCGATGATGAGCGGGCCGCCGGCCAGGCCGAGGCGGACCGGCTGCGGGATGCCCGGGAAGCGGATCGGCAGGGAGCCGAAGATGACGCCGACGGCGATGCCGAAGAAGATGGGGACCAGGTTCGGGTGGCTGAGCTTCTCGGGCTTGTTGCCGACCAGCACGGCCACGTGGTCGATGTTCTCGGGCGTGCCGACGACCAGGATGCTGTCGCCCATCTGGAGGATGAGGTTCGGACGCGCGACGAGCTCCACGCCGGCGCGCAGCACGCGGGTCACGGACACGCCGTAGCTGGAACGGATGTGCAGTTCGCGCAGGTGCTTGCCGGTCAGGGAGGACTTGGTGATGCTCAGGCGGCGGGTCACGATGTGCTCGTCCTTCTTCTCCCAGTCTTCGAGGTGCATGGGCACTTCCTCGCCGAAAATGATGCGGACGGTGTCCACGTTGGGCTGCGAGGTCACGATCAGGAGCTTGTCGCCCTTCTCCAGGACCGTGTCCGGTCCGGGAATGGAGATTTCTCCGTTACGCATCAGTCTGGAAACGAGGAACTTGTCGCTGACGTCGCTGGTGATCTCGGCGAGTTTCTTGCCGAACACGGCGGGATTCTCCACCTCGCAGTGCATGCGGCGGGCGGAGTCGACGGGCTTCTCCTCCTGCTCCAGGGCGGTCTGCTCGCGCTTCAGGTCGATCTTGAAGAGGCTCTTGAGGAGGATGACGATGAAGATGACGCCCAGCACGCCGAGCGGATAGGCGACCGCATAGGCGGAGGCCAGGCCGGAGGCGGCGTCCCCGGCGGCAGCCGCAGTGGCGCCGCTGGCGATCATGGTGTCGGAGAGGGTCTGCTGCGCAGCACCCAGGCCCGGGGTATTGGTGACGGCGCCGGACATGACGCCGACCATCGTCGGCAGGCTTTCGCCGGTAATCCAGTGGATAGCGAGGGTCACGAGGACGGCCAGCAGGATCATGCCGGCGGCGAGCAGGTTCATGGTCACGCCACCCTTCCGGAAGGACTGGAAGAAACCGGGACCGACCTGCAGGCCGATGGAGAAGACGAAGAGGATGAGCCCGAAGTCCTTCATGAAGGCCAGGGCGGTGGGGTCGGCACGGAAGCCGAAATGGCTGACGAGGATGCCGAGGAAGAGGATCCAGGTGGAGCCGATGGATATGCCTTTGATCTTGTACTTGCCGAGCAGAAGGCCCGAGCCGATCACGAATGCAAACAATAATATGGTGTGGGCGATGCCCGTACCGAGGAATAATTCTTTCATGCCGCAAAGATACGAAAAAAGACGGCAGCTTGTCCGCCGCCGTCTTTTTTCAGTATGCGTTCACTATTTCGTGAAGAGCATCGGAGCCATCTCGAGGAGGCAGCGACGCCAGGTCAGGAACTCGTGGGCCGTGCCCTCGGAGACGTAACCCTTGGCGTTGTAGCCGGCTTCCTGCAGCTTCTTGGCGGCGTTGCGGATCTGGTCCGGGCCTTCCTTGCTGCCGCAGCCGATGAAGATACCCTTCACACCGGTACCCTGGACTTCCTCCGGGTTGTAGGTGCCGCCGGAGAGGAGGCCGTACCAGCCGAACATCTCAGGACGGGCGAGGGTGATGGAGTGCGTCTCCATACCACCCATGGAGAGGCCGGCCATGGCGCGGCTTTCCTTCTTGGCGATGGTGCGGAAGTTGGCATCCACGAACGGGACGAGCTCGTCGCAGAGGACGGTCTCGAAGTCCTTGTAGTTGAAGCCGCGCAGACCGGCGCCGCCCGGGCGGACGTCGTTGGTCATACCGTAGGTCATGACGACGATGAACGGCTGGATCTTACCTTCGGCGATGAGGTTGTCCATGATGAGGTTGGCATGGCCCTGGTTCCACCAGGCATACTCGTTCTCACCCCAACCGTGCTGGAGGTAGAGGACAGGGTATTTCTTCTTGGTCTTGTCGTAGTCGGCCGGGGTGTACACCCACGCCACGCGCACCTGGTTGGTGCTGTTGGACCAGAAGAGGACCTGCTGCACCTTGCCGTGCGGCACGTTCTTCATGGCGTAGAAGTCGGCGTCGTGGGCCGGGATCTCGATACCGCTCTCCCAACGGGTGGAGCCGTAGTAGTTGTTGGTGCCCGGGTCGTTGAGCACGCCACCGTCCACGGTGAGGTGATAGTAGTGGAAACCTTCGTCCATCGGACCGTCGGTGGTACCCATCCAGGAGCCATCCTCAGCTTTGTGGAGGACGGTGCCGCCGGAACCGCCGAGACCGAGGCTGACGATCACGGACGTGGCCTTCGGAGCGATGACCTTGAAGCGGGCGTAGCCCTGGGAGTTGACCATCGGGTACTCCTGGCCGGGCTGGTTGCACTCGGACGGCTTGAAGTCCTCAATGATCTCGACATTGTCCATCTTGGGATCGAAGTTCTTGACGGCGAGGTAGGCCTGCTTGGGCTTGTAGTTCTCGTCGAAGAGGAGCGGGTAGTTGCGGACACCCAGCCAGGAATCCTTGTCGGAGACATTCCAGAAGGTGACGCAGTCGATCACGTCCTTGTGCTTGCGGAGGACCTTGAAGAGCTGCGTGTACTGATCCTGCTGGAGGGTCTTCTCCCAGTCGGCGACCGTGGCCTTGCCCTGGTTGAAGCGGAGACCGCCGCCCATGTCCTCGTTGACACGGATATCCAGCTCGGTGAGGTGGATATGGTCGACGACGGTGGAGTAGAGCTTGATGGCGTCGTCCACTTCCTTCATCGTCGGGCCGTACACGTTGTAGTGGGCCTGCATGCCGATACCGTCGATAGGCACGCCGGCATCCTTCATGCGCTTGACGAGGTTGAAGATGCGCTGGCTCTTGGCAGGCTCGGCATCGTTGTAGTCATTGTAGAAGAGGAGAGCGTCCGGATCGGCCTCGTGGGCGTACTCGAATGCCTTGTAGATGAACTCTTCGCCGGCGATCTTGTACATCGGGGAGTCGCGGAGTTCCGGACGGCCCGGATAGACGGGGCTGTCGGCGACGGCCTCATTGACCACGTCCCAGCAGTACACGACGTCCTTGTAGCGCTCGACGATGGCCTGGATGTGGTGCTTCATATTGGCGTAGAACTCCTCCTTCGGAAGGAGATTGCCCTTCTCGTCCTGATACATCCAGGAGCCGATCTGGCTGTGCCACATCAGCGTGTGACCACGCATCTTGATGCCGTTGGCGCGGCAGAAGTTGGCGATTTCGTCAGCATCCTTCCAGTTGAACTCGCCCTTCTTGGGCTCGGTCGGCTGGGGCTTCATCGCGTTCTCGGCGGTGATGCTGTTGAACTCGCGGAGGACGACCTTGATCTGGTCGGGATCCGTGACGTTGCGGTTGTTGACGGCGACACCGATCTTGAAGTAGTCCTTGTAGGCGTCCTTCAATCCGTCGGTAGGTTCAGGGATCATGCGGGGACCGAACTGGGCCCCGGCGGGGATGGCGCCCAGCATGAGGGCGCACAATCCGGCAAAGAGAATTTTCTTCATATTTTAATAAAGAAGTTGGATTGGTTCCGTCTTTTGTGTAACCACGAATATAGAAAATATTACGCGAGAATCAAAGCGATCCCGGCGCCGGATGCGTCCGGGGTGGGGGATAGACCGATTTTTGATAAAAAATGAAATCGTTTCTAAAGAATGATGACGAAACAGATTATCTTTGCAAATCCAAATTCCGTGAACAGAAGTAACAATACGCAAGTCCTAATTCTCCTCCACCTGGCAGTCTTTCTGGCAGGCTGGACCGGCGTTTTCGGACGGCTGATTTCCCTGAGCGGACTCCCGCTGGTGTGGTACCGCATGATGGTCAGCATCGTCACCCTGACCCTCGCCCTGATGGTCATGCGGCGATTCCATGTTCCTGAGAGGAAGGCTCTTGTGCGGATCTGCGGCTGCGGGTTCGTCCTGGCCATCCATTGGGTGGCGTTTTATGCCAGCATTCAGGCGTCCAATGTCTCCGTGGGCGTGGCCTGCATCGCCACGACCAGCTTTTTCACGGCCTTGCTGAATATTTTTTTCAACAGGAAGGAGGCTTCCTGGAAAGAGTTTGCCATCAGCTTTGTCTCCATCGCGGGTGCCCTGCTCATCTTTAGCCTCGATGTCCGGTACCGCCTGGGCATTGCCCTGGGCCTTCTCTGTGCCTTTGCCTATGCCGTCTTCGCCCTGCTTCACATCCGGACGGCTGAGAGGACCGGAGAAGACAGCGCTACCATGCTGCTGTATGAGATTGTGGGTGGTTTCTTCCTGCTGAGCCTCTGCATGCCGGCATTTGTCCGCTTGATGCCTCAGCTTTCCATTCTTCCTTCGAAGGCCGATGTCATCTGGCTCATCCTGCTGGGCTCCATCTTCACGATCCTGCCGTTTGTCCTGCAACTGCATGCCCTGCGCCGCGTGTCGGCTTTTACGGTCAACCTCGCATACAACCTGGAGCCCGTGTACAGCATTGCGTTCGCGGCCGTCCTGTTCGGCGAATTCCGGGAACTCGGCTGGTCCTTCTGGCTCGGCATCTCCCTGATCCTGTTCTCCGTCGTCATCCAGACCCTCCGGGTGAGAAACAGAGATCTGGGCTAGGCCTTGCGCTTCTGCTCCATCTTGTCGTGGAACTTCTTTTCGTCGATGATGAAGCGCTCGTGCGTCCCCTGGCCGACGATCCCGTCCTTGTCATATACGACCACCCGGAAGGTGATCTTCCGGCGATCCACCTCCACCACTTCGGACTCGCACCAGACCGTCATTCCTTCCGGGGTGGCGCTGTCGTGACTGACGTTCACATGTGTGCCGACGGTCTCCTGACCAGCTTCCAGATAAGGTTTTACCGACAGTCGGCAGGTCTTTTCCATCAACGCGATCATCATCGGCGTCGCCAGCACCGGAACGGTGCCGCTGCCGATATGTTTTGCCGTAAGTTCCGGAAGCACGACCGCTTCCTCCCTTCCTTTGATACCTATAGTCACCATAGCATACAAAGATAACCATTATTCCCCAACTTTGCTCGGGCTGCCTGGCGGACATTTTAATAGTCATTCCGGGCTGCGACCCGGAATCTCCTCCCAATGACCTATGAGCTATAAGTGGCTATAAAACAACCGATTAGTGTTTTATGTTCCCCCGAAAACTGCTGGCGTAGGTAAAAGCGTGACGGGCAGCATTTGGTACCACCGCCGGGCTCTGGGGGCTCGGCGCGGCCCGCTCGTTCGAGGCAACGGTCTACAAACAGAAAATGGAGTTCAGCCAAAAGGCTAAACTCCATTTTTGCGGTGCGGACGAGGCTCGAGCCCGCCTGGCGGCGGGCAATTCGCGCCATCTATGACCCCTCAGACCGACCTCTCGGTCGGCCAGCTCCCCTATGACAGGGGAGCATCGGTCGCTCGTTCGAGGCAACGGTCTACAAACAGAAAATGGAGTTCAGCCAAAAGGCTAAACTCCATTTTTGCGGTGCGGACGAGGCTCGAACTCGCGACCTCCGGCGTGACAGGCCGGCATTCTAACCAAACTGAACTACCACACCTTGGTTGCTGAATGCGGATGCAAAGATAGATATAATTTGGGAATCTGCAAGCATCCTGCAAGAAATTTTTTTGCGATTTCGGGATTGCCCGCCGCCCGGCTTGTGTTTAGCCGAAAAATGCGTTATATTTGTATGATTATATATAAATCGCGCGAAAAACAGTATTTACCATATGAAGAAAATTTTATTGATCGCAGCGGTGCTGCTCTGCTCCATGTCGCTCGTCTCGCATGCCCAGATGACGGACGATCAGGTGATTGAGTATGTCAAGGCGGCTTCGTCCGCCGGCAAGAGCCAGGAGGATATCAGCAAGGAGCTGCTGCTGCGCGGCGTCACGCAGGAACAGGCCGAGCGCATCAAGGAGCGCGTCCAGTCCGAGCAACTGACCGGCAAGGGAAAGGAAAACACTTTCGGCGACGAGGATGGCTTCAGCCGCAATTCCGGCGCGAAGAACCGCCGCACCCAGACCGGCAACAACAGCAGCAACCGGACCCTGCGCGAAGGCACGTTCGAGGACGAGTACTTCGACAGCCAGCGCAATGTCAAGCCCAAGAAGAAGACCCGCCGCACGGTCAAGACCGATAAGAACCGCGATCTGAGCAGCTTCGACCTGCAGAAGGAGCAGTTGGAGAAGGATCGCGACAAGGATAAGCTGTCGATGAACGACATGTTGAAGGAACTGATGCCGGAGCAGGAAGAAGAGGAGGAGATTCCCGACAGTCTGCTGATCTTCGGCCACAACATCTTCGACGGCGAGGAGAATCAGCTCTCCTTCGAGCCGAACGAGAACCTGGCTACGCCGGAGAGCTATCAGCTCGGCCCGGGCGACCAGCTGCTCATCGAGATCTTCGGCTACAGCGAAGGCTCCTACAGCAAGACGATTTCCCCGGAGGGGACCATCAATATCAGCCAGATCGGCCAGCTCCAGCTCGGCGGCCTCACCATCAAGGAGGCCAAGGAGAAGCTGCGCCGTGCCCTGGCGTCCAAGTATGCCAGCGTGGGCGGCAGCAACCCGAATTCGACCGTCAGCATCACCCTGCGCAACATCCGCACCATCCAGGTGAACATCATGGGCGAGGTGGAAATGCCGGGCACCTTCCGGCTGTCCCCGTTCGCCACGGTCTTCAACGCCCTGTATAACGCCGGCGGCGTGACCGAAGACGGCTCCCTGCGCGCCATCAAGGTGATCCGCGGCGGCGAGCTCTTCGCGACCGTGGACGTCTACGGCTACCTCTTCAACGGCCGTTCCGACAGCGACATCACCCTCAAGGAGGGCGACGTCGTCATCGTTCCTCCCTATGTCAACCTCGTGCAGGCGGCGGGCAACGTGAAGCGCCCGATGTTCTACGAGCTGGCCGAAGGGGAGAGCCTCGCCGAGCTCATCCAGTACGCCGGTGGCCTCTCCAGCAAAGCCTATGACGGGGACGTGCGCGTGATCCGCCAGCAGGGCGCCGAGCGCCAGATCTATACGGTCCGCAAGGACGCCGCCGCCTCCTTCACTATGGCGGACGGTGATGAAGTGTTCGTGGGCAGCACCCTGGAGCGCTTCTCGAATAAAGTGGAGGTCAAGGGCGCCGTGTTCCGTCCCGGCATGTTCGAGCTGGGCGGCGACATCGCTACGGTCCGGCAGCTGGTCCGCGCCGCGGGCGGCCTGAAGGAAGATGCCTTCACCGGCCGCGCCGTGCTCGTCCGCGAGAAGGACGACCTGACCTTCGAGTCCCTGAGCGTCGACCTGGCGGGCATCCTCGCCGGAGCGGCGGAGGACGTCATGCTCCGCAAGAATGATATCCTGACCATCTCCAGCATGAAGGAGCTCAACGATCCGGGTACGCTGACCATCAACGGTATGGTCAAGAACCCGGGCATCTTCCCCTTCAGTGCCAATACGACGGTGGAAGACCTGATCCTGCTGGCCGGCGGCCTGCTCGACGGCGCTTCGATGGCGCGCGTGGACGTGGCCCGGCGCATCGTGGATCCGGCCAGCCTGATGCCGACCGACGAGATCGGCGAGACCTTCGCCTTCCCGCTCAAGGACGGCCTGGCCCTGGACGGCGGCGACCGCTTCGTCCTGCAGCCGTATGACATCGTTTCCGTCCGCCAGAGCCCGGGCTTCAAGCCCCAGCAGTTCGTGAAGATCGAGGGCGAGGTGGCCTTCCCGGGCGAGTACGTGCTGCTCAGCGAGGGCGAGCGCGTTTCCTCGCTGGTCAAGCGCGCCGGCGGCGCCACGGGCCAGGCGTTCCTGCACGGCGCCACGCTCACGCGTGAGACCACCGAGGAGGAGCGCAAGATTCAGGAAGCCAAGCAGCGCATGGCGCAGGGCGCTTCCTCCCGCGATTCCCTCCGCGTGGCGTTGCAGAAGAGCACGATCGGTGCCACCTACGCGGTCGGTATCGAACTGGACAAGGCCATGCGCAACCCCGGATCGGACTATGACCTGATCCTGCGCGAAGGCGACCGCATCTATGTGCCCGAGCAGCTCAGCACCGTGCGCATCAGCGGCGACGTGATGTATCCGAATACGGTTGTGTACGTGCCCGGCAAGTCGCTGGACTACTACATTTCCGCCGCGGGCGGCTATGGCCAGCGTGCCCAGCGTAGCAAGGTGCACGTGGTTTATATGAACGGCAGCTCCGCCGTGAAGAAGCTCGGAAATCTCCGGATTGAGCCGGGCTGCGAGATCATCGTCCCGACCCGCCCGGATCGCCGGGGCATGAGTGCCGGCGAAATCGTTTCCCTCACTTCCTCCACCGCCTCCCTGGCCATGGTGGTCGTGAGCTTGATCAANNAGCGTGTCCCACAGCAGTGGCGGCGGCCTGAGTTCGCTGGCCAGCCTGGCCGGCATCAGCCTCGGCTCCGTGAGTTCCTCGGACGCGGTCTACCCCGACCTGTATCCGGACATCGTGTCCTCCACGCCGTTCGTGGTGGAGTTCTTCCCTGTGGAGGTCAGCTTCAAGAACGGGAAGGAGACGGTGACGACCGATTATTATACCTATCTGAAAGAGTATCAGAAGAGTCCCTGGTGGGGAGCGGTCATCCGCGCCCCGTTCAAGGCCCTGGGCTGGTTCCTGGGTCTGTTCCGCGAGAAGGTGGAGCCGGTGGAAGGCTTCGCCTCGCTGGATCCGTCCGCGCTGACGTATGAGCAGGAGGAAATCGCCAAGGCCGTCCGCAAGAGCATCTCGCTGGCCGTGGACAAGAAGAACTCCGTCATCACCCTGACCGTCACGGCCCAGGATCCGCAGGTGGCCGCCGTCATCTCCGAAGAGGTGATCGCACGCCTGAAGACCTATGTGACCAACTACCGGACGGAGAAGTCCCGCCAGGATGTCGAATACTACGAGACCCTCTACAATGAGGCGAGAGACGCCTATTTCACGTCCCAGCAGGCGTATGCCAACTATGTGGACCGCAACCAGGGCGTCATTCTCCAGCGCGTCAAGACCGAGCAGGAGCGCCTGCAGAACGAGATGAATCTCAACTATCAGCTCTATAACGCCTGCGCCCAGCAGCTGCAGAGCGCCCGGGCCAAGGTGCAGCAGGAGACGCCGGTCTTCACCATCATCAACCCGCCGCAGGTGCCGAACAAGAAGTCGAAGCCGAAGCGGGCGACGATCCTGGCTGCCTGTATCTTCCTGGGTGGCATCGCCGCTGCCGTGTACATCCTCTGGGGACCGGATCCCAAGAAGAAGGAAGAGGAAGAATAGGTGGAAGAATTCATAGCGATCAAAGGTGCCAGGGTCAACAATCTCAAGAATCTGACCCTGCGGATTCCCCGCGGAAAGTTCGTGGTCATCACGGGCATTTCCGGCTCGGGGAAGTCCTCGCTGGCCTTTGATACGCTCTATGCCGAGGGGCAGCGCCGATTCTCGGAGAGCCTTTCGTCCTATGCGCGGCAGTTCCTCGGCCGCATGACCAAGCCGGACGTGGACAGCATCGACGGCATCCCGCCGGCCATCGCCATCGAGCAGAAGGTCAGCACGCGCAACCCCCGTTCCACCGTGGCCACGACCACGGAGATCTACGATTTCCTGCGCCTCGTCTTCGCCCGGATCGGGCGGACCTATTCCCCCGTATCGGGGCTGGAGGTGCGCCGTGACTCCGTCTCGGACGTCATGGCCTGGCTGGCTGCGGCTCCGAAGGGGACCTATTACATCCTGGCTGACCTGGGCTGGGCGGCCCGAAAGGACCGCGTGGAGCTGCTCCTGCAGCTCAAGGAGGACGGCTACAACCGCCTGCTCGCGGGCGGCAAGCCGCTCAAGATCGACGATGTCCTGCAGCAGGGACCGGACAGCCTGGCGGATGCCGAGCTGCTGCTGGACCGCGTCCGGCTGGCCGGTGCGCCGGACGAGGACACGCGCACGCGCCTGCTTTCATCGGTCTCGGACGCCTTCTCCCGCGGGGACGGGCGTATGGCCGTGCAGGCGGAGGACGGGGCCCGCAAGCCCTTCAGCAACCGCTTCGAACTGGACGGCATCAACTTCCGAACGCCCGACGAGTACCTGTTCAGTTTCAATTCGCCGCTGGGCGCCTGCCCGACCTGTGGCGGCCTGGGCAAGATCATCGGCATCAGCGAGGACCTGGTCGTCCCCGACAAGACCAAGAGCATCTACGACGGCGCCATCGCCTGCTGGCGCGGCGAGAAGATGGGCTGGTTCCGGGACCACCTGATCGAGGTGGCCGACCGCTACGGCATTCCCATCTTCGAGCCTTACTGCAACCTCTCCCGTGAGGTGAAGGACCTCATCTGGAACACGAAATACGTGGAGGGGGACGACAGCACCTTCGTGGGCATCAACGACTTCTTCGCCTGGGTGGAGACCCAGCGCTACAAGATCCAATACAAATACATGCTCAGCCGCTTCAGCGGCCGGGCCACCTGCACTGCCTGCGGAGGCAGCCGCCTGCGCCGCGAGGCCCTCTGGGTCAAGGTCTGCGGGCAGAGCATCCACGACATCCTGCAGATGACGGCGGAGCAGGCATTCGAGTTCTTCTCCTCCCTGACGCTGTCGGACACCGAGCGCAGCATCGTGGCGGAGCCCGTGGCCGAGATCGTTTCCCGCCTGCAGTGCATCGTGGACGTCGGCCTGGGCTACCTGACGCTGGACCGCGCCTGCAACACCCTGTCGGGCGGTGAGAGCCAGCGCATCAACCTCGTGACCGCGCTGGGCTCGAGCCTCGTGGGCTCGATGTACATTCTGGACGAGCCGAGCATCGGCCTGCATCCGCGCGACACCGAGCGCCTGATCGGCGTGCTGCGGCGTCTGCGCGACATCGGCAACACCGTGATCGTGGTGGAGCACGACGAGGAAATCATCCGCGCCGCGGACCTGCTGATCGACATGGGCCCGCTGGCCGGCGTGCACGGTGGCGAGGTCGTATTTGAAGGCAAAGTCGCCCAGGCCGGTGCGGAGGACATCGCTAAGTCCCTGACGCTCCAGTACCTGAACGGCGAGAAGCTGCGCTATACGCGCGAAAAGCGCTCCTGGCAATACAGCATCAACGTGGACGGGGCCATGGAGCACAACCTCAAGGACATCAACGTCCGCTTCCCGCTGGGCGTGTTGACGGTCGTGACCGGCGTGTCCGGCTCCGGCAAGTCCACGCTGGTGGGGGACATCCTCTATCCCGCCCTCTACCGCCGTATCCACGAAGCCGGCGACCTGCCGGGCACGCACCGCGGCCTGTCGGGCAACCTGGACCGCATCACGCGCGTGGAATATGTGGACCAGAACCCCATCGGGCGCAGCTCGCGTTCGAACGCCGTGACCTACCTGAAGGCCTACGACGGCATCCGGAAGCTGATGGCGGCCCAGCAGGCGGCCAGGATCGCCGGCCTGACGGCCAATCATTTCTCGTTCAATACCGACGGCGGCCGCTGCCCGGAGTGCCAGGGCGAGGGCGTCGTGCGCATCGGCATGCAGTTCATGGCCGACGTGGAGATGGTGTGCGAGGAGTGCGGCGGCAAGCGCTTCAAGCCCGAGGTGCTGGACGTGCGCTACCGCGAAAAGAATATCGACGATATCCTCAATATGAGCGTGGACGAGGCCGTGGACTTCTTCGCGGCCGCTCCCGAAGAAGAGGCCCGCAGCGTGGCGGAGCAGCTGCGTCCGCTGCAGGAAGTGGGCCTGGGCTACATCAAGCTGGGCCAGAGCAGCTCGACCCTGTCGGGCGGCGAGAGCCAGCGCATCAAGCTGGCGTATTTCCTGTCCCTGAGCCGGAGCAAGTCCAAATCCGAGAAGATCCTCTTCCTCTTCGACGAGCCGACCACCGGCCTGCATTTCTTCGATGTGGAGAAGCTCCTGCAGGCCTTCGACGCGCTGCTCGCGGCCGGACACTCGCTTGTGGTCGTGGAGCACAACGTGGACGTGATCCGCGCGGCGGACTGGGTGATCGACCTGGGACCGGACGCGGGCGACCGCGGCGGACAGGTGGTCTTCGCCGGCAAGCCGGAGGATCTGAAGCATGCTGATACATTCACAGCCCAATACTTATGAAAAAGATAGCCGCCCTCACGATGGTCCGCAATGACGATTTCTACCTGCGCAAGTGGGTGGAATATTACGGTGCGCAGCTGGGCCGGGAGAACCTCTACATCTGGTTCGACGGCACGGACCAGGAGATCGCTCCCTTCTGCGCGGGTACGCACGCGCAGCTGCACGAGAAGATCGGCACGCAGGTGGTGTCGGCCGAGAAGGGCCGGCTGAAGTTCCTCTCGGACCAGGCCGCCGCGCTGCTCGCGTCCGGCTATGACCTGGTGATCGGTGTGGATGCCGACGAATTCGTGGTCGTGGACCCCAAGCTGGGAATCTCGCTGCCGGAGTACCTGAGCCGGCAGAAGATCGGCGTGTCCCTGTCGGCCCTGGGTTTGGATTTCGGGCAGAAACTGGGGGAGGAGCCGGACGTTACGGAGGATCGCCCGTTCCTGGCGCAGCGCCATTACGCGCAGATCGGCACGCGCTACACCAAGCCCTCCGTCGTCGCAAAGCCCTGCGTGTGGGGTTCTGGCTTCCACCGCATCAAGGGGCATAATTTCCATATCGGGAAGGATCTGTACCTGCTGCATTTCGGCTACTTCGACATGAAGCGCCTGCAGGACCGCTTCCAGGACGCCGACCGGCTCAGCCAGGGCTGGGGCGCCCATATGCAGAAGCGCGCCCGCACCATCCGCTACGCGACCGAGCTCCCCGCGCGGGATTTTGACCGATGGACGCGTTTCGCCCGCATCTGCCAGACGCTCTGCCGGCCGCCGTACGCGCTCAACAAGCCGGCGATGTTCGAGCTCAGGATCGTCGTGCGGATCCCCGAACGGTTTCAGGATATTGTCTAGATGAATCCCCTTGTTTCACTGATCGTTCCCATCTACGGAGTGGAACCGTACATCGCGCAGTGCGCCCGTTCGGTCCTTTCGCAGACGTATGATAATGTGGAGTTTATATTCGTTAACGACGGGACGAAGGATGCTTCCATGGATATTCTTGCCGAGGTCCTGCAGGAGTTCCCGCAGCGCAACATCCGCATCGTAAATAAAGAGAACGCCGGTCTGCCGAAGGCCCGCCAGAGCGGGCTGGAGCTGGCAACGGGGGAGTACGTGATGCACGTGGATGCCGACGACTGGATTGAACCCGATGCCGTCGAGAAACTGGTGGCCGAAGCGCTCCGTACCGGTGCCGATCTCGTTTACTGCGATTTCTGGAAGGAGTACGGCACGCATAGCAAGCTGGATCACGAGAAGCATTATAGCGTGGAGACCAAGGACAAATGGATGAACCGCCTGTATAACGATGGCGCCTACGGCTTTGTCTGGTGCAAGTTCTGCAAGCGTTCGCTCTACGAGCACATCTTCGTGCCTTCCTATAATATGCACGAGGACATCGTCTTCTCCACACAACTCATCTGGAGGGCGTCCTGCATCGCCCAGCTCAGCGTTCCGCTTATCCACTATCGCCGCACGAACGCTTCCTCCACCTCCCGCGTGGCGCGCAACAAGCGGCGTGTGCAGTCGGCCCGCAATCTCCTGGACTTCTGTGCGAACGGCGGAGAGGAGATTCCTGTCGTTCGCAAGAGCATCATAAAAAAGGCCGCATGGAATGCCTTCCGATACGACCGTTCTTTATTCGCCCAATATCCTTTCCTGAAGGCGGAAGCGCCTAGGCTTTTGAAGCTGCTAGGCGTTTAAAAAGCCGGTCCCACTGGTCCAGTATCTTTTCCTGGGAAAAGTCTGCCGTCCTGGCGTTTGCCGCGCGCCCCATGCTGCGACGCAGTTCGGGGTTTTCGATGAGCGTACAGATTCTGTCGGCCATGGTGTCGATGTCTCCCTGGTCGGCCAGCATGCCGTTGACACCATCCTCGATGAACTCGGACGGGCCGCAGGGACAGCGCATGCATACACAGGGCAGACCGACGGCGGCAGTTTCCAGCAGCACCATGGGGAAGCCTTCGTACAGGGAGGTCATCAAGTACATGGAACTCCCCAGCATCTTGTCTTTGATGTCGGAGATGGCGGGATGCACCTGGATGACGTTCTCCAACCCTTCCTTTTTAATCAGACGGACAATCTTCCCTTTCTTCGAACCGTTCCCATACAGGTCCAGGATCCAGTCCGGATGGCGTTCGTGCACTTTTTTCCAGACATGGACCATGCTGGCGTAGTTCTTCTGTTTGTCGAAGCGGCCGGCACTGATGGCGTGGTTCGACTCCAGCGGCGCCTGCTCGGCGGATGTGAAGGTAAGAGGGTTGTAGATCTGCTCCAGATGAGGACAGTAGGGGCTCCAGGTCTGCTGGTCTTCCTTGGTGAGCACGACGAAGCAGTCCAGACCGGCGGATGCTTTCTCGTAGCGGCGCAGCCGGAGGCGTTTCCCTTTGACGAGATAGCTGTCGTGGGCGAAGTGCAGTTCAGCCATGATGACCGGGCACAGGCCCCTGAGTTCGTGCAGGTGCGTGAATTCCCGGAATACCAGCGAATCGATGATGTCCGGTTTCTCCGTTTTGATCAGCGCTTTCAGTGCGCGCATGTAGCGGCCCATGTTCCAGGGCAGGTGGACGTTGACGTTCAGATCGATATGCCTTACATGCGGGTCCAGCGGGAAAAAGGTCGGCCTTCCTTTCTGGTGATTCGTGACAATGACTACTTCGTAACCGTATTTCGTAGCAAGCAGGTTGGCCTTCATGATCAGCACGCGCTCCATCCCTGCCGAATTGTATATGGTGTTGGCCAGATAGAATATTTTCATTATGCAAATTTACGCAAAATTACTGCACGTTGTAGCGGTAATTGCGGGGCCCGTCGACGGTGATTTCCACCTGTTTGGTGCAGCCGCGCGGCAGGGGCGGCAGCGGAACCTCGAAGGAACAGGTACTTCCGCAGATGCAGCATTCGAGTTCCAGCGAGGGGCGCGGCACGCCGAGCACGTCCTCCGGCGTGTCGTTGGGGTAGCACCAGAGCTCGAGGGCGAGATCCTGCGCGAAGTAGCCGACGTCGTAGGGGAGCTCGATCCACTGGTCGCTGTCGATCAGTTCGGTGGGGCGGAATTCCGACTCCCGCAGGATCTCGGCGGCGTCCGGCAGGTCGCGCAGCCGCACGCGCGGACTTTCGAGCAGCTCGTAGCCGTCCATCGTATTGCAGATCTTCGTGAGCACGATGCGGCAGAGCAGGGGCTGCAGGTGGATTTCTCCGTCGTGGTTCTCCGTCGTGCAGACGCCGCCCAGGATCGGGCGGTCCGGCCTGTCGTCGGTGAAACTGAACGTGAGCTGCTGCATCGTGTCATAGCGCTCCAGCGCCTTGCGGTTGAGGCGGCGCGGGCTGTTGGCGATGGCGACCAGGATCTTCTCGCCGGGCAGGGTGGGGAGCAGGAGCGTGTCCTGGGGCGTGTCCAGCGTCACCTGCCGCTCAAGCGAGCGGAGGCCGTCCGCACCGTAGATGAAGAGATCGAGCGTTTGTACGTGATAGCCGTCTGTCTGCATGCGGATGCAGGTGAGGATGGAATCCACCGGAGGATCGACCTCTTCTTCCGGGCCGTAGCCCGGGACGGGATCCCTCTGGCAGGAACCCAGCAGAGCCGGCAGCATGAACAAGACACATAAAAAGGCGCAATACACAAGAGGTGACCCTGCATTACGCAGAACGCGGCAATGCCGAAAAGGGCCAATTAACAGGTTAAGGGAGGGACGCTGCCGGCTCCCGGGTTTTTTGAAATTTTCCATGGCGGCAAAAGTAGCCGGCTCCGCCCAATGCTCCAAGAACCTGTAAGATTTGTCAGGGGGTAATTGTGAAATAATTCCCGTTTTTCCGATTTTGAAATAAAAATCGGCCCGCAGGACTGCGGGCCGATCTCTTGGATTAACCTCCGAAGTTGTCGAAGAGGATGCTTTCGGGTGCGACGCCGAGCGAGTCGAGCAGGTCGCACACGCACTTGGTCATCATAGGAGGACCGCACATGAAGTACTTGATGTCCTCGGGGGCCTCGTGGTCCTTGAGGTAAGTCTCGTACATCACGTTGTGCACGAAGCCTGCGGTGTACTTCACGCCGGCGGCATCGGCAGCCGGATCCGGACGGTCGAGGGCCAGGTGGAAGTGGAAGTTCGGGAACTCCTTCTCGATCTCGGCGAAGTCTTCCAGGTAGAAGGCTTCCACGAGGGCGCGGGCGCCGTAGAAGAAGTGAACCTCGCGCTTGGTCTTGAGGGTCTTGAAGAGCTGCATGATGTGGCTGCGGAGCGGAGCCATGCCGGCGCCGCCGCCCACGAAGATGTACTCCATGTCCTCAGGATCGTCCTTCGGCAGCAAGAACTCGCCGTAAGGGCCGCTGATCATCACCTTGTCGCCCGGCTTGCGGGAGAACACGTAGGTGGAAGCGATTCCCGGAGGCACGCCGGGGACGAACTTGAAGACGCCCTTCGGCTGGGTGCGGTCGAACGGAGGAGTCGCGATACGCACGTTGAGCTTGATGATGCCCTTCTCTCCAGGATAGGAAGCCATGGAGTAGGCGCGGATCGTCGGAACGGTGTTCTTGTACTTGAGCGGGGTGATGCCGAACTTGTCCCAGTCGCCCTTGTAGATGTCGGACACGCCCATGTCGGAGAAGTCGGCCTCGTACGCGGGGATGTCGATCTGGATGTACTCGCCGCTCTTGAACTCGAGCTCCTCGCCTTCGGGGAGCTTGACGGTGAACTCCTTGATGAACGTCGCGACGTTCTCGTTGGAGATCACTTCGCACTCGAGTTTCTTCACGGAGAGGGCGGACTCGGCCACCTGGATCTTCAGGTTGTCCTTGACCTTGACCTGGCAGCCCAGGCGCCAGCCTTCCTTGATCTGCTTGCGGTTGAAGAAGCCGGTCTCGGTCGGGAGGATCTCACCGCCGCCCTCGAGCACCTGGACCTTGCACTGGCCGCAGTTGGCCTTGCCGCCGCAGGCGGAGGGGAGGAAGATCTTCTGCTCGGCCAGGGTGTTCATCAGGGAGTTGCCCGGGTTGACGGAGAGGGTCTTCTTGCCGTTGTTGATATCGATCTGGATGGTGCCCTTCGGGGTCACGATGCCCTTGATGACGAGCAGGAGGACCACCAGCAGCAGCGTCACGAGGACGATGACTGCGATAGAAGCTAAGATTGTAGGTGTCATAGCGCGTTCCTCCTATAATTGAATACCCATGAAGATCATGAACGCCATGCCCATCAGGCCCACCGTGATGAAGGTGATGCCGACGCCCTTGAGCGGAGCGGGCACGTTGCTGTAGGACATCTTCTCGCGGATGGCGGCGAGGCAGACGATGGCGAGGTACCAGCCGATGCCGGAGCCAAGCGCATAGACGAGCGGTTCGCCGATGGACGGGAAGTCACGCTGCTGCATGAAGAGGGAACCGCCCAGGATGGAGCAGTTCACCGCGATCAGCGGCAGGAAGATACCCAGCGAGGAGTACAGCGAAGGGAGATATTTCTCGACGATCATCTCGACGATCTGCACGAAGGCGGCGATCACCGCGATGAAGACGATGAAACTCAGGAAGCTCAGGTCCACCTCGGCGAACTGGGGGCCGAGCCACTTGAGGGCGCCCGGCTGGAGCACGTAGGTGTTCAGGACCCAGTTGATGGGGAGGGTGAAGAAGAGCACGAAGATCACAGC
>LXOW01109704.1_pt1 | contig 34297 bp, 34 predicted proteins | sample 1368591 | NCBI WGS metagenome assembly LXOW01 (sample SAMN04884650, study PRJNA319009) | bovine gut metagenome | isolation source: Cow rumen | host: Bos taurus | place: Italy: Legnaro (PD) | collected 2014-07-09
CCCTCAGGCTGTTTGGGAGTGTCGAAAAAGTCGACACTCCCTTGGCGGGAATGCCGTTCGCAGAAAATCACGCGGATTTTCTGACTGCACTCTACTCCCGCCAATACCACCCACACGCCCTTGAAAACCGCTTAAAATAGCGGTTTTCGCTTATAAGGAGTTTTTCCGACGCACATGTCGCCGGAAAAACAAAACGGCGGCAACTTGCCGCCAAAATCAAAGAATTCAGGTTTATCGACAGGCTGAAACAGTCCCTCGGGCTGTTTTTTCTTTTGCGTAAAAGAGAATTTGATTTGTAATGACGCCTGTTTGCTTACAAGGGGCAGAAAGTGAAGAAATTTTCGTTATGACTGGATGATCAGCGGCGGATAATGAATATATCCGAAAGCGGTGACGTTCCAACGGTTCAGGGTATCGTTTTCCACATGATCTTCCACGATTTCGATCGAGCAGGCGCGTGGCAGAGAATCTAAGACCGTATGGTTGCCTTCACCGTCGACTTCGAACATCGTCAGATTGAAAAAGTAGCGTCCTTTGGCGAGCAACGAGGTATCAAACAAAAAGCCGGTGACGTATTCACATCCTTTTCGAGCCGAACCGATGGAATCGGACAGGGTCGTTCCAACGGTCGAATTGTCGTTGGGTGTGCGAATACAAATACGGAAACGTACATCCTTAAGGTTTTCGAGCGCCGTCCATTTCAGTTTGATTGCCAACGGATCTCCGCGAGAAACAAAACAATCTTTTCTCCCTGTAAAGGCAATGGACTGCATGCAAATCCGATATTGGGTACTGCGGCGCGGTTTGTCTTTGAGGATTGTGACCGGAGAACCGGGATCGCTCGCCATGTTCATATAGACGGCGATTCCTTCTTCCACGTCGCCGTTAAAAACGACTTTCCCGTGATCCAGCACCACGACCCGGTCGCACAACTGGCGGATGGTGTTCATATTATGGCTCACGTATAAAATGGTACGTCCTTCTTCATTCGAAACGTCCCGCATTTTATTTAAGCATTTTTGCTGGAAAGCCATGTCTCCCACGGCGAGAACTTCGTCCATGATCATGATTTCGGAATCCAGATGCGCGGCGACCGAGAAAGCCAGTTTGACATACATACCGGAAGAATACCGCTTCACCGGGGTGTCGATAAACTGACGGACTTCGGAAAAATCGATGATTTTCTCGATTTTGGCGTCTATTTCCTTTTTGGTCATTCCCAAAATAGCGCCGTTCATATATACGTTTTCCCGACCGGTCAATTCCGCGTGAAAACCTGTTCCCACCTCCAGCATGGAGGCGACTCTGCCGTTTAAACAAATTGAACCGCTTGAGGGAGCGGTAATGCGGGATATCAACTTCAACAGCGTGGATTTTCCCGCGCCGTTATGCCCGATCAGACCGACGCGCTCGCCCTTTTTGACCTCGAAAGAAACGTCGTCAAGGGCAAAAAAGGTATCGCCGTCCCGATATTCTTTGGTACCGATTTTACGCGTGGGATCTTCACGGTGACGAAACTTCGCGACGGTGCGCTGCAACTCTTCTTTTAAGGTCGTTCCGCCGATTTGACCCAATTTGTATTCTTTGGAAACCCGGTTGATTTTCAACATCAATTCATCCATGGTGCGTCTCCTTATACCGTGTCCATAAAGGTTCTTTCAATGCGGCTAAATAAGATCAGCCCTACGAAAAACAGCGCCAGACTGATCGCCCAACTGATCAGGTAATAGGTCAAATGGAAATAACCGAAACCGAAAACCGCGTACCGGAACGTGGTGATGACCGAAGTGACCGGATTCAGCATATACACCCACATCAGATCCGACACGCGCTGGTTGATCATTTGCAAGCCGTAGGCGATGGGGGAGGCGTATTGCCAAAGTTGAAGTCCGAATCCCACCAACATGGTCAGATCACGGTATTTGGTGGTAAAGGAAGAAATGATAATGCCGGTTCCGGTGGCTAAAATGACGAGTTGAAGAACCACCAGCGGAATAAAGAGCAGAGAAGGGGAAAGCGTGATATTGGTTCCGCCCCGAATCAGGAAAAACAGCCAGATCGAAAGGAAAAGGGCAAACTGGATGAAAAAGGAGATCAAATTGGAAAGGGCGGTGGCAATGGGGGTAGCCAACCGCGGATAGTACACCTTTCCCATGGTGGCCCGGTTATTGATAAAGGTGTTGGAAGTGGCGTTCAGTGTTGTGGAAAAATAGTTCCAACAGATATTTCCGGACATGTAGAATAAAAAACCGGGCAGGACAAAATCGCCTGCCACATCGGCGGTGGTCAACTGCGCCAGCGTTCCGAAAACGATGGTGAAGACCACGGTGGTGAGCAGGGGCTGGATCAAAGCCCACAGAGGTCCCAAAACGGTTTGTTTGTATTTGGAAGTAAAATCCCTTTTGACAAAAAGAAAGATCAGATCCCGATAGGAGAGAGTTTCCCGAATATGCAGATCGAGCAATTTATGTTCAGCCGTGATGACCGTTTTAAAGGGTTGTTGTTCGATGTCGTTCACCCGCTTTTTATGATTTTTTACAGGTCGGCGGTTACCGCCCTTTCATAAGTTTATCATACTACAAAATGTTTGATAAATCAATCCTTTTTCACTTCCCGCGGTCGAAAACGGGGTCGGGTTTCGTTACGGATTTTTTCATCCGCCTTTTTCTGCTTTTTCAAGATCAGGGNNGCAAAACGATGACGGCGGATAATACAAGGACTGCCGCGGCAACCCCGAAACAACCTGCTTCCACGGTGGCGAAAGGCAGACTGCCGAACAGGGTGATCACATCGTTTACATAACGCATCAGAATTTCGGGAAACCAAAAGAATGGAGAGGTAAGCGACGGCAGAAACGCGCTGAGCGACAGGATCGGGATCGTCATGGTCAAAACCGGCGTGACGGCATAGGAAATCAGCAGATTGGTCGGTACGGAAACCACTGAAAACCATCCGAAAACCGAGAGGGCGGTCGGGAGAGTGAAAAGAAGGGCGCTCAGGGTAATGAGTACCGCGGAAACGAGCGCTTTGAAGAACCGGTTTCGTAAAAGGTCGGTTTCTTCTATGCATCGTACGATGGGCAGAGCGCAACAGACGATACCGAGAGTTGAGAGAACGGAAAGCCGAAACGAAACCGAAAAGATTAAAAACGGACAGGAAATCAACAAGAGCAGAACGGCTGCTCCTAATGTATTCTCAGGCGTGTTTTCGCGGTCAAAAAGAATGCCGGCGCCGTATAACAGATAACAGGCGCCCGCCCGGAGAATGGAGGGCGTAAAACCGCATAGCGCCGACATGGCCAGCACGGTCATGATCAAAACAAGGAGCCTGACAGGCTTTTTCAAACCGAAAAATGCTGCAACATTCAACATCAGGCTGATGATAATGGCTAAATGCATGCCCGAAACCACCAGGACGTGACTGACGCCTGCGGCTTTGACGAGGCCATAAAAAGTGTCGCTGATATAGGAACGGTTCCCGGTCACAACGGCTAAAAGCGTAGAGGCTTCCCGATACCCCATTCGGTCAAACAGCGTATCCGCGATCCCGTTGCGAAGCCGTCTTAAAGAGCGCAAAAGGAAATCTCCCTCCGCTTTTTCAAGGACAAAGTCTTCCACGGTTCCGGATAAGTATTCCCGGTTCGCATAAGAGTTTTTGCGATAAGCGTCTTTCGGGACGGAAAGCACCATATTTGCCCGGATCAGGTTGCCGGTTTCCAAATGGTGAAGCGCACCCGACGCATGCACATATTCCCCGACCGGCAAGCCATCCGCCTGAACCGTTTTTAATCGCACGGTATCGAATATGCCATGATTTTCCGGTTCTTCGCATACCAGAAAAACACCGTTTGTCCGGCGTCCGTTTTGCACGGAAAGGCGTTGGATATGCGTCAGCGTCAGCAAGACCGATACACAAAGCGCAATCAAAAGTCCGAGTGAGACGATGTGCGAAACCGACAACTGCCTGCCGATCGCCCAAAAGAAAAGAACCAGCAAAACAAGACCGACGGCAAAAACCGCCGAATACGAGAAAAATCCCAACCAACTGATGATCACGCCGAACAATCCGCAAAGCAGAAGCGGGCGTTTCCAAAAGTAGTCCATGTTTGCACCTGCCTTTCCGGATGATGCGAAGCATAAAAAAGGCCGTCCGGAAGCGGGGACTTCAAAACGGCTTTGAGCATTATTTTTGTTTGACTTCCAAAACGGCAAAATCCTCGCCTTGCAGGATCAGTTGACCGTTCTTCGGTTTCCGACCGAAAAGAACCTCGGCGTGGTTAAAATCACCGGGCAGTTCCACACGGACGGGTTCATGCCAACGGTTGACCGCTACTAAAAGCAAACAGTTTCCTTTTTTTCGCATATAAGCGATTTCGCCAAACTGCGCGCAGACCGGCACGAATTCCCCCGAAGCGAAGACCGGGTTGTTCCTGCGCATTTTCCCCAGCGCACGGTAGAAGGCAAGCAGGCTCTGATCTTCTTTTCCCCACGGATAACCGGCGCGGCAGAAGGGGTCGCCGTAACCGGTCAAACCGGCTTCATCTCCGTAATAAAGAGAAGGGACACCGGGCAGAGTGTATTGCAGGACAGCCGCCAGTTTCAGACGTCTGACGCCCTGCGCGTATTCTTCGTCAGAGAGGTGAGTTACCGCTTGTTCGGCACGGTTCCCCGGAGCGGGAGACCGACTGCCTAAACGGGTCAGGATACGGGGCGTATCGTGCGTCCCGATATGATTCATCAGCAAACGAAGAGTCTGCGGTGGATAGTTTTCCAGCAAATCTAAAACGGTATCCATCAGATCGCGCGCGTTGCCGCCCGTCACATAGGCAATAATAGCCTCTGCCAACGGATAGTTCATCACCGAATCCAACTGCTTGCCGCGCAAAAAACGCCGTCTTGCCCCGTAACTGATTTTATTGGTAGCGTCTTCCCAGACCTCGCCCAGCAGAAACTTATCTTCCCCTTCCGCTTTGACGGCTAAACGGATTTGATCCAAAAAGCAATCGGGAAGTTCGTCGGCGACATCCAGCCGCCAGCCGCGGATCCCTTTTTTCAGCCAATACCGGATCACGCCGTTTTCTCCGGCGATAAAGTTTGAAAACGACAGGTCGCATTCTTCGGTTTCCGGCAGGGAAGGGACTCCCCACCAGCAGGTGTATTCATCCGGAAAAGAGTGGAATTTGAACCACCCCGCATAAGGAGAATCCGGCGATTGATAAGCGCCGAGGTCGGAATACCGGTTTTCTTTGTTAAAGTAACGGCTATCATCCCCTGTGTGGGAAAAGACACCGTCTAAAATGATGGAAATACCACGCTTTTTGGCTGCGCGGATCAAGGAAATCAAATCTTTTTCGGTTCCCAGGTGAGGATCGATCTTCAAATAATCCGCCGTGTTATAACGGTGGTTGGAATGGGCTTCGAAAATCGGATTGAAGTACAGACAGGTAACGCCAAGTTCCTGCAAATAATCAAGTTTTTGCTCAATTCCCTTCAAATCGCCGCCGTAGTAATCGTTTCCCAAACGGCGGGCTTCTCCGTTTTGAAGGTAAGCAGGCTGGCAATACCAGTCGTCGCAGCAGAACCGGTCGGACGGAATATTTTCTTTGGGTTCGCCCGAACAGCAAAAGCGATCGGGAAAGATCTGGTACATAATGCCGCCGTCAAGCCAGTCGGGGGTTTTGAAGTTGCGATCATAAACCGTCAACTGCCAGTGGCCGCCCTCTTGCGATACGATCCCTAATGAATGGTCGGCCTTAGTAACAGAGAATTCTCCGTATTCACTGGTGTAGCGGAAATAATACCAATACAACCCTTCGGTCAGAGTGACTTCGCAGTCATAAAAACGGTAATTTTCCAAATCCTCGGCGGGGTTCATCCGGACCGAACGGAACTCTTCCGTATCATCTCTGCGAAGCAATAAAAACACCTGATGGACGTGCGCGTGATGGTGCAAAAGCACACGCAGCCGAAGGGTGTCCCCTTCGGCTAAGGCGCCTAAACGGTTGCGGTACAGTGGATTTCTCGAATCAAAAGGATAGTAAGCCATGTTATTTCAAAGGAGTTAAGTGCCAAATGTTTTCGGCATATTCCGCAATCGAGCGGTCGGCAGAGAAAATACCGGATTTCGCAATATTGACCAGCGACATCTTGTTCCAGGTCTTGCGGTCGCGGTACAATTCGTCGGCCTTTGCATGTGCTTTGCGGTAGTCGGCATAATCAGCCAACGCCATGTAATGGTCATGGACTTTCAGGGTGTTGGCGATGTTTTCAAAGTTCTTGCCAAGTCCCGTGGCCATGAAGTTCAAAGCGCGTTTTAGTTCTTCATTGTTATGGTAGTACCCCTGCGGGGAATATCCGTTTTTCTGCAACGACAGCACTTCCGGCGTCTGCATACCGAAAATCAGGATGTTGTCATCCCCGACGGCACGGTGGATTTCCACATTGGCGCCGTCTTCGGTACCCAGTGTCACAGCGCCGTTCATCATCAGTTTCATATTGCCGGTTCCGCTCGCTTCGGTCGAAGCCAGGGAGATCTGCTCGCTGATGTCGGCGCTCGGCACCATCAGTTCCGCAAGCGTGACCCGGTAGTCTTCCAGGAAGACGATCTTTAACTGATCGCGGATCGCTTTGTCGTTTTCCAAAACATTTGACAACTGCACGATCATCTGAATGATCTCTTTGGCAAACAGATAGCCGGCTGCGGCTTTCGCACCGAACAAATAGGTTTTCGGGGTGAAGTCGGCGTTCGGATGATCCTTGAGCCACAGGTATTCCGAAATAATGTTCAACGCGTTCAGATGTTGACGCTTATACTCATGCAGACGTTTGATCTGCATATCAAAGACGGAATCGGGATTCAGCGTGATACCGCAGTTTGCTTTGGTGTACGCGGCAAGACGAACTTTATTGTCGTGCTTGATTTTCTCCAACTTTTGCAAAACCGCCGCGTCGTTTTGATATTTCATCAGGTTTTCAAGTTCGGAGGCATCCTGTACAAATCCGTTGCCGATCAATTCAGTCAAAAGCGAGGTTAGCGCCGGATTTGCCTGACACAGCCAGCGGCGGTGAGCGATCCCGTTGGTGACGCCGGTGAATTTTTCAGGGTGAATGGTCGCGTAATCATGAAACAGTTCTTTGACCAGGATCTCACTGTGAAGTTGCGATACGCCGTTGACCTTATGGCAAGCCGCTACACAGAGGTTAGCCATTCGCACCACGCCGTTTTCGATGATCGCCGTCTTTTCCACAATGCGCGCGTCATGGGTGGCTTCCCACATTTGAGAACGGAAGCGGTTGTCGATCTCCTGCATAATCTGATAAATACGGGGAATGCGTTCCTTCATCAGATCGACCGGCCAACATTCCAGGGCTTCGGACATGATGGTGTGATTGGTATAGGCCACGGTTCCGCAGACCAGTTTCCATGCTTTGTCCCAGGAATATCCGCATTCATCAAGCAGGAAACGCATCAGTTCGGGAATGGCAAGAGTGGGATGGGTATCATTGATATGGATCGCCACTTTTTCAGGCAGGTTGTCTAAAGTGTTATATTTACGCAAATGACGGTTCAGAATATCCTGCACCGAAGCGGAAACCAGGAAATATTGCTGACGCAAACGCAGCGATTTTCCTTCAATATGATTGTCTTCCGGGTACAGGACCTTGGAAATGGTTTCGGTCATAGCGCGTTGCTCTAAGGCGCGGACATAGTCGCCCTGATTAAAGGCGGACATATCGAAATCCTGACATTCCGCACTCCACAAACGCAGGACGTTGACGGTCTTACCGTCTTTACCGGCGACCATGAGATCATAAGGTACGGCGCGCACCGTATGCGTACCGGTATGCTCGATGTGATGATAGTCACCGTCCCACCATTCGTTGATTTGACCGTCAAACAGGACATCGACCGCAGAGGAGGGGCGCTGTTCCAGCCAAACGCCGCCGCCGGGCAGCCAGAAATCGGGCATTTCGGTTTGCCAGCCGTCCACCAGTTTTTGACGGAAAATCCCCAGTTCATAGCGGATACAATATCCCATTGCCGGATATCCGCCGGTGGAGAGCGCATCTAAAAAGCAGGCGGCTAAACGGCCAAGACCGCCGTTTCCGAGGCCTGCGTCGGGTTCGAAATCATATAACTTATCCAGTTTCACATGGAATTTCGCAAGAGCCTTGTTCATGGTCTCGGTCAGATCCAAATTAAACAGACTGTTTTTCAAGGAACGACCCATTAAAAATTCCATGCTCAAATAGTAAACTTTTTTGGCTTCTTTGTCATCGGTTTCCTTTTTAAAAGCGGCACGGCGCGCGTTCATGATTTCCAGAAGAACCAAAACGGTGGCTTTATAAAACAACTCGTCGGGCGCCTGTTCGGGCGAAACGCCGAAGTTATGGGACAGTTTTTTCTCGATCATAGAAGCCAGTTGGCTTGCGGTATACTTACTCATTGATCCATCTCCGTTACAAATTTGTTCTTTTATCATACAATATTTTCCATCATTTTTCAAGATGTATCTGCACCTATATTTTTACAAATTATAGGGCAACATATACAAAAATTTGTTTTTTTTCATCAATTCAAAACTTTTTTTCGTGATTTGTAACAATATTTTTCAATAATCGTGAAAAGGATTCGGATTTTGAAAAAGCCGGAAAACCGCTTGCTGATTTCGCGCCGGAAGACCGTTTTTTATAGGTCGGGAGAATTCGATACAAAGCCACTTGTTGTATTGACAAAAAAGAGGTTCTATGGTACAATAAATGAAACTTGTTTTTTCGCTTTGAGCGGAAAAAACCGTTTTGATCACAGCCGCAAAGTTTGTTTTTTTGGAGGAATGGAAGCGTTCATGTATCCGCGCTTTTTGAAAAGGCTTTTTGATATTCTGTTATCGCTGATCGGGATGATTCTATTATTCCCGGTTTTTTTAGGAGTTGTGATCGCCATCAAACTTGATGATCGCGGTCCGGTTCTTTTTACGCATAAACGTGTGGGCAGGCATCAGCGGTATTTCGACTTGTATAAATTTCGCAGTATGAAGGTTTCTTCGCCGGATCTGCCGACGCATTTAATGAAGAATTCCGGGGCGTATATCACCCGCGTCGGCGCTTTTCTGCGCAAAACAAGCATCGATGAGTTACCGCAACTGTGGAATATCCTGAAGGGCGATATGTCTGTTGTCGGTCCCCGTCCGGCCTTGTGGAGCCAGGAGGACCTGGTGGCTCTGCGGGGAAAATACGGTGTCAACGACGTCCGACCGGGTTTGACCGGCTGGGCGCAAATCAACGGGCGGGATGAATTATCCATAGAGGAAAAGGTGCGTTTTGACGCCGAGTATGTTCGCCGCATGAGTTTCTTATTTGATTGCAAATGCTTTTTCGGGTCCGTTTTGCCGGTGTTGCGGTCGGAAGGAATACAGGCGGGCGAAACAGAAGAAAAACAAGAACAAGACAGAGGGAAAGTTGCAAAATAATGGTCAGTGTTGTCATCGCAACCTATCGGCGTGATACGACGCTTCGGCGGGCGATTCAGTCGGTTTTGGAGCAAACCTATCGGGAAACGGAAATCATCGTCGTGGATGATAATAACGATCCCGCGTGGAACAAACGTGTTGAATCTGTCATGGCACAGTTTCCGCAGGAAAACATTCGGTATTTTCAAAACCGGGAGCATCTGGGTTCCGGTGCGACGAGGAACGTCGGTATTGCGCACGCCGCGGGAGAATTTGTCACGTTTTTGGACGATGACGATTATTATCTGCCCCCAAAAATTGAACATCAATTAGAAGATCTTATCAAATCGGAAGCGGATTTTTCCATTACCGATTTGTTTTTATATGACGAAAACGAAAAAGTGATCAGCAAACGGATTCGCGGTTATCTGCACGGCGATGACCGGGAGTCGTTGTTTCAGGCGCATTTGATCCACCATCTGACGGGGACGGACACATTTCTGTTTCGAAAAGCGTATTTAACCGCCATCGGCGGTTTTCCGGGCATCGGGGTGGGCGACGAGTTCTATTTGATGAAAGAGGCGATCTGCGGCGGCGGAAAATTCCGTTATACGCCGGGCTGTTATGTGAAAGCGTATGTTCACCGGGGGGAATCGGACGGGCTTTCCAGCGGTCCTGGAAAAATCCGGGGAGAAAACGACCTGTTTGCTTATAAAAAGAGGTTTTTTGATCAAATTGACGGCCGTGCCCGCCGGTATATCTGCGCGCGGCATCATGCGGTGCTTGCGTTTGCTTATTGGCGCATGAACGCTTACGGACGGTTCCTTTTTGAGGCGTTGGCGGCCTTTTTTGTGTCGCCGGTCTCTTGTCTGAAGATTGTAACGGGGTCGGAATAAGCGGGAGGAGGAAACGGCTATGCGGGTGTTGGTGATCAGCCATAATGTTTTCAGCCGTTCCACCGGGATGGGGAAGACGCTTTCTTCCTATTTTCACGCCTTTGCGCCGGAGGAACTCGCCCAGTTTTATATTCATTCCGAAATCCCTGTCGATCCTTTGTGTGAACGATATTACCGCGTGACCGACCGGGATATTCTCCGTTCGGTCGTCACCCGAAAGAGCGGTACGGTTTTTGAGAAAGAAGATATTCAGACGAACGCCGTCTCTTCGCGTACGGATCACGGTGTGATCGCCGTTTTGTACCGGCAGGCGAGCCGGCGGTCGCCGCTGGTTTATTGCTTTCGGAACGCGGCTTGGCGTTTTGGCTGCTGGAAAACGGACCGATTGCGTAATTGGCTGGATGAATTTGATCCACAAGCGGTTTTTCTGGCTTCGGGAGATTATGCGTTTTTATACCGTATCGCGCGGGAAATTGCACAAGAGCGTTCGGTTCCTTTGTTTGTTTCCTGCATGGACGATTATTATTTTCAAAATCGAAACGCCGGGAAACCGGGAGGGAAAAAGCAACAACGGGTTTTGATGCGGGAAGTTCTTCCGACGATGCAAAAGGCGGTAGCGCTGTTTACCATTTGTGACCGTATGACAAAAGACTACGCGGCTGCTTTTAAAAAGCCGGCTTACACATTGCATACGGGCGCGACACTGACAGAACCGCTGTCCTTTCCAAAAAACAATCGGCTTTCTTATATTGGCGCGTTGGCGCCGGGGAGGGAAACGTCGTTGATTGCGATCGGTCGCGCACTGAAACAGGTTTCTGTTCCCGGAAAGCCGGCGTATGTGGATGTTTATTCCGGGGAAAAGCGGCCGGATATTCTTCAAAACCTGACGCCTGAAAACGGGATCCGTTTTCACGGAGAGATCAGTCCTCAAGAGGCGATGCGGGTGATGGGGGAGAGTCTTTTCCTGTTGCATACAGAGTCTTTTGACCCGGTGATCCGCAAAGCGGTGGCTTATTCGGTGTCCACGAAAATCGCGGATTCTCTGGCGAGCGGGACCTGTTTGTTAGCCTATGGTCCGCCGGAAATCGCGTCGATGGCATATTTGAACGAGAACCGCGCGGCGTTTTGTATTTTCAACGAAGAAGAGTTATCCGCGGGGCTTACGCGCCTTTTGGAAGACGCGGATTTAAGGGAAAACATCATTCAGAACGCGGTCTCGCTTGCTAAAAAAAATCACGGGTTGCGGCAGAACAGCGAACGGATCCGCCGCGTGATGGAGGAAACTGTGAACACCGAACCGTAAGATCGCGAGGACAGGAGGGAAACAAGATGCTTGTTTATACGGTTTTATATGCGGCGATCGGAATCGGCATGGCCGCTGTATCGGTGACAAACGATACTCCAAAAAACACCTTCTGCCGAAGGGCCTATATCGTTGTTTGCATCTTGTTGTGCGGGCTTTTGGTTTTGCGTCACCCCAGCATGGGCGGCGATCTGGCTTATGGAAAAAGTTACGGATACTTGGGGAGATTTATCACCATTGCCGATCTGCCGTGGAGCCGTCTTTATTCTTTCGCGAAGAGTTTTGATTATGAATACGGGTTTATCGTGTTCAATAAACTGCTTTCTCTTTTGTTCACCGATCAGCAGATCTATATCGTGGTGATGTCGCTGTTATCACTGGCGCCTGTTTTGGCGGTCCTCTATCATGAAAGCGACTATCCTTTTGACAGTCTTGTCATCTACTTAGGCATTCCGGTTGTTTTGATCTGTTTTTCAGCAATTCGGCAGGCGCTTGCGGTCTCGGTTTGTACAGTGGCGTTTTTGTTTGTACGAAGAAAACGGCTTTTACCGTTTTTGCTTTTGGTTTTACTGGCGATGCAGTTTCACCGTACGGCTTTTATCTTTTCGGCGGCTTATCCGCTATATCATGTGCGGTTGGATAAACGATTGCAGACGGTTTCGATTTTATTGATCCCTTTGGTCTATTTGGTTCGCGTCCCGGTCTTTTATTATTTCGGCAGGCTTTTCCGGCCTGATGCGGTCATGGAAGACACGGGTTCTTATACGCTGTTTTTGATCTTTTTTATGATTTATGTATTTACCGTCTTTTTCGGAGACGAAGACGACGCCCGTGAAAGCGGTTATCGCAATCTGTTTTTGATGGTTTGCCTTTTTCAGGCTTTTGCCTGTATTTCCAATATTGCCATGCGTGTGGGATATTATTATATGCCCTATCTTCCTCTTTTACTGACGCGGCTTTTGCGGGTTTTCCCGGAGGGTAAGGAACGGCTTATGGTTCGTGCGGCGATTATTCTCAGTTTTGCCGTTTTCGGATATTATACGTTTTACGTCTCGCGGGATACCTGGGTGCAAGCCAGTCCGTATCTTTTTTTCTGGCAGTCGGCGGGAGGCATTTGATATGCGCGTTTTCAGTATCAATTCGGTTCCTTACGGCAGTACGGGCGAAGTGATGTTCGGCATTGCAAAACAGGTAGAGGAGAACGGAGGAACGGCGTTGTGCGCCACCGGATTTCCCAGAAAACCGTTTCAAAGCAAAGGGTGGATCCGGATCGCGGGGTTTGGCGATCATGCCCTGCACGCGCTCCTTTCCCGTTTGACCGGCCGCAGCGGCTGTTTTTCAAAGCGGGCGACCCGGCGTTTGCTGAAAACCGTCAAAGCCTTTTCACCCGATGTGATCCATCTGCACAATCTGCACGGATGGTATATCCATCTGCCGTTGTTGTTTTCCTTTTTAAAGGAAAACCGAATTCCCGTGGTATGGACTTTACACGACTGCTGGGCGTTTACGGGACAATGCCCGTATTACCTGGTATCCGGTTGTGAAAAGTGGAAAACCGGTTGTCATCATTGTTCCGCTTTTCGGGAGTATCCCGCTTCTTATGTCGATGCGACGAAATCAATGTGGCGTCTGAAACGGGAGTGGTTTACAGGAGTTTCGGATCTGTCGATCGTGACGCCTTCCCGGTGGCTTGCAGGGCAGGTGGAACAATCTTATTTGCGGAAATATCGTCGGCATGTTTTCCCGAACGGGATCGATTTGTCGATCTTTCAACCTACCAAAAGCGATTTTCGGCAACGGTACGGCTTGGAAAACACTTATATCGTGCTGGGCGTCTCTTTTGCGTGGGGTTTTCGAAAGGGCTTGGACATGATGATCCGTTTGGCACAGAATTTGCCGAAAACATACCGTGTAGTCTTAGTCGGTACAAACGAGACGGTCGAAAAGCAACTGCCGAAAGAGATCCTGTCCATTCGGCGCACCTTTGACCGTACGGAATTGGCCGCAATTTACACGGCGGCGGATGTGTTTGTCAATCCCACCAGGGAAGACAATTTTCCAACGGTCAACATGGAAGCCATGGCGTGCGGCACCCCGGTGTTGACTTCGGACGCCGGCGGGAGTGCCGAAATGGTCGATGCTTCCTGCGGCTGTGTGGTGACAGGGGACGAAACGGTTTATTTACAAGAAGTTATGCGCATCTGCGAAAAAGCGCCTTATCAAAAAGAGAATTGCGTAAAAAAGGCGAAAGAATTTGATAAAAATCTTGCGTTTGAGCGGTATTGTTCGCTGTATTCCGAACTTACGGAAAACGCTTCGTTATCAGGATCAACGGAAAAGTGAGGTGGAAAAAGGTGTGAAGGTGTTCTTTTGTATCAATCGCTTGTCAGGCGGCGGAGCGGAAAACACGCTGCTTCATCTGGTCAATCATTTAGACCCCCAAGAATATGATGTTACGGTCTTTACTTTTTTAGACGGCGGCGTTTATGAAAAGCAACTGGCGCCGCATATTCGTCACCTTTCCCTGATCAAGGCAAAGCGGCCGTGGGTGAGAAGGATCCTGTCGGATTTGGTTTCTTATCTGGTCCCGGCCGGCCTTTTATATCGTTGTTTGGTGCGCGAGAGGTATGACGTGGAAATTGCCTTTTTAGAAGGTCTTCCCACCAAAATGCTCGCCGCTTCCCGTAATCGCACCGCGCGCAAGTTTGCCTGGGTTCACATGGATCTCATGGAGTATTTTGATTCTGCAAAGGTCTATCTGTTTGAAAAACAAAACGAACGCAGTTATCGCCGATTCGACCGGGTGGTCTGCGTTTCGTCGGGTGTGCGGGAAGCGTTTCATAAACGTTTCCCGGCGATTTCCGAAGAAAAAACCATTGTTCGGTATAATGTGATCGACGAACAGGAGATCACGCAAAAATCACACTGTCCTTTGCCGTTTGTGCCGGAACCTTCCCACCGTCCTTACGCGGTCACGGTCGGACGTTTGTGCAGCCAAAAGGGATATGACCGCCTGTTAAAAGTTCATAAACGCTTGTTGGAGGACGGACTTTCCCACACGCTTTGGATCTTGGGGGAAGGGGAAGAGCGCGCCGCACTGGAGGCTTACATCAAGCAATACGATCTTCAGGAAACGGTGCAGTTGCTCGGGTTTTGGAAAAATCCCTATCCGTTTATGGCGCAAGCGGATTTCTTCGTTTGTTCCTCCCGTGCAGAAGGCTTCAGTACCGTGGCGACCGAAGCGATTTTGCTGGGCGTGCCGGTCGTCACCACAGATTGTGCGGGCATGCACGAATTGCTGGACGGCCATGATTGCGGTCTTATTACCGAGAATACCGCGGACGGGCTTTACCAGGGCTTAAAAGAACTTTTGCTTTCGCCCGAAAAGCGGGAAACGTTGCGGGCAAACGCTGAAAAAATGAAAAATTCCATTCGGCTTGGCAAACGAATGGACGCGATCGAAGAATTGTTTAAAAATCCATAAAACGAAAGGCGGAACTTGTTTTGACCGATCTTCAGCAGGGAATTCTTGCATTGCTGAAAAGCGCCGTTTCCGGTGAGCCGGCCGTTCTTCCTGACAGATTTAACTGGCAGGAAGCCTTGCGGCTGGGAAANNCACTGTTGGATTACGGACTGCTCCATACAGAAGGGCTGGATGTTCCAAAAGAACTTCGTAAAACACTGGAAAACGAGTTGTATACGGCTTATACCATTGACCTTTATCAAAGAGGGGAAATCGAACGGATTTCCAAAGTGTTTGAGCAGGAGCATATCCGCCATATGTTTTTGAAAGGGAGCGTTCTTAAAAAGATTTATCCGAAAAGCGAAATGCGCCGGATGGGGGATATTGATATTTTGATCGCCAATGATCAAATCGACGGTATTGAGACAGCGATGCAATCCATGGGCTTTGTTCCGAAGTATGAAACGCCCCATGAATGGATGTGGCAGAAATCCGGGATCATTCATGTGGAACTGCATAAATGTTTGGTCGATCCCGAAAACCGTTTGTTCGCGTCGTATTACCGTGATCCGTGGGAACGTGCGATCCCGGCGGGAGAAAAACATCCGAACGCCTATGTGCTGTCGGATGAAGATTTTTTCCTTTACTTGTTTATTCATTTTACCAAGCATATTTATGTGCAGGGCGTCGGAATTCAACACATGTTGGATTTCTGGGTGTATCAAAAAGCCAAAAGAGATTTGGATATGACCTATATTCGCGCGCAACTGGATCAACTGCGTCTCATTCCTTTTTTTGAGCGAGTGACGGAAACGTTGCAGGTATGGTTTGAAGGCGCAAAACCCACCGACCGCACGGAACTTTTGACCCAAAAAATCTTTTCCGACGGCGTTTTCGGCAATACGGAAAACTGGGCGTCTTATTATGCGTATCATCAAACGGACGGGAAAGTGTCTCGAACCAAGCCTCAAAGCCGGTTGCTCAGCCTGGTCAAGCGGTTTTTTCCATGTTATGAGGATATGCGCAGACCCTATCCGGTTTTGCGCCGCCGTCCGTGGCTGATGCCGCTGTTTTGGACGATCCGGCCGTTTGATATTCTCTTGCGGCGTCGAAACAGTTTGACGATTTATCGGCAAAACAGCCGGTATATCAGCAAAGAAAACATCCTATCCCACCGTCAAATGCTGAAAGAATTGGAATTGGATTTTGAAGATGAACAGAAGGAGCCGAAAAAAGAATGAATATTTTGGTAACCGGAGCCAAAGGGTTTGTCGGGAAAAACTTATGTGCTTCGCTTGAAAACATTCGGGACGGAAAAGACAGAACGCATCCCGAAATCTCTGTCGGAGAGATTTACGAGTATGATTTGGATACCGATCCGTCTCTTTTGCAAACCTTTTGTCAAAAAGCGGATTTTGTCTTCCATTTGGCGGGCGTCAACCGTCCAAAAGATCCGTCGGAATTTCAAAAAGGCAATTTCGGATTTTCCGAGACCCTCTTAAATACCCTGAAGGCTTGCGGCAATTCCTGCCCGGTGATGTTGTCTTCTTCCATTCAAGCAACCCTCATCGGCCGCTATGACAGCGAGTACGGCCGCAGTAAAAAAGCTGGGGAAGACTTGTTCTTTGCCTATGCCCGCGAGACCGGGGCGAAGGTCATGGTCTACCGGTTCCCGAATTTGTTTGGAAAATGGTGCCGCCCGAATTACAACAGCGCGGTGGCGACTTTTTGCCATCATCTCGCCCATGATTTACCGATCGAAGTGCGGGATCGCGCGGCAGAACTGGAATTGTTGTATATTGACGATTTGCTGGCGGAAATGCTGGCGGCTTTGCAGGGCAAGCCACACACCTGTGAATTTGACGGTATCAAAACGGTCTTTTGCGAGGATGGTCGCTATTGCGCGGCGCAGGGTGGTCACCATGTGACGCTGGGGGAGATCGTCGATTGGCTGGAAATCTTCCGAAAACAGCCCGAAACACTGGTCATCCCCGCTTACCCGAACGGTTCGTTTGCCAAGAAACTGTATACCACTTACTTGTCCTATTTGCCAAAGGAAAAGGTCGCGTTTCCCGTCAAAATGAATATCGATGAACGCGGCAGTTTCACGGAACTCTTAAAAACCGCAGAATGCGGGCAATTCAGTATCAACATTTCTAAACCCGGCATTACCAAAGGTCAGCACTGGCACCATTCCAAGTGGGAGTTTTTTATGGTGGTCGCAGGACATGGTTTGATTGAAGAACGAAAGATCGGCTCAGACGAGGTTTGGCAATTTGAGGTTTCCGGGGAGCAAATTCAGGCGGTTCACATGCTTCCGGGTTATACGCACAATATCATCAATTTATCCGAAACCGAAAACTTAGTAACCGTCATGTGGGCAAACGAAGTGTTTGACCCGGAACACCCCGACACCTATTTTGAAAAAGTGTAAGGAGAGTCGCTATGAAAACCGATTATCAGAATATTCAATTTCAAGACAACGGCAAGTTAAAGTTGCTGATTATTGTCGGCACCCGGCCGGAAATCATCCGTTTGGGAGCGGTGATCCGCAAATGCCGTACCTATTTTGACTGTTTGCTGGCGCACACGGGGCAAAATTATGATTACACCTTAAACGGCGTCTTCTTTAAAGATTTGAAACTTCGGGAGCCGGACGTTTATCTCGACGCGGTCGGAGACGATTTAGGCGCGACCGTCGGCAACATCATCAATGCGGCTTATAAACTGATGGTGCAGTGCAAACCCGACGCACTTTTGATTTTAGGCGACACCAATTCCTGCTTATCGGCCATCGCCGCGAAACGTCTGCACATTCCCATTTTTCATATGGAAGCCGGCAACCGTTGCAAAGATGAATGTTTGCCGGAGGAAACCAATCGCCGCATTGTCGATATTATTTCGGATGTCAACCTCGCTTACAGCGAACACGCCCGCCGGTATCTGGCGGAATGCGGTCTTCCGAAAGAGCGCACCTATGTGACCGGTTCGCCCATGGCGGAGGTCTTGCGGGAGAATTTACCCGAAATCGAGCAATCCGACATTCACGAAAAGTTGGGATTGGAAAAAGGACGTTATCTCTTGCTTTCGGCACACCGAGAGGAAAACATTGATACCGAAAAAAACTTTTTATCCCTGTTCTCCGCAATCAACGCGTTGGCGGAAAAATACGATATGCCGATTTTATATTCCTGCCATCCCCGTTCTAAAAAGAGATTGGAACAAAGCGGTTTCACACTGGACAGCCGTGTGATCCGGCACGAACCCCTCGGTTTCCACGATTACAACTGCCTGCAAATGAATGCGTTCTGCGTGGTGTCCGACAGCGGAACCTTGCCGGAGGAGAGTTCTTTCTTCACCAGTATTGGAAAGCCGTTCCCGGCGGTTTGTATCCGCACCTCCACCGAACGTCCCGAAGCGCTCGATAAAGCCTGTTTTGTGCTGGCGGGGATCGAAGAGTCCTCTCTCCTGCAAGCGGTCGAAACAGCCGTGACCGCCAACCGTCTGGGCGATTACGGAATCCCGGTTCCCGATTACACCGACGAAAACGTTTCCACGAAAGTGGTCGGTATCATTCAGTCCTACACCGGCATTGTTAATAAAATGGTCTGGCGCAAATAGCGTCAGACCACAAAAAAGAAAACCACTTTGCTTTTTTAGGGCAGAGTGGTTTTGCTGTTTTATTTAGATTTCTTTTTCCCGGTCATTTTTTCCTGTTTGACTTTATGGTCGATGATGTGACGGTCGGCGAGTTCTTTCCGGATATCGTCGGGCGTGATTCCCATTTCGGTCATCATGACCATCACATGATAGGCAAGATCCGCCACTTCGTAAATGGTTTCGGCTTTGTCATCCGCTTTGCCGGCGATAATGACCTCAGTACATTCTTCCCCGACTTTTTTGAGGATTTTATCGATTCCCTTTTTGAACAGATAACTGGTGTAGGAACCTTCGGGAAGGGTTTCTTTGCGGCCTTGCAGAAGGGCATACAAACGGTCAAATGAAAAATCGGGCTTGAAAACCGGCGTTTTGGGAGGCTCGGCTTTTTTCATTTCGTTGGGGTCGGCGGCAAACACCGGGTGGAAAAAGCAGGAATCGTTGCCCGAATGGCAGGCCGGACCTTCTTTATTCACCTTAACGACCAAAGCGTCGTAATCGCAGTCGGCGGTAATGGAAACGATGTGCTGATAGTTTCCGCTGGTTTCGCCTTTGAGCCACAACTCATGGCGGGAACGGCTGTAAAAACAGGTCAACTTCCGGTTGATGGAAACTTGCAGACTTTCCCGGTTCATGTAGGCAAGAGTCAGCACATCGCCGGATGTCGCGTCAACAACGATGGCGGGAATGAGTCCGCGGTGGTTAAAGTGCAGTTTGTCAAGATTGATCATGATACATACCTCACAGGAATATGATATTCAGCCAACAGGCTTTTTAAAGAAGGAATGGTGACTTCGCCGAAATGGAAGATCGAGGCGGCGAGTCCGGCGTCAATGGTGGGAATTTCACGGAAGAGGGTGACGAAGTCCTGCGCACATCCCGCGCCGCCCGACGCGATGACCGGAACGTTCACGGCACTTTCAACAGCCTTTAACATTTCTAAGTCAAACCCTTGTTTCACGCCGTCGGTGTCAATGGAGTTGACCACCACTTCCCCGGCGCCGTTTTGCACGCAACGGGTGATCCAGTCGATGGCTTCAAGGCCGGTATCTTCCCGCCCGCCGCGGGCGAAAACATGAAAGACGCCGTCTACCCGTTTCACATCCGCCGACAGCACCACGCATTGACTGCCGTATTTTTCCGCAGCGCGGCTAATCAAATCAGGATCGCGGATCGCGCCCGAATTGACGCTGACTTTATCCGCTCCGCATTTTAGTACCCGGTCAAAATCGTCTAAGGAGGANNCGTCTAAGGAGGAAATTCCCCCGCCGACGGTCAGCGGAATAAAAATGCGGCGGGCGACTTCTTTTAAACTGTCGGTAAAAAGGCGACGTCCTTCGTGAGAGGCGGTAATATCGTAAAACACCAGTTCATCAGCGCCCTGTTCACTGTAAAACTGCGCCAAATCTACCGGCGAAGAAACATCGCGGAGGCCTTCAAAATTGACCCCTTTCACGACCCGACCGTCCCGCACATCCAGGCAGGGAATAATGCGTTTGGTGATCATCGAACCGCCTCCAGTGCTTCTTTTAAGTCAATGGCACCCGTATAATAGGCTTTTCCGAGGATCGCGCCGTAGAGCCCCATTTCTTTCAACACGGTGAGATCGTCCAGCGTGGAGATCCCGCCGGAGGCGGTGATATCGACCGTAAACCGCGCCGACAACTCCCGGTAGAGTTCGCGGTTGGTGCCTTTCATGGCGCCGTCTTTGGAAATATCGGTGCAGATGAGGGTCTTGACTCCCATTTGCTGCATTTGTTCGCAAAAGGCAAAGCAGGTTTGGTCGGACTGTTCGGTCCAACCTTTTACGGCAACAAAGCCGTCCCGCACGTCCACGCCCACAGCGATCCGGTCGCCGAAACGATCCACAGCGGCTTGCAGAAAAGCATGGTTTTCCACCGCGGCGGTTCCTAAAATCACACGGTCAACACCGTTTTGCAGGTACTGTTCCACGGTGTTCATATCCCGGATGCCGCCGCCGATTTCGGTAAACAGGGAGGTTTGTCCGGCGATTTTTTGAACGAGTTTTAAGTGGGGAGTTGTCCCGTCGCGCGCGCCCTCTAAATCAACCAAATGGACATACCGCGCGCCGAGGGATTGGAAAGTCTGCGCCACAGCAAACGGATCGTCGTGATAAACGGTCATGTTGTCGTAATTCCCTTTGAACAGGCGAACCGCCTTTTGACCGTATAAATCAATGGCAGGGAACAACTTCATGAACAAGCCTCCGTTTCGCAGAATGCACGCAAAATGTTTAAGCCCACTTTGCCGCTTTTTTCGGGGTGGAACTGACAGCCGAAAACATTTCCGCTCGCGGCGGCGGCAGTCATGGGAATGCCGTATTCCGTGGTGGCGATGACGCTGTCCTCACACCGGTCGGCAAAAAAGGAGTGGACAAAATACACGAAATCTCCTTCTTTGATCGAACGGAAAAGCGGGTTTTCGCGGGTGAAATGCAGGGCGTTCCACCCGATGTGCGGAATTTTCAGTTGAGGCGAGATCCGCCCTTCCATGGGAACGATTTCTCCTTTTAAAAGCCCTAATCCTTCAAACGTGCCGAATTCATAACTCTTTTCGAATAGCAACTGCATCCCTAAGCAAATTCCCAAAAGGGGCTTTCCGCGTTCCGTTTCGTCTTTGATCAACCGGTCAAGACCTTTTCGGCGCAATTTTTCCGCCGCGTCGCCAAAAGCCCCCACGCCCGGCAAAATCAGGCGATCGGCACGGCGGATCAAGTCCGGATCATCTGTGACCGTGCAGTCCGCGCCGATCACATGAAGGGAAGAAGCCAGCGAAAATAGATTGCCCACGCCGTAATCTACAATGGCGACCATCAAAGCACTCCTTTGGTGGAAGGAATTTCGTTTTTGCGGTCTTCCTCAATTTTTACGGCAGCCGATAAACTGTGCGCGACAGATTTAAAAATCCCTTCTAAAATGTGGTGGGTGTTTTCTCCGGAAAGGCTACGAATGTGGAGGGTGATCGCGGCATGGCGCACAAATCCCAAGAAAAACTCTTTCACCAGTTCGGTATCAAAATCTCCGACTTTCGCGGCAGGGACGGTCACATCATAGGACAAATGCGCTCTCCCCGAAAGATCCACGGCACTTAAAATCAGCACCTCGTCCATCGGCAACAAAAAACTGCCGTATCGGGTCACGCCGCGCAGATCGCCGAGCGCTTTGCGGAAAGCGTCGCCCAGCACAATGCCGATGTCTTCGGTGGTGTGGTGAAAATCCACGTCAGTATCGCCCTTGCAACGCAGGGTCATATCCAATCGCCCGTGCCGCGCGAAGAGCGTGAGCATATGATCCAAAAACCCGCAACCGGTTTGAATATCGCTGTTTCCGGTACCATCCAGATTCAGTGACAGAGAAATATCGGTTTCGTTGGTTTTGCGGTTGATTTCAGCGGTTCTCATATCATCCCTCCTATGATGCTCGCGGCGGTGCGCGAAAAGATTTCCATTTCTTCGGGAGAGCCGATGGTAATACGGTTATACGCCGAAAGGCGCTCGCCTTCAAAGTGACGAATTAAGATTCCATTTTCCTTCATGGCTTCATAAAACGCTTTTCCGCCGAATGTGGAATGGCGGGCAAAGACAAAATTGGCCAGCGAATCGGTGACGGTAAAGCCAAAATCCCGCAGGTTGCGGGTCACGATGTCTCGCGTGCGGATGATTTCATCGCATTTTTCACGGTAGTAGGCCTCGTCATCCAGGGCGGCGGCACCGGCCAGTTGGGTCAAGCGGTTGATGTTATACGGATTGGTGGCGTATTTGATCCTTTCCAGATCCGCAATCAGTTCCGAAGATCCGAACGCGAACCCGAGCCGTGCTCCCGCCATACTGCGGGATTTGGAATAGGTACGCACCACCAACAGGTTTTCATAGCGGGAAAGAAGACAGAGGGCACTTTGCCCGCCGAAATCAATATAGGCTTCGTCAACGACCACCACGCCGTCCGGATTTTCGGCTACGATACGCTCGATTTCGTCAAGCGGCAGGAAGATCCCGGTGGGAGCGTTGGGGTTGGCGATCAAAAGCAAGCGGTTTTGCCCTAAAAAACGGTCGACCGGCAGGGTGAAGTCTTCCCGCAAAGGGATGATTTGCGTGTCAATCCCGTATAAATCCGCAAAAACTTTGTAAAACCCGTACGTGATATCGGGAAAAACCGCGCCTTTTTTCCCATAAGCCATACAGGCGAAATTCAAAACTTCGTCCGATCCGTTCGAAAGGAAAACCATGTCTTCCGAAACACCGTAATGTGCCGCCAGTTTGGCTTTCAACACCCGGCATACGGGATCGCTGTATAGACGAAGATCCGCCATTTCCGCTTTGCCGACAGCGTCGCAGACACAAGGCGGCGGCGGATAGGGCGATTCGTTGGTATTCAGTTTGATATAGGTTCGGTTTTGCGGCTGTTCCCCGGGCACATAAGGCGTTAAAGCGGAAAGAGCCGAAGACAAAAAGCGACTCATGACAGTTCCTCTTCAAAACGCACCGTTGCGCTGTTGGCGTGGGCGGTCAGGCCTTCGGTATTGGCAAACAGGGCAATCTTATCCGCCACGGTTTTTAAGGCGTCTTTTGTGTAATAGGTATATTGGGATTTCTTCACAAAATCATCGACCGAAAGGGGACTGGAAAAACGCGCCGTGCCGAGGGTCGGCAGGGTGTGATTGGGACCTGCTAAATAATCACCCAGCGATTCGGGACAGTAACGACCCATGAAAATACTGCCGGCGTTGGTAATTTTGTCAAGATAAGAGAAGGGATCGTCCACACAAAGTTCCAAATGTTCGGGGGCGATTTCGTTGGCGATGGAAAAGATGTCATCCAACCGTTCGGCGACAATGATTTTTCCGTTGTTGGCAAGCGANNCACGGCGCTCGCCATTTTATCGTGTTCTGCTTGAGAAAGCAGATCAGCCGCCACAAATTTCGGGTTGCTGCCCGCATCGGCAATGACTAAAATTTCACTGGGACCGGCGATCATATCGATCGATACTTTTCCGTATACCTGTCGCTTGGCTTCCGCCACATAAGCGTTGCCGGGGCCGACGATCTTATCCACCTTCGGAACGGTTTCGGTACCGTATGCCAAAGCCGCTACCGCTTGTGCGCCGCCGATTTTAAAAATGCGGGTCACACCGGCGATATGCGCCGCCGCCAGAATGGCAGGATTGATTTTGCCGTTTGGCATAGGCGGGGTCGTCATGCAGATTTCGCGGCAACCGGCGATCTTGGCGGGGATACTGTCCATCAGCACGGTCGAAGGATACGCCGCCGTGCCGCCCGGAACATAGAGTCCCACGCGTTCGATCGGGGTGATTTTCTGCCCCATGACGACGCCGTCTTTTTCATTGAGAAGAAAACCGGTTCGCACCTGCGCCTGATGAAAAGCGCGAATGTTTTGGGCGGCTTCCTTTAAGACATCCAGAAAGGCCGGATCGACAAGGCTGAGGGCTTCTTCGATTTCTTCCCCGGTCACTTCCAAAGCCGTCAACGACGCTTTGTCAAAACGTTCGCTGTAATCGAACAACGCACGGTCGCCGTTTTGGCGCACATTATCGAGAATGTCGGCAACCACGTCCGAAACGTTGGTTTCGGCGGTGCCGCGCGCGAATATTTCCTGTGGGGAGACCTCTCCCGCTTTTAAAATCTTAATCATGCTTTTTCTCCACTTCGGCTAAAAGTCCTTTTCTGATTTTTTCAACGGCCTGCGTTTTAAACTGGTAAGCGGAGCGGTTCGCGATCAGCCGTGCGCTGATGGGTGCCACCGTTTCTATCGGGGTCAAATCGTTTTCCAAAAGGGTTTTTCCGGTTTCCACAATATCGACGATCACGTCCGAAAGACCTAAAATCGGAGCCAATTCGATCGAACCGTTTAAATGGATGAGTTCGATATCCCGGCATTTTTCCGCGTAGTACCGCCGCGCAATATGGGAAAACTTCGTTGCGACCCGCAGGGTTTTGGACAGATCGTCGCAAAAATCTTTTTTGGCGGCGACCGCCATGCGGCAGAGCCCTAAACGCAAGTCGAGCAGTTCATAAACATCCGGCTCATATTCCATCAAAATATCTTTGCCCGCAACGCCGATATCCGCCGCGCCGCGTTCGACATAAATCGCCACATCCGACGGTTTTACCCAAAAGAAGCGAAGACCCAGTTTTTCATTTTCAAAAATCAGTTTCCGTCCCGGTTCCAAAACGGCCGGACATTCCAATCCTGCCGCCGCGAAAAGGGCGTAGACTTTTTCGCCCAGCCTTCCTTTCGGGAGCGCGATGTTCACAAAAGGCACGTCTTCCTCCGCGGATGTTTCTTCAAAAAGGGAAAGCGCGTCTAAATACACCGCAAACCCGATCGCACCGGCAGACCCGCCCATTTTTCGCATCAGGCCGTCATACCGTCCGCCCGAAAGAACGCGGGTGGCCAAGCCGTTCAGGTAACCTTTAAAAACCACGCCGCTGTAATACGCCGCTGAATCCGCCGCCGAAAAATCCAATCGAATATGGTCGCCAAACCCTTCGGCTTTGGCACAGCCGATCAGGTTTTCCAGTTCCGCAAGCGCCGCTTTTGCCGGTTCGGAAAAGACCGTTTCCCCAACGGCTTGCAGGGTCGCTTCGGCGGAAGAATGGTTTTGGATCAAAACCTTCAAACGGTCAAACTGTTCGGGGGAACAAACTTCCTTTAAGCGACCGCGGTTTTTGCGGGTAACGGCTTCCAAGACGGTCTGCCGGGTTTTTCCGGTAAGTCCGCATTCGTCCAACACGGCGGCGAGCAGTCCTACATGCGACAAATTCAGCATAAAGCGAGGACTGATGACCGAAAGACTCTTCAAAGCCAGCAAAACGACTTCGGCAATTTCCCGTTCGGTGAGATCGCCCAAACATTCCAGACCGGTTTGCATGATTTCTTTATAGGTGTGAGAGTTTTCCGAAATGCGGTAGACGCTCTCGTTATAATAAAGTTTCTGAACGGAATCTTTTACGTCACGAAAGTTCTTCAAGACCGAAAGGGTGACGTCCGGCTTTAAAGCCAACAGTTTGCCGTCCGGATCGGTGAAGGTGATGATCCCGTCTGACGCGAGAAAATCCTTGTTTTCGGAATACAGATCGTATTCCTCAAATTTGTTCATTTTATAATGTGTATATCCGTGCACCAAATAGAGTTTGCGCAGAGAAAAAACCGCTTTTTCTTCACTTTTTAAGATATTCTCGTCAACACTCATTTTTCGTCTCCGATTCGTTTGATCACGGTTTGATAGCCGCCGCTTCCATATCGGATACAACGGCTGACCCGGCAAATAGTCGCGGTACTGGCGCCGGTCATTTTATTGATATCCACATAACTTTTTCCCTGACTCAGCAGGCAGGCGACTTCAATGCGCTGTGCGATCGCTTCGGTTTCCTGCACGGTGAAGGCGTCATCAAAAAAGGCGGCGCATTCTTCCTCGGTTTGCAAGGATAATACGGCCTGATAAAGTTTTCGCGCTTTTTCATGATTGACAGACGGCATAAAACTTGATTCCTCTTTTCCGGATGGTGATTTTTTGATCCGTCACGCATACCGATTTGGTTACAAGACATTTTAACACATCACCGTGCTAAAGTCAAGGTTTCTTTTCGTTTTTTTGAAAAAGAATAAATTGTCAAATATAGATGAAAACAAGCCGCCGAGCGAACCGGTGGCTTCGTTTTTCAGAAAGGTTATTCATCATGGTGCATACGGTACGAAAGGGTCATCAAACTATCGCCGAAATGCATATTTTCCACTTTGACGCCGGGATATTTGAAAGAAAGGTCATAGTGACTGAAATTCCAAAATCCTTTGATACCAAGGCGTACCAGTTGGTCCGCCATTTGCATCGCCGCTTCTTTGGGGATACACAAAACCGCCACTTCGGGCAGATTTTCCCGACAAAACTCATCCAAGGTGGAAGTACTGCGGATCGGCAGGTTTTTAATCACCTGACCGACTAAGGATTCTTTGCTGTCAAAGAGGCCGATCAGGCGGAACCCTTTGGTTTCAAAATGGATGTGCATGGTCACGGCGCGGCCCAAATTGCCCACGCCGATCAGAATGGCGCTTTTGGGATGATCCAGCCCTAAAATACGGCCGATCTCCGATTGCAAAAGTTCAATGTTATAGCCGTATCCCTGTTGACCGAACCCGCCGAAACAGTTGAGATCCTGCCGAATCTGGCTGGCGGTAAGCCCCATGCGCGCAGAAAGTTCACGGGAGGAGATCCGGGTCAACCCCGCGTTTTTCAAATCACCTAAAAACCGATAATAACGGGGCAGACGCTTAATGACCGAAATCGAGATCGCTCCGTTGTTCATAGTATCCCTCTTTCATCGTTTCTATGATATATGATAAAACTTTACACAAAAAAAGTCAAGCAGGGAAATGAACTGGGTTCTTTAAGTTCGCTTTAAGAAACGGTGTTATACTTTTTTCAGACAAACGGGGGGAGGAATTTGCATGGCGACGCAATACAGTTTTCGGCGGTACGAGAAAAAATATTTTTTGACCGATACGCAATACCGCATCCTGTTGGAACAAATGAAGCGGCACATGAAGGAAGATGTGTACGGACAGTACACCATTTGCAATTTGTATTACGATACAGAACGTTGGGATTTGATCCGCGCTTCGATCGAAAAACCGGTTTACAAAGAAAAACTGCGAGTGCGCAGTTACGGCACGCCGAAAGACGGGGATCGGGCTTTTATCGAATTAAAAAAGAAGTTCGAAGGCGTGGTATATAAGCGGCGGATCGGCATGCCGGTCGAACAAACGGAACCGTATTTAGCCGGGAAACTCTTTTTGAAAAATACCGGGCAGATCGGAAAAGAAATTGAGTATTTTCAGGGCCTTTACCATGCCCGACCGCGCGTTTTTCTTTCGTATGACCGCGAGGCCTTCGCCGGAATCGAAGACGACGGATTGCGAATCACCTTCGACACCAATCTGCGCTGGCGAGACCGGGAATTGGATCTGCGCGCGGGCAATTACGGCGAGACACTGATTCCTGCCGACCGCGTGCTGATGGAAATCAAAACGGCAGGCGGGTATCCTCTGTGGCTGAGCCGTTTGTTGGCGGATATTTGTGCGTTTCCGAATTCGTTTTCAAAAATTGGCACTTGTTATACAACATTTCTTGTTAAAAAAGAATTTCAGAAAGGGGCGCTTTTCAGTGCTTAATTCCATTATCACATCCACCATGACCATGCAGGCTTTTTTGATTTGTACAGCGGTTTCGCTGGTGTTGGGGGTCGGCACGGCTTTGCTTGGAAAATTCGGCACAAAATCTTCTCAAAGTTTTGCCGTCACCATCGCCATGCTTCCCGTGGCGGTGCAGTTTGTCATCATGATGGTCAACGGCAATATCGGGGTCGGCGTCGCGGTGGCGGGCGCGTTCGGGCTTGTCCGTTTCCGTTCGGCGCCCGGAACCGCCAGAGAAATCGCCGTCATCTTTTTAGCCATGACGCTGGGGCTTGCGACCGGCATGGGATATGTCGTCATCGCCGCCGTCTTTTTCGGGATCGTCGGACTTTTCATGTTGCTTCTGACTCTTTGCAAATTCGGGGAATCGCACGAACGGGAACGGATGCTCAAAATCACCATTCCCGAAAACCTGGACTATGACGGTTTGTTCGACGATCTGTTTGAGCGTTACACCAAAAGCGCGGAGTTGGAACGCGTCAAAACCACCAATATGGGGACGCTCTACGAACTGCGTTATCGGATCCTTTTGAAGGACGCGATGGTTCCAAAGGGATTCTTGGATGAAATCCGCTGTCGAAACGGCAATTTGACCATCGTGTGCGGCAGAACGGACAGCAAGGATGTTCTGTAAAGGACTTGCATAAAAAACCGGTTCGGATTATAATAAACAGAGAAAGGCAGGCGGCGGAATATGCGATTACTGATTGCGGAAGATGAGCGGGACCTCGCGGAAGCGTTGACGGTTTTCTTCGAGAAGAATCATTTTACGGTCGATACGGTTCATGACGGACAGTCGGCGTTTGATTACGGGATTTCGGGGGAATACGACGCGATCATTTTAGATATTATGATGCCCAAGATGGATGGGATCGAGGTGCTCAAACGTTTGCGCCGGGAGGGCGTGGGAACGCCGGTGATGATGTTGACCGCAAAGGCGATGAAAGATGACCGCATCACCGGTTTTAACGCGGGAGCGGACGACTATCTGCCAAAGCCCTTTGAGCCGGACGAATTGATTTGCCGGGTTCGCGCCATGTTGCGCCGGGGCACGGAGTACCGCGCTTCGGAACTGACCTTCGGGGATGTTACGCTGAATCCCAACAGTATGTCGCTGGAATGCGGCGGAAAAACGGTGCGTTTAAGCGGCAGGGAGTTTCAGGTGATGGAATTGTTCATGCGGTCTTCCAATGTGGTGCTTTCAGCCGAACGGATCATGGATCGCGTTTGGGGATGGGACAGCGAGGCCGAAATCAATGTGGTTTGGGTGCATATTTCCAACCTGCGTAAAAAACTCAAGAGCATCGGGTCACAGGTATCGATTTATGCCAACCGCGGACTCGGATATCTCCTGGAGGTGCGCTCATGATTCGGAAATTGCAAAAAAAATTCATTCAAATCGCCATGCTGGCGGTCACGTCGGTATTGGTGTTGCTGTTTTTGATCCTCAACATTTCGAATGTTCTTTCCATCAACGCAAGGTGGAATCAAAAATTGGAGATGATCGTTCAAAATGAGGGTTCCATGCCCGAAAAGCCGCCGAAAGACGAAATGCGGCGGGGGNNACGCCGTTTTCGACGCGGTATTTTGTCCTGCGTTACAGCGATTCGGGCGACTTGATCAAAGCGGAACTTGGCAGAATTGCCGCCGTTACCGAGGAAGACACGGACAAGTATTTGCAAATTGCCCTGAAAAAAGGAAACGGAAGTGGATTTACTTCTCAGTATAAGTATTTGATCGTTAAGAAAGACAACGGGGAAAACATGGCGATTTTTTTGGATTGTTACGAGGAACTTCATGCCATTTATAACACGTTGTTGCTTTCGGTTTTGGCGACGGGGGCTTGTGTGGCGTTGGTTTATCTGATCGTTGTGTTGCTTTCGAAGAAAGCCGTCAATCCGATCATCAAAAACGCCGAACGGCAAAAGCAGTTTATCACCGACGCCGGTCACGAGTTAAAAACCCCCATTACCGTGATTACCACCAGTTTAAAGGTGCTGGAAATGGAGACGGGTAAGAACAAATGGATCGATAAAGCCGCTTCCCAAACCGAAAAACTGAAAGATTTGGTCAACGGCCTGATCACGCTTTCCAAAATGGATGAAGAAAGCGCTTCGGCGCCGATGTTGCCGTTCCATGTCAGCGACGCTCTCCTGGAAACGGCGGAATCATACCGGGATTTTGCCGAAATGCGCGGACATACGCTCAACGTGGAGATCACGCCGGACATTGTGTTCTGCGGAAACGAGTATTCGGTGCGGCAGTTGGCGTCGGTGTTGTTGGATAACGCTGTCAAATACGCGGCGGAAGGCTCTCCGATTACCTTCTTCCTGCAAAAGACCAAAGAAGGGATTGCGATTTCCACCGAAAACGCATGCAACAACATTGACCCCGAAGATACAGAAAAGTTATTTGACCGCTTTTACCGGGCGGATAAGGCGCGCAGTAACGGCGTGGAAGGTTTCGGGATCGGGCTGTCGATCGTTCGCAATATCGCCGAAGCGCATAGCGGAACGGTGGGAGCCGCTTTCACCGACGAGAACCGTCTTCGGATCACCGCTTGTCTTTGGCAACAAAAAGAGCATTGACCGGAAGAAGAGATTTGCCGTCTTGTTTTTTGCGGCGCATTCTGTTATAATATCCCGTGGTGAAGAAAAATGACAAGAATTTATGTAGTGCGCCATTGCGAAGCCAAAGGCAATGTGGAACGGCTTTTTCAGGGGTCTTCGGATTTTGATATCAGCGAAACCGGCGCCAAACAACTGACTTATTTGACAAAACGATTTGCGGAAACAGAATTGGATTATGTGTATACCAGTCCGCTTCTACGGGCAAAAAAGACCGCGTTGGCCGTCATCGGAGATCGGGATCTGATCCCCGAGGAAGTCGACGGACTTCGGGAATTAAATGGCGGCATTTTAGAGGGAAGACCGTTTGCCGAGGGGTTTGAAAGATTACCGGGACTTGCGGAAATATGGGATCATCATCCCGAGGATTTTGCGCCCGAGGGCGGGGAACCGATGAGGGAAGCCTATGAGCGCATTTGGGAAGCCGTGCGCGGAATCGCGGCAAAGAACGTCGGGAAAACAGTCGCATGCGCGTCTCACGGCGGAGCGATCCGTTGTCTGATGTGTCGGTTGCTGTATGGAGATATTACGAAATTAAAAGACACCGCCTGGAGTGAGAACACCGCGGTCACCTTGTTGGAATGGGAGGACGGTGCCCTCTTTCCGCGTGTGATTTTTTGGAACGATACCTCCCATTTGCCTGAAGGACTTTTACCCAAGCGATCCCGTTTGTCGAAATTCATCGGCGGTGAAAAAACATGATCATTTTGGCGGTCGATCCCGGAAAAGCAAGAACAGGGATCGCGGTATCGGATGAAAGCGGAAGTTTCGCGTTTCCGCATACCGTGTTGACGGAATATCACGCCGATCGTTTGGTCGAGCGCGTCGCGGCATTGGCGCAGGAACTGCACGCCGGGCGGATCGTTGTGGGCTATCCGAAGAATATGGACGGCAGTGCGGGTGAACGGGCGCAGCAGTGCGCGGCGTTGGCGGCGGCGATCGAAGAGGCTTGCGGCTTGCCGACTGTCTTGTGGGATGAACGGTTGACAACGGTTTCGGCGCATACGGCGCTGAATATGACCGATACGCGCGGGAAAAAGCGCAAACAAGTGGTCGACGCTGTGGCGGCAACCATGATTTTGGAAGATTATTTGCGATTTCTTGCCAATCAAAAAAATCCATAATTAGCAAAGGGGACAAGGGGACGGTTCTCTTGTCTCTTTTCCAAACAGAAGAATAGAAATTGTCGATACTTGAAAACAACCTGTTTGGAAGAACCACCCCAATGTTCTCAAAAAGCCGTCGAAACAGACTTGTTCCGACGGCTTTTTCATGGTATCAAGCGGGAAATCACCTTATTCTTCTTCGGGCATTTCCCAGTTGTGCCAAACGGCCTGAACATCATCGTTTTCTTCCAGCATATCGATGAGTTTTTCCATCTTGGCGGCGGTTTCCTCGTCGTCGATGGTGGTCATGGTCGCGGGGATGTACGCCACTTCCGCGGAAAGGAAAGCATATCCTTTTTGTTCGAGCGCGTCGCGGACGGAACCCAAAGAATTGGGATCGGTCGTGATCTCAAACACATCGCCGTCAAAGTTGAAATCATCGGCGCCCGCGTCAAGCGCGGCTTCCATCACGGTATCCTCGTCAAGACCTTCCGCTTCGATCTGAATGATCCCTTTGCGTTCAAACATGAACAGAACCGAACCGCTTTGACCCAAATTGCCGCCGCATTTATCAAAATAATGACGCATTTCGCCGGCGGTGCGGTTGCGGTTATCGGTCAGCGTTTCGACTACCACGGCAATGCCCGAAGGACCGTATCCTTCATAGATCAGTTCTTCGTAGTTGTTGGCTTCGCCGTCGCCCGCCGCTTTTTTGATGATCCGCTCAATGTTTTCGTTCGGCACATTGGCGGCTTTGGCTTTGGCGATCGCATCTTTCAACTTGCTGTTTTCGTTGGGGTTCGCACCGCCCGTTTTGACAATGACCGAAATCTCACGGCCGATCTTGGTGAAGATCTTTGCCTTTGCGGCGTCGGTTTTTTCTTTTTTGCGTTTAATGTTGTTCCATTTGCTGTGTCCTGACATAACTGTGCCTCGTCCTTTACAAATTCATTGCCCTCATTGTATCACAAACCGGGATTCTGTTCAAGTGCTTTTTGACAGATTGCTTCCACATCCGCCATACAGGTAATTTGGCCGCATAAACGGCGAAGAGCCGCCGCGCCTTCGATGCCTTTGAGCGTCCAGGCGGTGTGCTTGCGCGACTCCAGAATGGCGTTGTGGGGATCCTTGTAGATCATCATCAATTCCAGTTGATATTTCAAAACCGCAAAGCGTTCCGCCAGCGTGGGCGGCGTATAATCGCGGTGTTCAAAATACGCGTTGATCTCGTCAAACACAAAGGGATTGCCTTGTGCGGCGCGTCCGACCATCACCATGTCGCAACCGGTCGCTTCCAGCAGGGCGGCAGCGCTTTTCCCGTCCCGCACATCGCCGTTGCCGATCACCGGGATCCGCACGGATTGTTTCACTTCGCGGATGGTGGCAAGATCGACCGGCGGCGCATACATCTGTTCCCGGGTGCGGCCGTGTACAGTGAGGAAAGCCGCGCCCGCGTCTTCACACCGCTTGGCGAGTTCCGGCGCGGTGATGTGGTCGGCGTCAAATCCCGTCCGCATCTTGACCGAGACCGGCACCGGCACTGCCGCCACGACCGCGCACACGATTTCAGCCGCCAGCACGGGATCTTTCATCAAAGCGCTGCCGCCGCCGTTGCCCGCGACTTTCGGCGCCGGACAACCCATATTGATATCCAAAAAATCCGGCTCAAAGCGCATGGCCGCGTCTGCCGCTTTTGCCATCACATCCGGTTCTCTGCCGAACAGTTGACAGCCGAACGGCCGCTCTTTTTTCGAACTGGTCAATAAAAGCGCGGATTTTTTGTCGCCCAATGCAAGCCCCCGGGCGCTGGTTAATTCTCCCACGGTAAAGGCCGCGCCGTGTTCCCGGCAGATCTGCCGCATGGCGCGATCCGCCACGCCTGCCATGGGCGCCAACGCCGCGGGTCCGTGGATTTCAATTTTTCCGATTTTCATGCCTTCATTATACCGAAAAAACCCAAAACTGTCAATTTTTTTGAAAAAATATCGTGACATCCCCAAAAAGAAATGATATAATAACAAATGTATATATATTTTTCGGGGGTGGATGCTTGAAACTGCTTGCGATCGACGGAAACAGCCTCATTAACCGTGCTTTTTACGGGATCAAGTTGCTGACGACCAAGGACGGTCGTTACACCAACGCGGTTTACGGATTTATCAATATTTTGAACCGTTTGTGCGAAACCGAAAACCCGGACGGAGTGGCGGTCGCCTTTGATTTAAAAGCGCCGACCTTCCGGCATAAACGGTACAGCGAGTACAAAGCCGGCCGCAAAGGAATGCCGCAGGAATTGGCGGATCAGTTGCCGGTTTTAAAGGAATGGCTTTGCCTTGCGGGATACACTTGTGTCGAATGCGAAGGGTTTGAGGCGGATGACATTTTAGGAACTCTTGCCGCCGCCTGCGAGCGGGAAAACGCTTCCTGCCTGATTGCTACCGGCGACCGGGATTCCTTGCAGTTGATTTCGGATACCACGCGGGTCTTGCTGACCGCCACGAAAATGGGGAAACCCGAAATCGTGCGGTATGACGACTGTCTCTTATACACATCTGACGCTGCCGACGAGCG
>LXOW01409461.1_pt1 | contig 34202 bp, 36 predicted proteins | sample 1368591 | NCBI WGS metagenome assembly LXOW01 (sample SAMN04884650, study PRJNA319009) | bovine gut metagenome | isolation source: Cow rumen | host: Bos taurus | place: Italy: Legnaro (PD) | collected 2014-07-09
GAGTTGCCGCAACTGGTGGCGCATTTCGTCCGGGTCCTTGTTCTGGAAAACCCTGCGAAGTGCTTCGTTGTCAGTCATCAGCTTCTGGAGAACAACCGGGTACTTGTCGAGACCGTTGAGGTATTTGAGGACTACGCTTTCCTTGTCGTAAGTTTGGAGTGCTTCGTAGAAAGCAGGGCCATTCTTCGCGATGAGGTCGTTGTATGCCTCGCGCTCCCCTTCGTCGGGGAAACTCAGCTCGATCCGCCGTTCGGTTTCCTGACGCGCCATTTCCGCTTCTTCCTGCTCGATGCGTTCCTTGGCCATCTTGACCTCGTTCTGCATGTCGCGTTCCTTCAAGCGAAAGTTGACATAGTTTTCGGTGTTGTTGTCGAAGTCTTCGAGCTTCAACCCCTTGGTACGCGCAAGTTCAGCTTCCAGATCCTTGATCTTGGCGTTCAGCTTGTCGGTGATTTCCTTGCGCTTCTGCTTTTCCTTGGCAAACTTGTGCGCAATTCTTTCCTCGTGGCTGTAACGCTGCTTGGGTGGCAGCTTTTCCTTGGGCTTGTCGTCAGTCCCCTTCTTTTCCGGGTTCTCTTCCGGCTTGTCCGTTCCTTCGTCCTTCTTCTCCGGGGTTTCTTCCGGCTTGCCCTTCTCGGGTTCGTCCGGCTTCTTCTCGGGTTCGGGTTTCGTGGTTTCCGGGTCCGGTGTGTCAGGCTTGGGGTCAGGTTCGTTCTGCTGTTCCGGCTGTGCGTTCCGGGCGGCATCACGCGCCATCTTTTCCTCAACCATCTTTTCCGCCTGTTCAGATGTAATATCCATAAGGTAGGCTCCTTGTCTAAGCGCGGTTAAATGCACTGAGGGTGCGCTTTACCCTCTGCCGGAATAAGTATGTACCTATTTCGGGAGTTTCGGGAAACGAATACCGTAGTCGATGTTGCCGGCCTTCGTTATACGCTTCTTGGCACCGTTCTGGGCGCCCCAGCTCTCGTGGTATTTCCTGCCGATGGATCCGCTGGTGAGTAGCGTAGCCACGCGCTTGGCGGTCTCGGCCTTGGTCCCCGCGCACGGGTAGAAGTAGGCCTTCTCAGGGTTCGAGCGGAAGAAGAGGAACACCCCGCCACCGCTGGGTATCGCCTTGGCGAAGCAGGTGGACGAGAGGTTCAGCTCCCGCCTCGGGGTCGTGTCCTTGTCCCAGTATTCCGGGTGCTTCTCGCGGTCGTTGAGTTCGGCCTGGGCCGCCCTTCTCGCCGCGAGGCTGTTCTTGTAGAGCGTCCCGACGAGCGCCTGGTATTTCCCAAAAATCCGGTCGCGCATGGCCTCGGACTGCCGTTGGGCAGCCCTGCGGTTCTGCAATGTCGAGCCGTTCATCCCGGCCCGGGCGGCCGGGTTTATGTTAAAGGTAATTGCCATCGGCTATCCCCCGTAAGCGGCGTCCACCCCGTCGGAGACACCCTGCCGGTAACCTTCACGGTCGCCCTCGGCACGGGCCTTATCCACTTCGCCCGAGGCCTTCCTGGCCTCGATCATTACCTTGTCCGTCTCGTTCTGGGCCTTCTGCGTGTTGTTCTGCGCGTCGACCATCAGCTTGGCGCTGTCGAGCTGGAGCTTCGCCCCGTCGATGGTGCCCTGCTGTTCGAGCTTGGCCGTTTCGAGGGCCATCTTGTCGCGTTCCTGGACGCTGAACTTTTCCCAGTCGAGGATGCGCTGCTCGCGGCCTTCCATCAGCTGGATTTCCGCTGCGTCAAGCTGCTTCTGCAACTCGGCGTTGTCGGCCACCTGCTTGTCGAGCTCGGCGTTCATCTCTTCGATGATTGCCTTCATCTGTTCGAGCTGGTGGACTGCGAGCGGGTCGAGGATGCTGCCCTCGTCGAGGAACTGGACATCCTTCGGGAGGTTCGCGATGAGGTTCTTGGTCATGTCCTCGCCGACATCGTCTTCGAGGGTACGGGCAAAGTAAACCGCGAGGATGGACTTCATCTCGTCCGGGCATACGGAGCCGAGGGCGGTGAGTTCCTGGCGGGCCTTCATCTGGCGCGTGATTACGGACGGGCCGTTCTCCAGCGTGTACTGGAGGTCCTGGCCGCCGGTGAGCAGCTCGATCCAGATGCGGGCGAGCATGTTGCATGCGGCAAAGGCGTTGTTGTAGTAGTTGGCCGTGTTGCTTTCCCTGGACACCTGCTGGCGGAGAATTTCCGTCGCGGTCTTCTCGGGTGCGCCCTGCGGTATGCCGGTGAGCGGGACGCCCACGGTGTCTTCCATCAGGGTGCGGGTAGTGTTCACCACCGCCTGCAAGTCGCCGGTGGCGAACTGCTCGGTAATGGGCTTCGGCTCGTGCTCGCCCTTCCAGAGGACAGCCACCGCGTCTTCCTTGTCGGAGTTCTGGTAGCTGCGCTCGACGCCGTCGATGGCGTCCACATTGATGAGGTAGGATGCCTTGACGCTACGGCCGCAGCGCTCGATGAGGGTGGAATAGGCGATGTTGGCGCCGACTTCGAGCGACTCCGTCTGCTGGACGATGCCGTTGTAGTTGATGTCGGTGTCGTTGGTCTCGTAAACCTCGTTGCCCGCGATACGGATGATCGGGATGAACTTGATTGGGAGGACAACGGACTGCACCACGAGGTTGCCGCAAATCTTGTAGAAGTGGACGCCTTCCTTTTCCTTCACATAGTAGCTGACGACCGGGATCTGGTCTTCCGGGCACGACCACTGTTCCATGCCGTTGATGGACATGGCGGGCTCGGANNGGCTCGGACTGCGGGTAGCCGAACGGGGCGACATCGTCGCCGTATTCGCGCCTTGCCCTGCGGAGGGAGATGTAGTTGACGAGGGCGCCTTCCTCGGCGTCGAGGCCGCAGGCGGTGCATACCGCCGGGTCCATCGCGACACTCTGCAAGTGCTTCACGCTTTCAAGGGTAACGGTCGGTTCGCCCGTGAATAGGTCGATGTCGGTGGAGACAACAAGGAAGCCGTAACCCGTCAGGACGGCCTTGCGGAAGGCGTCGTTGAGGGCGGTCTTCACATCGTTGTCCGCTTCGAGCTTGTCTATCGCTTCCTGGGTGTCCTTGAAGTCCCCCGTCTTGTCCTTCAACTCCGTATGCCACGGGGATGCGGAGAACGGGGAGGCGATGGCGTTGCAGATGACATTCCAGTTGTTCAGCGAAAGGCACAGGCGCCTCTTGCCCTTGCGGTACTTGGCGCGGAAGTCCTCGTCCCAGAAGTTGCCGGAATAGCGGCGGAGGTCCTTGGTAGCCCGTGTCAGCGTGGCCGAGAAACGCTTGCTCGACTTGCGCAGAAATTCCTGACACTGGTTGATGATGTCGCGATCGTTTTCATTCATGGTTCAATTCCTCAGCGGAATAAGTATGACTAGATGCCGGTGGGTGTGGTCTTGCCGAAGTCGTCGAACTTGAACCTAAGGCGCATGGAGCCGACGAAGCAGTTGGCCTTGTCCCGGTATGTGTAGAGCGCATAGGTGAGCGAAGAGCGCCAGTCGTCGATGTCATCGTTGTCGCAATACCTGATGCCAGCGTGGTGGAACTTCATCGGCCTGATGGAGGACATGTAGGCCGTGGTGTCGTTCCCGCCGACGGAGCATGCAGTCATCGGGTTCTTGATTTCGAATGTGTTCAGGTAGAACGGCCAGCTGCTGTTGTCGTCCGGCCGCAGGAACACCTGGACGGACGCGTCCACGAGAAGCCCCCTCGTCCCGCGGAGGTTCGGAAGACGGAAGAGGTTACCTACGGGCACCGGCACATTCTTGAAGTTCACAATCCAGTAGATGTCGTAAGAGACATCCCGGTCCGGCGTGCTACGGCCGTCGCGAACAATCCAGCAGCCGGTGCTGTCGGTAGTGCCCGGGACATTGGAGCAGAACGAGCTGTCGTCGTCAACCCAGCCCGTGTAGATATAGGGAATCGAGTAGGTCAGCTCGTCCTCGAACACAGGGCAGCCGCCCTTGTTGCCTTCGTACCTGAAATCCTGCGTCGATGCCCAGCCGCCCTTCGTGACACCCTGCCAGCGGGTGTCGTCCACGAAGTTGTGGTCGGAGACATTGTTGCAAATCTTGGTTTCGAGGCCGAGGTGGAGGGAGCTGTAGTCCACGCCGCTGATCGGCGAGAGCATGATGCGCCCGTCGTAGCCGATGAAGGTGTTGCCGCTGTACATGCCACTCCAGTAGTAGCCGTCGTAGCCGTGTGACGGCATCTTGTACTGCGGGTACTGGAAGATGTTCGCGAACACCCGGCAGTCAATCACCTGGACATCGCGGAAGAGGTGCTGAGCCACATTGATGGAGCAGCCGTAGAACTTGGCCTCGACCCCGATGGAGTAGAACGGGGCGTTCACATCCACATTGTCGAGCATGAGGGAAACGAGCGGCTGAATGTTCACGGAGGCGGTCACGGAACCCCGGCGCCATGCGATGTTCTCCATCACGATGGTCGTGGTGTTGGTGAAGCTGATCCAGCAGTCGATGAAGTTCAGGTTGTATGCGGCGCCATTGAGCTGTATGGAGCCGGAGACATTGTGGAGCTCGGCGCTGCCAGTCAGCGTGACATTGGAGAAAACGGCGTTCTCCGCGATGCAGTTCGCGAGCAGGGTGGCACCGGTAAGCGTCTGCTCGCCGAGGTCGCCGTAGTCCGGCTCGTGCTGCTTGTTCTTCAACATAACATACTTGTTCGCGTCGGAACAGTTCTGCAAGACAATCTTGCAGCCGAAAATCTGGAGGTTGCCCCAGTCGTAGTTGTCCGCGAACCAGTCGGTGTGGATGGTCATGTTTTCGAGGACGATGTTGCGGGTAATCTTCTCGTTGGACACCATCTCGCAGTCGGTGAACTGGGAGTTCGAAGCAGGGGACACTTCGAGGATTGCGTTCACATTGGAGACATTGACCGGCCATGCGTCCGTATCGACGATGTAGTCCACGGTCCCCACATGCGAGCGGAAGTGCCAAGAGTGGCGGACGGTCACGGCCTTGACGGTCGTGGCTGCGTTGCGGAAGTAGGGGTTGCCGTTCCACTCGCCGTAGAAGAGGCTGTTGTTGGAGTCAACGAAAACCGTCCCCTCGGAGACATCAATCGGGTTCACGCTCTCCACCGCGAGGGCGGAATACTTGAAGTAAGGGTGTGAAGACGAGCCGTTGAAGAACGGGCTGATGCTCTTCGCGTTACAGTAGTTCACGAGCTGCGTGATGCCGGTCGTGTGGTCCCTGCCCGTATTGTACGAGTCCTGCGGGAACACGCCGAAGTGGCGGCTGTCGCAGTGCTCGGTCGGGGTGACCATCTTCCACCGACCCGTGCGGATTTCCCCGTTCATGATGACGGAGCCGTTGTCGTCGAGTTCCTCGGAGAGCTCGTCCCATACATAGTTGATGGGTTCCTTGTCGCCGCAGCTGTAATAGCCGTAGAGCGTGATGACCCTCTTGCCACCCACCGCCGGAACCTCGGTCGGGTCGATGGAGCGGAGCTCGTCGATGCTGTTCACGCCCATGGCGGAAATGCCGGACACCGCCCTGGTGTCCACCATGGAGTTCTCGTTGGTGTACTGGAGGGCCCACTTGCTCTCGTCCGAAGTGTCGATGCCGTGGGCATACTCGTCGGCGAGCGAACCCTGGCCGATGTACTTGTAGAAGTAGGCCACCGTGTCGGCGTTCACGAACACCTGGATTGCCGTGCGCCCGAGCGCGTCGGTCAGCTGCGGGTTCGAGATGGGCGTGTTGTCGCTGTCGTAGATTTCGAGCGGCGTGGTCCCGTCCTTCACATTGAACTGGACGCAGCCGTGCAGCGGGTTGCCGTCGCGGTCGTAGTAACGGTCGTGGTTGTCAAAGTTTCTCCACATTTACTTCTCTCCCTTCAATGCGCGTTCGATCGCAAGTTTCTTTTCCTTCGGCAGGTTCTGGAACCACTCGGATTGCTTGAAGCGTTCCTTCCGTTCCTTCATGCCGCTGCCGACTTCGGTCGGGGTTGCCTGGGTGGCAGTCTCGAACGGGGCGAATACATCGGAGGCGCCACGGCCGAGCATGAGGCCGAGGTCATAGCGACTCTTGTTGGCGCCACGGCCGACTTCCATCGAATACTTCTCCGGGAAGCTGGACCTGATTGCTCCCACCCATCCCTTCGTCGCATCGACGGTGCTGTAATCCGGCAGTCCGCTCTTGGACACACCCGCGAACTGGGCCGGCTGGTCATAGCCTTCCTTCAACGCGATGTCGATGGCGCCTTCCTTCGGCGGCATCTTGACCTGGACGGGCCCGTTCTGGGCATATCTCGGGTCCATGCCGAGCACTTCCTCGACGGAAAGTTCGCGGCGGTTGCCCACAATAGTCGGCACACTTTGTTCATACTGGTCACGGGCAAGCGTGGCGCTTTCGAGTTCGGACTTCGCAAGGTCGGCGTTACGGCCGGCCTGGTCTATCGCAGCCTGCCTGGACGCCTCGGGAATTTTCCCGCGTGGCGCGTCGATGATCTGGTCAAGACGCTGTTCGGCGGAAGCGAGCTTCCTCTGTGCGGTGACCACAGCCCGGTCAAGTTCGGACAGCTTAACCTGCGAGTCATAGCCGAGCGTCTCCAAGGCCTTCGCGGCCCTGTCGTAGGCGCCCGCCCCTTCAATCCCGGCAAGGTCGGTTACGAAACCCTGCGGGGCATTGGAACCGACGGTCGCGTCCTGTGCCTTGACGGAAGCGTCACGCCCTGCGATGAGCATGTTCTTCAAGTTCTCGCGCTCGGCCTTCAACGGGTCGTCTGCGCCACGGAGGCCACGGGCGAACCCACGGGCGAGAGGCTTGGCGCCGGTCGTCCCGCCCTTGGAGAGTATGCCGCCGATGTACTGGGCGCCTGCCGGGACTGTCCCTGCCGCCATGCCCGCCATCACCGGTGCGCCCCAGTTGGCCTCGTTGCCGAAGCCCATGTTGGCGAACTGCCTGCCGGTTTCAACACCCATTGCCGCAGCTGCCGGTGCGACTGCACCCGGAAGTTTCGAAGCGCCACCGAGAAGACCGGAAGCGACAATGTCCGTGCCCACGGCTCCCCTGAGACGGGCGTCGTTGAAGTCCCCCGTGAGGGACTGGCGGACAGCTTCCTGCGTGGCGGTAGGCGCCACCAGTGCGGAGACGGTGCCGTAAGGGCCGGACAGCTCGTCCTTGACGATGTTGCCGCGGTCGTAGTTGATCTGGTGCTGCGAGAGGACATCGAGGAACTGCTTGCGGCTGTCCCTGTTGTTCGGGTCGAAGCCGAGCTCGGCCATCTTCAAGTCGAGTTCCTTCCGCGGCATGTTGTACCACTTCCCGTCCACGACGAGGTCCTGGAACTTCTCGAACTGGGCCTGTTCCGCCTGGAGACGCGGGGAATACTTCCTGTCGCCGAGATACCACATCTTGAACCAGTCGTCGGCCTTGGACTTGGACAGCTCGGCGGACATGCCCTCGGTGAAGTTGTCCGCAGCGTATTCCTGCTGCACGAGGGGCCAGATCTCGTTCGTCAGCTGCTGGATGGCCTCTTCCTTGTCCAGTGGCAACTTGCGGGCAAGTGAAGCGTTGACCTGCGGGATTACCTCGTAGGCCTTCTTTGCCGCCTCGCGTGCCTTGCCGTATGTCTCTTGCTCGTATGAAATAGCCATGGAAACCTCGTTACTTTACATCGTGCCACTTGCCGCCGTAGAACACCTGCGGGACACTCTGGCCGTCGCGCATCACGAACTGGTACTTGAAGCTGTATTCCTTCCCGCTCTTCTGGTCCTTGACGGCGAGCAGCTTCGCACCCTCGGCGTTGGCCGCGAGCACATTCCCGCGCTTGATGGTCTTGCCGACAGCCGACTTCGCCTTCTCGCTTTCGCGACCCGCCCTGATGGACTTGGCCTTGCTGCGGCCCTCGGTGCTCTTCTTGCCCTCGTAGCCCTCGATCTTGGAGAACGCGTCATAGGCCTTGGCGGCTTCCTCGATCCTGTCCGGGTCCTTGGAAGCGATGGCCTCGTCGAGGGAAGCCAGTGCGGCCTTCATGGCGGTAGGCCCCTCGATCATGGAAATCTTGTCGTCGATGGACGCAAGTTCCTTGGACATGTCGGCGCCCTGGTCCTGCAAGTAGGCCGCGTTGGTACGCGCCTTCTTCAAGTCGTCAACGGAAGCGGAGTCCTTCGCGACCATCTCGGCCACGCTCTCGCGCATCTTCTTGGCCATGTTGTCAAGACCCGACACTTCCGCCTTCGGTGCCGCGACGGACTCGGAAGCAGGGGCGTTCTTGTAACCCTTCTTCGCACCGCGCTCAGCATGGAAGTTGTAGTTGGCAACAGCGTCCTCGACATCTTTGTCGGTTGCGAGGCCCTGGTTGTACTTGTTGCGGACATCGTTGAGGTCGGAGCGGGCGTTGGTCATGTCCTTGCGCCACGAGATTTCGTCTTCCTCGTTCGCACTTTCCTTGTTGAGCTTGGCGAGCTTCTCCGTGCTCTCGCGGTTGAGCTTGTTCTGGATGGCGGACTGCATCGCGCTGGAATAGGCGTCAATGCCCGAACGGTCGCCGTTCACGATGTAGTCGAAACGGGCCGCCCGGTATTCGGGGGAATTGCGGGACGGAGTGCCCTCGTTCCTTGCAGCGATACGCTGCTGGACTGCCGCGATGTCTGCGTCGATTTCTGCGATACTTCTCATTAGATTACCCCGTCGAAGTCCTGCTTCGGATAGACGCCACGCTTCTGCATGGCGCTCGCGTAGTCAGGAACGATGATTGCCTGGGCCGGCCTGTAACCGGCCATCGCCTGCGTGTAGCTCTCGCCTACGGACGGCCCGCCGAACTTGGTGGTGCCCGCGCGGAGTTCCGCATCACGGCCCATCTGTGCCGCGATTGCGTCCTCGCGTTCCTTCTGCAACTTGGCGAGAAGGGCCTCGTCGTCCTGCTGGGCCATCTCCGCGGTGCGCCCGAGGGCCATGGCCGCGTTGGAACCCGCCTTGACCATCTCGTTGCGCCTTTCGGCCTCGCGCTGCTCGAAGGCCATCCTGTTGCGGATTGCGCTGTCGATTGCCGCTGCGAGGTTGAGGTTGTCGCGCTGATAAATTCCTGCCATAAATCCCCCCTTAGTAGAGACCGGCCATCGCCGTCGAATAGGTTGCGCCGGTCGCGAGCTTGTCCTGCTGCGCCCTCAGCTTGTCGGCCTGGGCGGAGTCCATGACATTGTAGTAGTCCTGGGCGAGGTTGCCCTGCATGGTCAGCTTCGTGTCGGTTGCGGCCCGCTTCTGGTTGAGGGCTTCCTGCATCTGCCGTGCGTAGTCGTTGTACTTCTGGTACTCGAACCCGCGGTCGTCCTTGTATTCCTGCTGGGCTTCCTTGAAGAGCTCGTTTTCCTTCTCGGCCACCGACTGTGCGATTGCCTGTGCAGCACCCGAACCTCGTCCGAGGCCGGCGCCTGCTGCGCTGTGCTGGACATTGGCCACCTCGTCGCCGATGATGGTCTGCATGTACGGGTTGAGGAAGTCGTCGCGCGTCTTGTTGTAGGAAAACTCCGACGGCGTATAGACGAAGCTGTCGGGGTTGTAGGAAGCGATTGCGTCCTTGTATGCGTTGACATCCTTTGCGGTCCCGAGGGAACCGCGGTTCTTGTAGTAGCTGGTGATGTCGCGCAGGATCTGGTCGTACTGGTTGTCCGTCTGGGCCTTCATTTCCCCGAGGCGGTTGACCATGTCCTCACGCGCCTCACGGTCCTTCGAGCTGTTGTAGAGGCTGCTTGCGATAGAGCCCGCCGCGACTGCGCCCGCGATGATTGCTGGGATCATTCGATACCCTCCTAGTTGTTCGCGGCCAACTGCAAGAGACCAAAGGCGCTGACCGCTTCGCCAAGGTTCAGGTTAAGTCTGCTGCCCGTGACAGGAACTGTCGTTCCGTCCGAACAAATTAAAAAGCCGTCGTACACAGTCGGGAGAGCGTAGTCGGAAACCTTCGCTCCCTTGTATGCAATAATGTGGACAACATTCCTGATGACATTCACCGTGCCCCAAGTCTCGCCCACCGAGCCCCACTTGCCTTCGAGGCCCTTCTGCCAGTTCGGATTTTCCTTCGAGAAACGGACAAGCTGCAACATGGCCACCCCCTAGAACATCGAGCTCGGGGCCCAGTTGAGTTTCATGTTCTGGATGGAGAACGGGATCTTCTCAGTGGTGGAGATTTCGAGCGTGAAGAACTTCCCGAAGCCGAGGCCGTAGAAGACAGTCTCCCAGTCGTAGTCGCCCACCTTGCCGAGGTATGCGTCCTCGTAGTCGCTGAACACACCGCCGTCCCACGAATACCTGATGCTGACGCGCGGGTTCGCTTCCGGGTCCACCGGCTGTGCGAGCTCGCCCGTGAGAAGGTTGCAGAACTTCGTGTCATGCTGGCCCTGGTTACAGATAAGTTCAAGGCTGTCGATGAAGAACGGCTGGTCGTTGCTCGTGAGAACACCACCGCGCCTCATCTTCAAGATGGGCTTGCCGTCGTGTTCCTCGTAGCAGTTCTCGTCCATGTAGCAGAGAGTGGTCCCGCTCGCCACCATCGTCCTGTTGTAGGCGAAAGTAGCGTGGTTGTACTTCCAGAATGTCAGGTTGTTCGTATAGTCATACGACGCCCTACGGTGCCACTTGTTCTCCGTGACATCGTACACATAGGTCATCTTGCTGTCCTCGAAGGTCAGCGAGTAGAAGACATGGCGGTGTTCCTGCCAGATCTGGGCGTATGCGTTGCCCGGGTTCTTCATCTGCATGAGCTCGCGTTCGAGGTCCCCCGTGGAAACGCGGGTGAGCGTGGTGTCGTTGAGCATGAACACCGCGTCCTCCCCGATGTCGGAAGAACCAAGCCACATGACGGTGTGGCCGAGGATTGCGAGCGACGCGGGCGCCTTGATGCCGATGTTGCCCGCCGCGTTGTCCGGCGAGGAAACGGGATTGTTCTTGTCGTCGTTGTAGCTGAACGCCTGCCAGCTTCTCGGGCCGAAGGTATAGAGCTTACTCTGGTTAGAACAAAGTGCTGTTATGTTGTCTGTATTCCATTCAGCGTATGTGATGAAGCCCATGTTGTCCGTGGTCTCCAGGCGCCACCAGTCGTAGTCCACCTCGTTGCTGTCCGTGAGCGTTTCGCCCGGATACTGGATAGAGGTGTAGAACGCGTCCGTCTCCGAGTCGTTTACGAACAAATAACCATACATGTACCCGACGAAAGTCGGCTTGATGCGGGAAGCCCTGTCCGTAATGCGGAGAGGGAGAAGGATGGTGCGGAAGTCCGCTTCCTGCGTGGCAGGGGGAACCATCACATCGACCGCGTAGCAGTTGAGGCCGTCCACGATCACGAGATGCGGGTGCGCGTCTCCGTAGCCCCCGGTCTCCGTCATGCGGCACTCGGTCCCCGTGGTGAGGATGTCCGCAATCGCGTGGTATGACCCGTCCTTCTCGAAGAGGTAGAGCTTGTGGCCGAACACGCCGTAGAGCATCGGCTCCCCGGTGTAGCTGCGGCTTACCCTGTAAAGCCCACGGCACTCGCCGTCGAGCCTGCCCGTGAACACCCTCTCGCCACATACTGAACGCATGAGCAGTTCGCAGGAATGTTCGGTGGGGTTCTGGGTTTCGGGGTACATGTTTAGGCTATCGGACAAACCTACTTTAACTATGTTCGACCGACTAACGCTTCCGGCGATGTTCTGTACAAGCAAACACCTAGATGACATTTAGAGCCTCCCGCTTTTTTCTACGGTAATCACGATGCCAAGCATTTACCTGCTCGCGATGAGCAGCTTCATAAGCCTTCTGATAGGCTCTCTTGTCATCCTTTTCACGAACGCCGTAATCCGCGTGTTCGATGACCGCAGAACTATTTTCTCGTTGCTCCTGACTTGTCGCAAATCGAAGATTGGAAATACGATTGTCAGAACGATTTCGGTTAATGTGGTCAACAGTCGGCTTGTTGTCCGGGTTCTGCAAGAACGCCTCAGCTATAAGGCGATGGACAGAGTATGTCTTACCCTTATACTTAACGCGCTTATATCCGTATGCCGTCGTATTTCCATAAGTCCAGTGCATCTTGAAACGGGGGACACTGCGGTTGTTCGGAATGAACACCGCGCCGTCTTCTCGGCAAAGAATCCCAGTCTCTTGATGCACCTTCGTCATTAACGACATGTTACCCCCACATTCTCCCGTTCACGACGCCCCAATAGGTCCCTCGGTCGCTGAACTCGCCGTCGTCGCGGAGCACCTGCTTGGCGTCCGCCTTGGGAGTCCTGACATTCTGCAACATCACTGCGACCTCGTTCTCCAGTCTCGTCATCTGGGCGTCGTCCAACCGCGGCCACTTGAGCGCGATCTTGTGCGTCAGCGCCACGGTAAGAAGTTCGTTGTATGCGTCCGGGATGCGCAGGTCGCTGTCAAGGTCGAACCTGATGGCCCGGTTAAAGTCAAGTTTCAGCTTGCCGCACTGGAGGGCGATGTTCCTCTTGATCTCGATTTCCCACTCGCCTTCCGCCATTTCCTTGAAGGTCCAGATGAGGGAGCCGTCCGGGTAGCCGTCGAAGTCGGCCCTCGGTACGAAGTCGAGCTTCAACATGCCCATCGGCTGGCCACGGTCGATATGCAGGGTGTTCAGTTTTGAAACATCCGGCACCTGGACATGGTATGCCTTGGCATAGCGGTAGATTTGCTGGTAGCGGGGATTGAACGGATCCACATTGGCATGCGGCTGCCACTGGTAGATGGTCCCTCCCGGGGTCCCGACGGCCATCACGGAATAAACCACCGTGTCGTGCTGGCCGTCGTTGATGAACCCCCAAAGCCCTGCATCCTCGGCGGACAGCTGGTAATCGGAGAGTTCCTCCGCGGTCGCGAAGACGCGGTTGTCGTCGCCGAGCATGGTGTCGTACTCGCCGTAGATATGGATTACATTGCGGCTGCCCGGCAGCGATACGCCGGACTGCGTGAAAGAAAGGTAGTTGTCGTTGTTGTACTTGGAGACGACACCCTGCAGGAGCCTGTATGCCGCTTCGAGCCGGTCGCCCGGCGGTTCCTGGCGCTGCGGGACGATGTTCGCCCGCCTGAGTGCCGATTTCAAAATTTCTCGAACAACCATCGTGTTTCTCCTATGGACCGGCCCGGACTCGAACCGGGAATCTCCCGCTTGCAGGGCGGGTGCATTACCAAAGATTTTGCTAACAGCCCGTTACCCCCGAATAAGTATGCTAACCGCCGCACATGGCGAAGTAGCGGTCGGCCACCTCGCGGGCCTTCTCGGCAGAGTATCCTTCGCCCNNTTCGCATAGACGGCGAGCGCCACGGCGTCCGCCATGTCCGGGGAGTGACCGAGTATCTTCTTAGCGAGTTCCTTCGGGAGAAGCCTCTGGTGGCCCTTCTTGTCGATTTCCACCTGCATGGCGAGTATCTCGTTCTTCACCTCTTCCGTGACCCAGAAGCCGTTCTTGATTTCCTTCGCGAGCTCCAGGTACATCTCCGTGCGGGCGTTGGGGTAGTCGGCCTCCTTGAACGCCTTCTGCGCGAAGTTGACGGACTCTATCTTCATGTCCTTGTTCGCGGCGAGGTCGATGGCACCCTGGCCGTAGCCGCCCGTGCCGTCGCCGTATGCGCCGAGCGGGTGGAAGTTCTGCCACAGCTCCCATATCTGCTCCACCTTCTGGTTGGTGTTCAGGTCCGCTGCGTGCTTCCAGTCCACCATGCCCTTCTCGTCGATGATGGCAACGGTGTTCTCGTCGGCGCCGAGGCCGGCGAAGTCGCAGCCCATCCAGTAGCCCTTCCTGTCCGGGTTGACGAGGCGGGCCTCGATGAAGTCGGAGCGCATGACGATCTGGGAAGCGATGTCGAAGTCGAAAATCTCGCCGAGCACCTGCTGGCGGTAGATGTTGGAGCCCTCGATGTAGCGGTCCTTGAGGTTCTGCTTGAAGCGTGCCGAGGTGAACGGGTTGTCGAGCGCGGTTGCGCGGATTACGCTCTCGGGGTGGTTCTTGCACAGCGAGCTGAACCAGTTCTCCGCCGCCATGGACTGCGGCGAGGAAATCATGCGCGACATGGGCTCGAAACGGCCACCGCGCATACGGTCGGACGCATACTGGTAGGCCTCTTCGGGGACATACGCGGCCTCATCAATGGCGAGCAGGTCGATTTCGGAAAGGCCGAGCATGGCATCCGGGTTCTCGCCGGAATAGCCGAAGAGCACCGAGCCGTTGTCCAGTGAAAATTCCTGCTCGGACTTGTTGTAGGTGTAGTTGAGTCCCTTCAAGTTGCAGACGGTCTGCAGCTCGCGGATAAGGACGCGCTTCAAGGCCTTGTGGGTCTGTGCTATGCCTATTCCGCGTATGCCGTTGCACTTGACCATCTGCATGATGATCCACCACGCGAGGGCGCGACTCTTGCCTGCGGAAATGCCGGTACAGGCGATCCGCAGCGGATCGTCGAAGTGGTCGCCGTAGTCCTTTACGCCGATGAACTTTTTCTGCCAGTCGGATAGCTGGACCTTACTGGACGATTTCGAAGTCGAAGACGACCTTCTTTGTGCCACCGTTTCCGCCCTCCTTCGTTTCCGGGGCGGCAGCCGTGGCCTTGATGTTCATAGCTTGACGCTTCTGGGCCCAACGGTCTGCATCCCGCCGTTCGAGTATCTGCAAGTAACGCTGAGCCAGTTTGTTGTCGGGATCGAGAAGCAGCTTCTTCGTAAGCAGCTGCCGCAGAAGCAGCACCTTCTCTTCGTAATACTTGACCGGGACCTTGTCGATGATAGTGCCGGCAGGCGCCCAGTGGAAAGCGACACGCGCCCAGTCGATGACATTGTCGGTCGAGAGCAGGGCGATACTAAGCTCAACATTAGACTGCGGGACCGCAAGGCGCTTAGTGCCCTGCACAATTACATTTTCCAAGGTGACATGTTTGTAGTTGAGCTCCAGCCACCCGCTGAGGGTGCAGCCCGGAGCCTTCGCTTCAAGTGCCTTGGCTTTTTCTTGCCCTAGTCTTTTCATGCTCGAATAAGTATCAGGCCCGGCGTTCCCGTTCCAGACGGCGCCTGTGGACCTCGAAACAGTCGAGGGGGATACGGAAAGTAGGGTCCGCCTTCGGAGCGGTTTCTAGGGCCCTTTCTGCCTCAGGAATGAGGAACGGTTCCTTGGGTGCCTCCGCAATCTGTTCCATGATGGCCTCGACGGGCTCGGTTGGCTTGCTGATGGCTTCACGGGCAGCTGCCCTCTTCCTGCGCTTGGCCTCGCGGTCGCGCTCTCTCTTCTTGTTGAGCTGTTCTTGTGTCATGGTTTTACCTCCCCACAAATATACATTTTTTCGACTTCCAGTTTATAGAAAAATAGGCCAAAGTTGGCACGCTTTTTGCTTCGCGCGCGCGCGCGCGATAATATCGCACGATATATTACCTAATGCACGGAAACTTTTCTCTGATTTTATTTTCCCTCCCACGCATACATGAAAAAAATGCCTGGAGCGCCTGGAGCGCGAGTGCGAGCCTTACTCCCATAAGGGATTGCGGCTTGTTGCAAACTGGAGCGCAGGGTGGAGCGGGGGTGGAGCGCCTGGAGCAACTCCCCCAATTTGATTAAACGGGTGGGAATATTCCCCTGCTTTTGTAAACATTTCTTAACATTAAAAATTTTTTGGAAAAAGACTGGCACGATGCCACGGAGTTTTGCTATATTTTAAGTGCGCCACAAGTAACATCAAGAATTTTTTGTCCATTCCAAAACGAGGGACCTGCCGATGTATTTGTGGCGCAAATACAAAACTTCGGCAGGCCCTTTTTGCTTTAGGAGAAAACATGGGAAATAATAAAGTAACATTCCAGCGGTTCATCGACGCTCTTCCGTCTGCTCCCGAGCAAGGCACTGGAACAACCACCCGCAACTATATTAACAGTATGGCGTTCCTGCAAGACTTCCTTCCGGTAAGGACCGACGCGGACAGGTATGAGATCACACTTGTTACACCGGAAGACCCAAAGAACGGTCAGCAATCCCACCCTTTCTGGGTAAACGGCGAGCTGATGCAGTACAAGCGCGTGAACCGGTGGGTGACTGACCTTAACGGCGCAACGCAGATGATTGCCACACATCTTTCGTTGGGCCCGACTCCCTACCTCGGCACGGAAAAGTCTGAAATCAGGGATTACCTCAAGAGCCTTCCGGTTCAACAGACCAGGACTTACTTTCCGATGGAGGGATAATGAACTACGCGGCCATCTTAGAAAAGCTGAAAACCCAGAACCTTAAAGTTACCCGTCATGGGATTGTCGACAGGATCACTGGAAAGCGAAGGAAGGAAATTCCCCAACTGCTTGCGATGCTCGACACATCCGAAACCGAAATCATGAAGATTTTCACGGAACGGGCGGGCACCGTGAATAGCGACGAGAAACTGTTCGGCGTGGACACGGAGTCCTTTTCCAAGGTGGTTCCCGTAAGCCCAGTAATCGAGACCGTCCCCCAGTTTAACGACATCGACAGGAAGAGTATCGGCAAGAAAATTGCCTTCGCCTTCAACCCGATGGACAAGACCCCAATCCTTTGTGTCCATCTCAAGGACAACCAGTGGATTGAAGTCCCCCTCAGCCAGAGCCGGGCGTCGAACATCACCAATGTGTTCACGGCGTTTTCCATGTCGAGCCCGATCAACACGGACGGCAGGTTCAAGAATTTCGCCGAGGAACTCGACGCCATCGCGAAGCTGCCGCTGGACAAGGCAATCCAGATGGCCAATGCGGGCAGCTTCAAGAACTGCGATGAGATGTACGACTTCATCGGTAAGCATACTTCCGGGCTCATGATAAACACCGCCACCTTGCGGTTCGTCGTCTTGAACATGTTGGTCGAGCGCCCCGAGGACGACGACAAGCAATTCAAAATCAAGATTCCGAAGACGGCAAAGTTTACCAAGGGCGACAGCACGATGCGTTACAGCATGATAGAATGTATCGTCGATAACATTTCCTATCTCGCCTCGCTCCCTGAACTCAACACACGCGCCCCCGTAATCCTCTCGAACGACCCGAACGAGCCCTCGCTGAACTACATCGACCTTGACGCAATCTGTCATGACATGCCGACACCGACATGGGACGAATATGCCGAGCGCTTCACCGAGAATGAATACGATGTGTTCAAGGCCTTCATCTGGTCATGCTTCAACGCGAATAACATTTCCAGGCAGCTTCTCTACATCTATGACCCGGATGGTTTCAGCGGAAAGTCCGTTGTCCTGAGCGTCATCGCGAAGCACCTCGGGTCGAACATCTGCGCCGCATTACAGAAGGACTCGCTCAACAACCAGTTCTCCCTCGCTAAGGTTTGGGACAAGCGCCTCGTCACAATCGACGATAACAAGAACCCGCTTCTTATCCGTTCGGAAAAGATGCACATGATGCTCGGTGGCGGTATGGCCGACATCGAAATGAAGGGACGCAACTCGTTCACCGCAAGGCTTCGCTTGAAGGTAATCGCGGCTGGCAACACCCAGCTGCAGATCGACCCGTACTCCGACCACGAACGCTCCCGTCTTCTCGTGATTACGCCGAAGGTTTCCAACCAGATGAAGAAGCGCTACTGCCAGACCGACGAGAATGGCGAGCTCATCCTCGTGAACGGAAAGCCAATCCTCAAAGGCGACCCCACTTTCGAGCAGCGTCTCGATGCGGAGTTCCCGGGTTTCATCAGCCAGTGCAGGGAAGCGTATTCCAGGCTGTGTCCGACGGACGGCAACATCGTCCCGAGCGTCGAGCTGAACAACTACCTCTTCTCGCTGTCAACCACACAGGACGATGTCTTCGACAATATCCTAGAAGGCTTCACGGTTGATCCGAGTGTCCAGTGCTCACCCATCGACTTCATGCGAGGGTTCAATTCCGGCCTCCGCCGCGTAGCCCTCGACTGCAATGCGAAGGAAGGGAAGATGGACTACACTTCCGACGACTTCTTCACTTACCTCACGAAGCGGTATTCGTTCATCAGGCGGACACGCCCGCACCGCGGACCGCGTATCGTCGTCGGCATTACCCCGCGTGAGGATGACCACCCAGACTTCATAAACCTTGGAGCGCAAAATGCGAGTGCTTCTTAAACCAGAATTTTACTCCGGCAACATGGCCGTATTCGAGCTCGGCAAGGTGGAATGGCTTAACTTCCTCCGCTGCCCGCTGACGAAACAGAACAAGGAAGACACCCCGCTCTTCACTTACGGCAACCTCGTGAAGTGCCCCGAGCCAGGATCCGCCCGTGGCTTCCTACATGCCATTGCCGGGAACATCGAAAGCTACAATGCCATCCAGTTGGACTACGACGAGTTCGTCACCCTCGACGGCTTCATCAGGGAGTTCAAGGACAAGTTTGCTTTCTGGGCCTACACGACATACAACTACGGGTTCAAGCAGGGTGACCGCTTCCGCGTAGTCATCCCGCTCGGACATCCGCTCCCCGCGTCCATGATGGGCCCGGCCTACTGCAAGGTAATGATGCGGGAGTTCCCCGGCTGCGACCCGAGCTGCTTTGCACAGGCCCACTTCCAGGCGCTCCCCTGCGTAAGGAAAGCCCATGCCCCGTTCCGTTACCATATCAATTCCCACGCCAAGCGCTACGACATCCCGGTCGCCGAGGTGGCTGCCGAGCGCAAGTCGATGGAACGGCTCCGTCTCATGGACATGGCCGTAGCCCGCTTCCGTGCGCAGTTCGACGGCGAGGACGACGAAAACAACCGAGTGAACAATCAGATTGCTTGGGCACAGAGGAAGTTCGACGAGGCCACGGAAGGCCACCGCAACAACACGATGTTCTCGACGCTGATGTATCTCATTCGCCAGAATGTCCCCGCCTACCGCATTGCCGAGCTGACCCCGCCGGCCGGGTCCGAAGACGAGTGGGAACGAATGTTAATAAAAATTTACTAAAAAAGCCGTCATTCGCCGTCACAAGCCGTCTCATTTTTGCTATATTTCAATCATGAAGCGGCCGAGACACTAATGGCTGCGAACAACAAACCACAAACAAGGAACAACAAACCATGACAACACAAGCAAACAACCCGTTTGAAATCCAGGACCAGACCCAGATCGACATCCTGACAATCGACAACTTCGATGACTTCGCCGCTGGCAACTCCGGCTCGAACTTCCTCATCGACGATGGCGCCTATGACGCAATCGTGGTCGGCCACGCCATCGTGAAGACCGAATTTGAAGGCAAGATTTCGCACCGCCTCCGTCTCTTCTGGCAGTTGAAGGACGAAGAAGGTAACGCCCGCAACATTCGCGGAAACGCATGGACGATTTCCTGCAACGAAAAGGCAACCATGCGTGCTGAACTCGCAACTTGGTTCAACACCGCCGAGTGGGACAAGATCGTGGAGCTTCTCGAAAAGGGTGGCATCCTCGTGAAGAACCCGGACGGAACCGGTCGCTTCAACCCGGACGGCTTCATTGGCAAGCGTGCCCGCCTTCTCGTGGCTTCCAAGAAGTCCAAGAGTGGCAAGACATTCAATGTCATCGCTTCCATCTCTCCGTTCAAGAAGAAGACACTCGAACTCGAACTCGCGGAAATTCCGTGGTTCTATGTGAACTCCGACGATGTCATCCAATACAAGCTCGCTGATGGCATCAAGATTGGTGAAAAGAAGGAAAAGAAGGACGGCGAAGCCACGAACTACACTTCCACGCAGCAGTTCAACGGCCAGTGGGTCGGTAACGAGCCTGTAGCCGGCGGAACTCAGCAGCAGCAGCAGCAGCAGCAGCAGGTAGGCCAGAGCAACACCATGCTCGCCAACAAGGGAGTTACTGGCGCCCCGATGAACAACATCGACGCGAAGGCATACTTCAATCAGCAGGCCGCACCCGCGCAGAACCTCGCAGCCGCTCTCCCGGAACCGGATGACGCTATCGATCTCCCTTTTAACTAAGCCATTTGGGGATCATTATGAACGAAACTACGACCAAGATTTGTTTCAAGTGCGGTAGAGAGCTCCCGTTAAGCGAGTTCTATCGCCACCCCCAGATGGCAGACGGTCACCTTAATAAGTGCAAGGCCTGCGCCAAGAAGGATGTCCATGAAAACTACATGGACAACATAAATGACGCAGCCTATGTAGAAAAGGAACGAGCTCGCGGAAGGACGAAATACCACAGGCTCTACGCCGATAAATCGAAATCCGATTTACACTCGGATTGCCACGCGCACCATGCAGTGCGTTCTGTTATCGAGCGTCGAGTCGGTAAACTCCCGCCGGAAACCGAGCTCCATCACTGGAACTACAACTTGCCCTTTAAGGTTTTTCTTCTCAGTCGCCGGCATCATGCCCGCTTGCACAAGCTAATCAAGTTCGATAAAGCGTCCAACTGTTTTACATATCAAGGTAAGCTCTTGGACACAATGGAGAAACATGAGGAAGTTGTGAAGCTGGCAATGCCGGGAGAAGAATATAAATACTACGACTATTAACCAGTTACCCTGCCTGCCGCACGGAACCTCTAAAGGAGGGACCATTCAGTTATGTCACCTCGCGGCCGACAGGGTGCCCCCGCCCACTTGTGCAACCGTGGGCCGGGGGTCAACTTTCTCGTAAGCAACAAGGGGTGCCCCGCCAGCGTTTGGCACTTGTTTTTTCTCCGGGTGGGGTGCCCCTTTCCTTATAAAGGAATTTATCATGAATTTGTATATAATAGCAATAGTAGCCCTCTCAATTTTAGTCGTAATTCTATTCTTCAACTGGATTTGCGCGAAGGGTTACATCCAGTTCTGGCACATGATGTATAGAGAGGAACAACGACACAGCGAAACTCTCTATAAGCATGTTAAGCGCCTAGAAGAACGGTGCATGTTCACTTCTCGCCCACGCGACAACATGCAGACTTTCGTTGACTCCCTCGGGACCACAAAGCATGAACAGGGTGACGGCAAGGCGCTCGCCGAAGATCCAGCCCCTTATTACGCTCTCGACATGATGGCACACAACAAGGAAACATTGTAACATGAAAAATTTCAAGTATTTCGTTTCCATCGCAGGCGCCTCGCTCTGTGGAAGCTCCATTTTCTTCGCTATCTTCAACCTTATCCAGGACATCAATATGCCTGCCGCGGAGTTCTTTTTCGCAGGCATCGCATGCCTCACGCTCGTGAACTCCCTCGACCTCGCCCACATCAACCTCTACCGCGAGGTGGACGAACTCTTCCAGAAGGAAACCAACAGGCGCCTCAAAGAACTTTCGGAACAAGTTTTACATCAGCAAGGTGAAACAATGCAAGAATGGAATGAACTTATCAAGACAGTCAAGCATGCGTGGCAGTATGGCATCCACTGCAACGACATGACCCTCGGCGAAATCGAGGAAGACATTTCCTCTGCGCTCGACCGCTTTGCCAAGGCCAACGGCCTGCCCGAAGTCAACTGGGAGGAAGAAGAATGACCACAGAGGAAACCCTTTTCTGGGTCGGTGTCGGCTTCGCCATCTCAACTATCGGCCAAGCTATCTATCACTTCATCAAGCGCAAGATACGCGAACATGAACGCATCGTGAACGAAAAAATTCTGAGAGGTATCAAATGACCAACCAAGAAGAACTTCAATACCTAACCACCCTCGTCCTCGAAGCGTCAAAGTGGCGCATCTCAGAAGGCGATGACAGTGACACAATCCGCCTCGAAGTCCAGGACCGCATCCGCAGGCTTACGGGCATCAACACGACTGACGAGAACGGCCTCAACCAGTCCGAGCCCGTCCAGGAAGAAACCGAACCGGGCGAGTTTGTCGAGCAGGTTTCGAAGACGCCCAGCAGGCAAACCATCAGTTCCCGGGAAGCAAAGCGCCGCTATGTAAAGACACACACCCGCGCTTGGTTCGACGGGAAACAATCGTTCTACCCCAACGACCAGGTCGTGGACATTCTGATGCCCAACAACCGCTACAAGCATGTCCACCGCGACAGTAACGAATATAAACAGTACCAGCAGTCCGCAATGGGCAAATCCGAGCCGGTTGACAAGCTCGGTGATGACCTCTGGGCTGCCCACGAAAAGGGAGACAACAATGGCTAACAGCAAGCGCAAATACGAACTCCGCAAGATTACCGTCCGCGTCCGGGCGGACATCGACCTCGAACCCAAGCTCGAATACTTGAAGCAGTTCCCGGGCGGCATCAGCGGATGGGTGCAGAGACAGCTCGACAAGTTGAAACCGGACAACAAGGCTCTCCGCACCTTGAAGAAGGTGGCCCCATGATCTTCATTATCCGTGAAGCAATCTTCGGGAAGGGGGTTGTCGGCAGTCTCTACAAGGACGGGGAGTTCGTCTGCCGCACCTTGGAAAATGCCGACAAACTGATCCCGCTAGGCCGTCATTCTCTCCAAGTATCATACTCGCCGAAATTCAAGCGGCCACTGCCGTTAATCTATTCCAACACAATTCCTTACCGCCGCGGGATCCGTATACATGCGGGAAACCTCCCGGAAGAAAGTGCCGGATGTGTGTTGGTTGGCGCGAAGCTGACCGGCACCACTACCGCCCCCGTGCTCACGAACAGTCGGGAAACCGAACTACGGGTGACGGATTTGGTTGGTATGGGAAGCGGGCTTATTATCGCTTCGACCATACAATAATAATTTCACCTCCTGACGGTGGTCGCCCTTTCGGGGGCGGCCATTTTCATTTGGCGAACGGGATCCATTCGGTCGAAACCTTGAACTGGTTCTGATACCATGGGTCTCCCGGCTCCGGTTTGCCATACCATGACTTGCTGATACTTACGGCAAGACGGATTACTTCCGCCTTGCTTTTTCTGTAGCCGCAGCGGTCGCGGAGAATGTATTTAAGAATGAGGTTCGTGTCCTTGAAAGATAGGCTACCACCGTAACCAAGACAGTCATGGACAAACCACGCGGCCCTCTCTTCGAGCGACCCGAGGTTCGGGGCATACCAGTCGATTATCGAGGGCCCCGAGCGACCGTCGAAGATGAAGCCCTTCTCGGTGCGTATCTTCAATATGCCCGTGTCAGTGGTGACAATTAGCGACACTGGGGTAGCCAGGACATACCGCCGGTAGTTGCTCGGACATTTCAATTCTTCCAGGTTGAAGAGTGTAGCGCAGCCGTATTCAAATTCCAAATTTGTTACGCAATTCATACTTACTTCTTCCTCCGGCCGTTCCAGTCCTTCGGGTCAAAGAACCAGGCGCCAATAGTGCATACTGCCGCGATGAATACGATGGTCCAAGTCATTTTCCCTTCCCCTGAATACTTGCCATGATGAGCTTGTTCTGGTCTTCGAGAGCCGTCACCAGGCTACCCACTTGCGTGTTCAGCTTCACGAGTTCCAGCTGCATCGAGTGGACGGTCGAGTCGATGTTGATGAGGCGTTCCTTGTGTACCTCCCCTAGCTGTTCCGCCCCCTTGATACGGTATTCGTGGTCAAGCAGCTTGTCGTGAATTTCCAGGCTGTCCTTGTCGCGGCTTTCCTTCGTGGCTTTCCGGCTGTCGTCCACCTTCCTGAATTTGAGGAAGATGAAGAGGCCGCCGAGGATCAGAACGACCCACGGCAGGGCCTCGGACGGCACCATGGAGAGCATGTTCGTCAGTTCCCCCATATTGCCCCCTAGTTGGTTGCGCCGACCTTGCCGACTTCGATTGCCGTAAGGGCGATCTTGACGGTGCCGTTGTCGTTCCAGATGGCGATGGTGCACTTGGAGAGCGGGCCGATGAGAGCGACGCCTTCGTAGATGATTGCCTTGTGGGCAGTCGGGTCGAACGCAGTTGAACCGCCCGCGCCGTTTCCACCCATCTTGGCTGTCGGAGTGTAGAGGGCCTGCTCATTAAGGTAGACCGCGCCCTTGGTCGTCACAGTGTTGTCCAGATTGACGACCGTTTCCGTCCCGATAAAGGATACGGTCGAGCTCGTACCGGAAGCGTTGTAGCTGAAAGTCAGCTCGTAGGTTTCACTGGTGTCAAACCGGCACGCAAGACAATAAGCTCCCGCGAAGCTCAGGTCGGTCAGTCGCGTGAAGTTGTTGCTCATCGAGGTCGGTGCATTTACGGAGCCGCCCGGCAAGTTCGTCTGGATCTTGTCGTTCTGGTTGTAGTGCAAATTTCGCCCGACGAAGTATTGCAGGTTCGACTTCTTGAGGTAGGTGGTGTCGATCTGTTCACCGTCCTTGTCGCACTCCGCACGCTTCGCGTAGATGTTGCAGCCGTCGATGGTGTTCGCCATGCGCTCCGGGAGAAGATCATACTCGAAGTCCACGACATTGGCCATGACACTGCCGGAAACCGCGGCAAAGTCGGAACCGTTCGGTGCGCCACCGGAAGAAGCCGGGGTCTTCGTGAAGAAGCAGATTGCCTTGTTCGCGAAGTCGGACGAGGTGAAACCGCCGAAGAAGTCCCAGCTGGCCGGGTCGTAGTCGATGGTCACGGTCTGCTCGGTGAGCACGGAAGGGTCGGTCTGCTGGTAATCGGCGGTGCCCACGATGATGTAGCCATTATTTTGCGTCCCGACGACCGTCAGTTCCGCCGTCTTGTGGACGGCAAACTTCGTGGTGTCTGTCGGGTCGTAGATAATGATACCCAGCTTGCTTGCGGTACCGCAGAACCACCCGGTCCACTCAAGACCGGACTTGACTGCGACAGTGAGTTCCAGGCCGCGGGAAGGGGTCGGGCCGATGCCCATGTAGCCCCATTGGCCGAGGTTATATCCAGTAGTGATTGCTGTTGACATAATTTCTCCTTAAGGCACGGTGATGAAGCCGACGGTGTGTCCTTCCGGTGCGTCGCTCCAAGTGGGGACGGTGTTGCCGCTTGCCATCGTCAAGATCTTGTTTGTGGGCTGCGCCACAGCTACAACCGGGACGACATAGCCGAGATCCACATCGCCGTTCGTGGCGTCGTGCATCGTAACAGTATGGGAGTCCTGATTGATGGACAGCTTGTCCGCCGAGTAGGTGTTCGTGGCGCCCTGCGTCTGCTGCTGCCATTGCATCAGCGGGAAGCCAATCGGCGCGTTTGCCGTGATGACAACAGCGGAAGTCGAGGACGGGCTTGTAATCCTTACGGTGGCCGTATCAATCGTTACCGGGGAGCCGGCTGCGGCAGAACAACCGACACGGGTAAAGACAAAGTTGTAGCCCGTGTCGCCGGTGTCGGGGATGACCGCGGAGAGGTTGTAGAGCGCATGGTTGCCATCCATGTATTCAATGGCGCAGCCCTGCGCCATGGCCTCGTAGAGGTCCTTCTGGACAGTCCCGGAAATTACCGTGAAGCTGCGTTCATACACGGTCTCGAAACCGCCGACAAGGTTGCCGGTGAGGTCGCTCGGGTCAATCTGGACACTGTATTGCTCGACCGCGGAATAGCCCGGCGCTTCAACATAGCTGGTCCGAGCAAACCGGAATACATAGACGGTATGGCCGGAGCTCTGGGTAGGTGTCACGCTGTACAGCGGGATGATGCGTTCCTTGCCGTAGCTGCCCGACGCAAACTGGGAGAGGTCGGTCCTGGTGACGAAGAAGATCAGCTTGCCACCCAGCCACGCGTTCCAGAGTGCCTGCTTCGCGCTGCCGATGTAGCATACATAGTTGTCTATAATCGCCGGCCTGTTGGAGAGGTCATTGTAGTCGCCCGATGTTGCGACCGCAGCAAGGTTCGGCTTGTTGAGGATCTGGGCAACACCGCTCACCGCGTTCCAATCCGAGTTGACCTGCGCAGCCGGGATAGACGGCTTGTCGGACAAGTCGTTATACGAGCCGCTGGTTGCGACATTCGCCAAGTCCGCGCTCTTCGCATACGGCGTGAGGTCGATTTCGGCCACGCCCTGCGCGTTCACCACGGAAGTGCCATCGACTTCCACATCCTGCACCGGGACGGAAGGAATGGTCGGCTTGTCCGTAAGGTCGTTGTAGCTACCCGTGGTTGCAACCGTTGCAAGGTTCGGCTTATGCTTGATGAAGCTATCGGCAGCGCTGTCAGCTTCCGTCCAGTCGGCCTGGACATTCACCTCGGCGCCTGCTGCGATGCCGGCGAGCTTGTTCTTTTCGCTCGTGGTGAAGTTGTTGTCCGTATGGACATAACTTGCATCCTGAACAAGGTTCTGGGGCTTGTTCTTGATAAAGTCGTCAGCCGCGGAATCGCTTTGGCTCCAGTCAGCCTGGACATTGGCCTCCGCACCTGCCTCGATACCGGAGAGCTTGGTCTTTTCCGCAGTGGTGAAGTTGTTATCCGTGTGGACATAGCTTGCATCCTGCACAAGGTTCTGCGGCTTGTTCTTAATGTAGTCGTCAGCAGCGCTGTCGGCTTCGTTCCAGTCAGCCTGGACATTCGCTTCCGCACCGGCCTCGATACCCGAGAGCTTCGTCTTGTCGGCGTCCGTGAAGTTATTGTCCGTGTGGACATAGTCCGCATCCTGCACGAGGTTGGCCGGCTTGTTCTTGATGAAGTCAACGGCAGAAGAATCGGACTGCGCCCAGTCAGCCTGGACCTGCGGGTCGGCAGTGGCACTGATTACATTGTTCGTAATCGTGATGTTGTTGCCCGGGGTAAGGGTGTCCTGCTTTCCATCGAGACCGGTTGTCAGGTCCTGCTGCGTGGCGTAAACGGAGAGGTCCGGCTTATTCTTAATAAAGTCATCAGCCGAAGAATTTGTCTGGGCCCAGTCAGCTTGAACATTGGTCTCAGCACCAGCTTCAATGCCGGAGAGTTTGTTCTTCTCCGCCGTGGTGAAGTTGTTATCAGTGTGGACATAGTGGGGATCCTGGACAAGGTTCTGGGGTTTGTTCTTTATGTAGTCCACCGCAGAGCTATCTACCTGATCCCAGTCCACTTGGACCTGTGGGTCAGCCGAAGCACTGATGACATTGTTTTCGATGGTGATGTTGCGGCCCGGGGTCAGCCTGTCCTGCTTCGCATCGAGGCGCGTACCAAGTTCATCGTGCGTGACAAACATGTTCAGGTTCGGCTTGTTGCGGATGAAGGCATCGCTGTTTTCGTCAACGACATTCCAGTCGGACTGGACATTAACCTCGGCCCCATAGGCGATATTATCCAGCTTCGTCTTGTCATAGGGCCCCATCAGGCCGGCGGCTTCCTGGGTAGCGTTATAGATGTAGCTGCAGTGGGCGTCGATTTCGCCATTCGCGTTCTGCGAAAGGCGGTCGATAACGGCGTTCGCGGCGAAGTGCATATCAATAGGATATTGCTTCGTCTTAAAAACATCGCTGCCCGCAGATTGGACATCGTCGAAGCCAATCGCCCCGATGTTGTCGCGGGCGACCTTCTTTTCGGCTTCCGTGGTATCGGCCCTCTGGTCGATAGTGTAGAGAACTGTATTTAGTCTTCCCATAAATTTAACCTCTCCTCCCCGTCAGGTATGCACCGCTCGGCGCTACCGGGATGACTGCCGTGGTTCCGTAGTAAATCATCGTGGGCTCGGGCGGGGTGTCCGGCTCATACTGAATAATGTATGCGAGCGCGAGATAGGGCATCATGTTGTTGTGTGCCTGTCCCTGGCCCGCCGACTCCGTGTCGAACGCCGCACAGTCCGTAACGCCGCCCGACATGGTGCAGGATGCGGTGGCATGGTCACCAACAGCGAAATTGGTGGCACGCGACATTGCGGTAGTAGATTTTGTGTTGCGAACACCCTGGGCACCGGCTGCCATTGCCGAGTATTTGCTGTTTGTTGTCCCTGGATTGCTGTAATTAAACGCCGGCTGCGTGACGGTGTGTGTAAGCGTAGGAGTTTTAAATTCTATGGTATTTAAGTGTCCATGCGCTGGCACATTATGAATATGCTCCGGCAATTCGGTTGCGGCCAATGCGACAGTTTCTACACCACCTGTAGTTCCGAGGGCATGCCCGGTTGCCGGGCCGATAGAACACCTGCCCGACATGTTGGGAACCGCAAAAGTCGAAACACCATCACCGCCATAGGTATTCCCGATGGCGGCAAACAGTTCCGGGTAGTCGGTAATGTTGTATACGGTCCCGTCACACTCCAGGAAGTGCTCCGGGAGTGTCCGCCCAGTGAATGGAATTACTGCACCGACCAGCATGGATTACCCCACGGAGATGATGTAGTTAAGGACGGCGAACGGCTGCATGTTGTTATGTCCGCCATCGGAACCTACAGAGCTAGTATTAAATGCAGCACAGTCGGTGATGGACCCCTCTGTTGTACATGCTGCCGGCGCATGATCAGCAACGGCAGCATTAGTAGCCCTGGAAGCCGCTGCATTAGAATTTGTGTTGTAACCGCCCAATGCGCCGGATGCCGTCAATGAGTATTTGCTGTTTGATGTCCCTGCTTTGCTGTAATTAAACGCCGGCTGCGTAACGCTGTGAGTAAGCGTCGGCGTGGTTGCGGTAATCGTGTTCGCGTGGCCGTGCTGCGGCACCTCATGGGTGTGCGCAGGAAGCTCCGCGGTGAGAAGAGTGTGAGTTTCCTCGCCACCGCTCGTTCCGAGAGCATGCGTACCGGAAACCCCGATAATCACCTTGCCGGATAGGTCGGGAACATTGAATGTAGTCGAACCGTCACCGACACCGTAGGTGGTCCCGATGACAGCGAAAAGGGCCGAGTAGGTGGAACGCGACACCGCGCTCCCGTCGCAGAGAAGCCACCCCTCAGGGGCGGTTGCTCCCGCGAAACTCATCACAATTCCTGCTGCTTCAGCCATTGTCACTCCTTAGTTCGAGGCGATGCGGTGGATGCCGACGATCTTATTAAGTCGGAACCATGAGTTGCCGGTGCTCTTTGTTGTTCCAAACACCTGTCCAAAGGCTGTCCATGCAGTTTGCCAGTTCAGCGTCCTGACGCCGATGACGAAGCCTGAGGTGTAGTATGGGTTGTTATTCGAACTGTCTCCATTGAAGAACGCTGACAGGAAGATGCTTCCGTTATTGGAAGTATCTACAAAGGCCATTGACACCTCAATACAGCCACGACCTATATTGTCCCCGGTATTTGCAACCGGCGTCCCATACTCAATGCGGATGCGTTCAAAGTTGGTCGGCAGTTCACTCAATGTTGCGTCCAATGCAACACCACTCCAAAGCAATGTTTCATCAACGCCAAGGGCTTCCTTGAATGCCTGTAGTTGAGCCGCAGTCAGGTTAGTTGGCAATGATGCAACCGTATCCGGTGCCGTGTTCGTAATGGTGAGCGCGTTCGAGCTCTCGGAAATGGAGATTCCCGCCCCCGCAGTGAGTGCCTTCGGAACCGGCTTGTTTTCGATGTAGCTTGCTTCATTGGGGTCAGCTTCCGTCCAGTCCGCGTTGACCTGCGATGCGGGCGCCTGCTCCCAAGAGTAGCTACCCACACCGCCGCTGTAAGAAGCCTTCAACACCTTATTGTTGTCGGTAGAGGTAACCGGCGGAACATTGTTGATTGTCGGCGTTCCCGAGAGGTCTGCATAGGCGCCGCTCGTCGCGACAGCAGCAAGCGTCGGCTTGTTGAGGATCTGGGCCACACCCGAAGCAGCGTTCCAGTCCGCGTTTACCTGAGCGGCCGGAATGGTCGGCTTGTCGGAAAGGTCGTCGTAGCTGCCCGTAGTGGCAACCGTAGCCAAGTCCGCACTTTCTGCATACACACTCAAATCCGGCTTGCCGCTGAGGTCTGCATAGGCGCCACTCGTTGCGACGGCAGCCAAGTCAGCACTTTCTGCATAGACGCTCAAATCCGGCTTGTCGGTAAGGTCGTCATAGTCCCCGCTGAACAGGGTCGGCTTCCCGTTGAGGTCGCTGTAATTGCCCGAGGTTGCAACCGTAGCCAAGTCGCCCGGCTGCACCGCCGTAGCGCCTGCCTCGGCCCCGCTGCGGATGGTGTTGAGGTCGCTGATGGCGTCCTGCTTCCCGTCCCACGCGGTCTTGTCTGCCGCGGTCACATGGATGGTCCCGTCGGCGACATGCGCGTCATAGGCGGACTTGTCGGCCGCGGTGATGCCGCTGTCGATTGCCGCGATTTCCGCCGCGGTGAAGGAAGAGTTGTTCAGGGTGTACTCGTAGCCCCAAGAAGCGAGGCCGTCGGAATACTTGTAGCGCTCCACGCGGTCGTCGACGCTCGTGGTCTGCGGGTTCTGGATTTCCACATACACATAGTCGTTGTTCGTGACGGTCACGCCCGCCGGCCAAGTGTAGGAATTGAGTGCGGACGCAATCTGGACATTGGTCGCCGGGTAGGTAAGGCCGAGGTCGGTCAGCGTCAGGTTACCGAGGAACTTCGCCGTCTGGGTNNCTTGCTGGACGGGAAGTCCGTGGTCGAGGTCGGGTCGAGGCTCTGCTTCTTGTTCGCCGCGTCTTCCTTCCCGTTCCACGCCGTCTTGTCGGCTGCCGTCACATGGATGGTCGTGTCGGCCACATGGGTGTCGTAGGCGCCCACCTTGGTGGAGTTGACACCGCTGTCGATGGCGGCCTGCTGGGCCGGGGTGAAGGAAGGGATGGACGGCTTGTCGGTCAGGTCGTCGTAGCTTCCGCTGGTGGCCACCGTGGCAAGCTCGGACTTCTCCGCATACACGCTGAGGTCCGGCTTGTCGGTCAAGTCGTCGTAGTCGCCCGAGAAGAGGGTCGGCTTGTTAAGGATCTCCGCCACCCCGGAACTTGCGTTCCAGTCGGCGTTGACCTGGGCTGCCGGGATAGACGGCCTGCCACTCAGATCGTTGTAGTTGCCCGTGGTAGCCACGGTCGCCAAGTTCGGCTTGTTGAGGATTTGCGATACGCCCGAGTTGCTGTTCCAGTCTGCGTTCACCTGTGCGGCAGGGATGGACGGCTTGTTCCTGAGGTCGTCATAGTCGCCGGTCGTGGCCACTTCCGCCAAGTCCGCAGAACGCGCAAATACGCCAAGATCCGGCTTGTTGAGGATCTTCGTCACACCGGAATTGCTATTCCAGTCGGCATTGACTTGCGCCGCGGGAATTGTCGGCTTGTCACTCAGGTCATCGTAGGACCCGCTGGTAGCCACAGTTGCCAAGTCGCCTGAACGCGCATAGACCGAGAGGTCGGGCTTGTTGAGAATCCTGCTTACCCCGGAGTTGCTGTTCCAGTCGGAATTGACCTGGGCGGCCGGGATAGTCGGCTTGTTCGTAAGATCATTGTAAGAACCGGAGGTTGCAACCCTTGCAAGTTCCGGCTTGTTGAGGATGAACTGGGGAGAGCTGGTGTCCGTCACCGCCCAGTCGGCCTGCTGCTGCGGGGCTGCCGTGGCGTTGATGGTGTTGCCCACGATTTCGATATTCGAGCCTGCGGTCAGCTTGTGCTGGACGACATCGAGGTCGGCGCTGATGTAGTTGTTGGCGTCGATATTGATGCCTTCGCCCGCCAAGTACCTGCTGCTGTCCCCGGTCTTGCCGGTGATGGAGTGCATGCCCGCGTCGATTACGCTTGCCACGAGGCCAGTCGGCATGCCCGAGACGCCGAACACCATCTGGGCGCCTTCCTCGACACAGTGGACATCGCCGGAGAACTGGATGGTCTCCGTATGCTGGAAGGACAGGTCGATGTCGATTACGGACCTGGACAGGGTGGTGTAGAGGGAAACCTGGCGGCTCTCGTTGCGCGGGTTCTCTTCCCATGCAAGCTCGACCGTCACATCGTAGTGATACCAACCCGGCTGCATGCGGATGCGGCCCTCGTTGTCCACGGAGAGGCCCTCTCCTTCCACCTGGAGCAGGTCGAACACGAACTGCCCGTCGGTGCCGAGGGGGGCTGCGCCCACTTTGAGTACGGTGGGCCTTACGCCGTTCACGCTGAGGTCGACGCCGTTCTCGGTCGGGATGACCTGGACGGATCCGTCGCTGGAATAGATGATGCCCCCGATGCCGCCACCGCCCGAACCCGGGGTGATGTTGTAGCGGGACATCATCAGGTTGCCGTAGCGGTTGTAGACATAGACATCGTAGGCCTGGCCATCCTGGGCTAGGACGATGTTTGAGCCGAGCGAGTCGAGAGGGATGCGGAACGGATGAAGGGTGCCGTTGAAGTCGGATGCGCAAAAATACTTGTTGCGGGTGCCGTGAACATACACTTCAAGGTAGGCTCCGCCGGTCATCGGCTTGCCCGCCGTGTTCACGAATTGGAATGTAGGCGACAGGAGGTACTGTAGAGCCATCTTTTCCCCTTGTTTTAAATCTTGACTGAGGCGGGGGACCGCCCGTTTTCTCCATAATAAGTATTGGTTTCGGGTCCCGAAATTTCTAAACTTAAGTAATAAACCACCGAGTAAACCATGCAGCTAATCACCTGGAATGAGGTCAACCGCAAGCGCCGGACTGACCTTCCGTTCAGTTCCCCCGACTATGTCCGTGGCTACGACCTGGACATGGCCGACTTCACCGCCCTCGTCGGCAAGTTCAACTCCAACACCCTCGGCAGGGCCGAAGAGAACCGGCTTGGCGACCATATCCTGACGATGATTAGGATTGTCCTTGAAAACCCGAAAGTGAGCCCCGTCTCCGGCGACGAGCAGGATGTCATAACAGACGCCATGTTCGATGCCGGGTGGGGCTCTTTGAAATATATAAAGCCCGGGCACCGGCCTTACAGCTACATCTACCGCTCGATGTTCATGGCGTCCTGGGGGAGGTACAAGAAGCTGCTCAGCGAGAAGCGCCACGCGAAACGCATAGACGAGCACTTGCAGGCATGCCTGGAAGACTACAAGGCGGAGTGGTCATGTGGCCGCGTACGAACGGAAAATTACGACTAAAAGAAACGCCCCGGGCCATGACTCCCGGGGCGTTGTAGCGAGGAACAAATCAAGGGGCGGGGAACTTCCCCGCGTCCATTACTGGACAACCTTGACGAGGTTGGTCGTAGAATCCTTCACGAGGATGAGTGCGACCGCACGCGGTTCGACGATACCCGACATGATCGTGGTGGTCCAGCGGGTAGCGTTCTGACCCTTGATGGTGTCAATGCCGCGGTTCTGGAAGATCACGAGACCTTCGTTGTCTGCGCGTTCGGTGTCGGCGTTGGAAGCGTCGATTTCATCGACAGTTTCGAACTCCATTGCACCGTTGAGGCGCACGAGGCCTGCGTAATACTTGCCGGCTTCCATGAACTGGATAGCGCCGGACACAGAAGCTGCGGTGTTGAAGGCGGTGATTGCAGCAGCCTTGGTTGCACCGAGAGCCTTGCCGTCTGCGTCGCAGATGACCTTGTTGCCCTGGCCGGTCCAGTCTTCGTCGGAGAGGGCCTTGACGATCATCACGCCGGCGGAAGCGGAATCTTCCACAGCGATGAACGCACGGAGTTCGCCGGTCTGGTCGCCGACGAGGTCAGCGGCGTAGACGCCATCGAACTTGACCACGGCGCCACGCGGGAACTTCTTGGTCATGCCGGTGAAGGTGAGGGTTGCGAGACCGTCGTTGTTGCCGGATTCGGCGTAAGCGACAGCGGTCGTGTTCGCGATGTCGGACACGAGGTCCTGCTTGATGAACACGAGCGGCATGTACTTGTTGGCGCGAACTTCACAATCGCCGTACTTGCCGAGCACGCCCTTGTTGTAAACGGGTTCAGCCTGGAACGGGTCGAAAGCCTTGCCGGTCTGGGAGAGCCTGGTGTTGATCATCGGGTTGATGAACATGTACTGCTGCTCGTCGGAGATGGAGCCGAGGAAATTCGTTGCACCTGCGAGCGGTTCGTAACCGATACCGACGAACGCGGTGTTCTGTTGACCGAAGTCGCCGTCGTAGTAGGTCACGGTGACGCCGTCGATCTTCTTGCCCTTGATGCCGTTGATTGCGTCCGCAACCACGCCGTTTGCGAGCTTCTTGCCCTGGGGAGCCGCAACTTCCTTTTCCCAGTTCATGTCCGTAACCGGTTCGATGAGGTTGGTGGCGATGAGCACATTGCCCACATTGAGCACCTTTTCCACGCTCTTTTCACGGAGCTGGGAAACGCCCTGGGATGCAGAGTCGTTCTTGCCTGCGGAGAGGTCGATACCGCGCTGGTATTCGCCGGCGTCGGTAATCACGAACTCGAACTTCCTGCCGTTGCGCTTGTGCTTGAGCTGGTCCTTGAAATACTTCTTGGAACCAACCGTGAGGTAGTTCATGGAGGTGAGAGCCCGGAGAGTAACGAGCTCGGTCTTCCTGCTGGTCTTAAACTGGTTAGCCATTGTCTAATCCTTTGGTTTAATGGTACTAGCCGATCGGGTGTTCGCGCAAGTAGTTGTTCCAGTATGCGCGGTCGTGCACCGGTTCGCTCGGCTTCCCGTTCGCCGTGACCTGCTTGCCCACGATGGGCAGCGCCGGCTTGGCGGGGGCGGG
>LXOW01311918.1_pt1 | contig 34151 bp, 29 predicted proteins | sample 1368591 | NCBI WGS metagenome assembly LXOW01 (sample SAMN04884650, study PRJNA319009) | bovine gut metagenome | isolation source: Cow rumen | host: Bos taurus | place: Italy: Legnaro (PD) | collected 2014-07-09
GTAGAACAGCTGAAGGTACTATTCAACGAATATAAGCCTGACCTGGTGGTAAACCTCGCCCTACCTTATCAGGACCTTACAATCATGGACGCCTGTCTGGCCTGCGGCTGTTCCTACTTGGACACTGCCAACTACGAGCCGAAGGACGAGGCACACTTCGAGTACTCCTGGCAATGGGCCTATCGCGACCGTTTCCGCGAGGCAGGACTGACTGCCATCCTCGGTTGCGGTTTCGACCCGGGTGTCACCAGCATCTATACAGCTTATGCCGCCAAGCATCACTTCCAGGAGATGCAGTACCTGGATATTGTCGATTGCAATGCCGGCGACCACCATAAGGCCTTCGCCACCAACTTCAACCCCGAGATCAATATCCGCGAGATTACGCAGAAAGGGCTCTACTGGGAAGACGGCAAGTGGATTGAGACGGAGCCACTGGAAATTCACAAGGACCTGACCTACCCCAACATCGGTCCTCGCGACAGTTATCTGCTACACCATGAGGAGCTGGAGTCACTGGTCATCAACTATCCTACTATCAAGCGCGCCCGTTTCTGGATGACCTTCGGACAGCAATACCTAAAGCATCTTGAGGTGATACAAAACATCGGCATGAGCCGCATCGACGAAGTAGAGTACGAAGCTCCGTTGGTCGATGGTACGAGTACTGCCAAGGTCAAGATTGTCCCCCTTCAGTTCCTCAAGGCCGTTCTGCCCAACCCACAGGACCTCGGCGAGAACTACGAGGGCGAGACCAGCATTGGCTGTCGCATCCGTGGCATCGGCAAGGACGGCAAGGAGCACACCTACTATGTATATAACAACTGTTCGCATCGTGCCGCTTACGAANNAGACTTCCATAGGCTGCCGCATCCGCGGTATCGGCAAGGATGGCAAGAATCACACCTACTATGTATATAACAACTGTTCGCATCGTGCCGCTTACGAAGAGACTGGTATGCAGGGCGTCAGCTACACCACGGGTGTCCCCGCTATGATTGGTGCCATGATGTTCTGCAAGGGCCTCTGGCGCAAGCCTGGTGTCTTCAACGTTGAGGAGTTCGACCCAGATCCCTTCATGGAGCAGCTCAACAAACAGGGTCTGCCCTGGCATGAAATCCACGACGGAGATTTGGAATTATAAACTAAAAAAGATAAACTATGGCAAAGAAAGAAGAAAACAACGAGCAGCTGACTCCACAACAGGAGAAGATGAAAGCCCTGCAGGCCGCCATGTCGAAGATTGAAAAGGACTTCGGCAAAGGCAGCATCATGCGTATGGGCGACGAGAAAATAGAAAACGTCGATGTCATTCCCACCGGTTCCATCAGTCTGGATGCGGCACTTGGTGTTGGCGGTTACCCCAAGGGACGCATCATCGAGATATATGGTCCCGAGTCCTCTGGTAAGACCACATTGGCCATCCATGCCATTGCCGAGGCTCAGAAGCAAGGTGGCATCGCTGCCTTCATTGATGCAGAGCATGCCTTTGACCGCTTCTATGCAGAAAAGTTAGGCGTTGACATCGAGAACCTCTACATCTCACAGCCCGACAACGGAGAGCAGGCACTCGAGATAGCCGACCAGCTCATCCGCTCCAGCGCCATTGACATCATCGTCATCGACTCTGTGGCAGCGCTGACCCCGAAGAAGGAGATTGAGGGCGATATGGGCGATTCTGCCGTTGGTCTGCATGCCCGACTGATGAGTCAGGCCCTGCGTAAGCTCACCTCGACCATCGCCAAGACCAACACTACATGTATCTTCATCAACCAGCTGCGTGAGAAGATCGGTGTCATGTTCGGCAATCCCGAGACAACCACCGGTGGTAACGCCCTGAAATTCTATGCATCCGTACGTATAGACATTCGCAAGAGCGGAAGCCCCATCAAGGACGGTGACACCGCCATTGGCAACCAGGTGAAGGTAAAGATTGTCAAGAACAAGGTGGCACCTCCCTTCCGCAAGGCAGAGTTTGAAATCCTCTTTGGCGAAGGCATCTCTAAAATTGGTGAGATTGTCGATCTCGGTGTAGTATACGGTATCATCCTGAAGAGTGGTTCATGGTTCTCGTACGACGGCAACAAACTAGGTCAGGGTCGCGATGCTACCAAGCAGTTACTGGCCGACAACCCTGAACTCTGCGAGGAACTGGAAGCCAAAATTAAACAGGCTATCTCTGACAAGCAATAAATGTCAATGTCATATATTAAAGGAAGGGCACCTGGTAAGAGGTGCCCTTCCTTTATATATTACTATGTAAGTTACTTCTTTTTCTTTTTGGATGTCTGGGCGAGATTAGTAGTTCTCAGTGCTGCAACCTTTCCTTGTTTGTCAAACTGGACAATAAAGAGCTTTTTAGTTCGTTTGTAGGTCCATTCCTGCTGACCATTTGCGTTAACTGACTTGGAATCAGGTTCACCCATAGCGAGTTCCACTTCCTCCTCGGTCATACCGCCACCAACACGGCCTTGACGAATCATTGCACGTGTCTCACGTGACGAATTACGCAGTTTGCCTTCTCCAAGTCCGAACAGCGTGCCGAAATAGTTTGCCGGGGCCGCAGAGGCATCATCACTGATAAACGTGACTTCCTTCAGATAAACACGGCGCGACTCGCTCTCTGTCAGTGTCATCATGACATCCTTTCCCTTACCAGTATAGCTAATGTCATCGATAATGAACTCAGTCAAACGGGGAACCTTTACATTGCGGATGCGACCGTCACCCTTGGAAATCATCTCGACAGGAACCTTCGAGTAAATAGTCTTACCAATGTACTGCTGATAGTCTGCACTGACAATCTCTGTTGCGGAAACTACCTCAAAGGAGTTCAGGAACAGAAATTTCTTATTATCCATCTCCAGTTCCTCTTCACGCATACCATTATTAGTACGGCTCATGACAACATTTTGGAAGAATTCCTTACCAGTCTTCGGATCTTCTACGATAATTTTGACAGGAAACTTGCGGGTACCGACACCAATATGCTTGACAACTACCTCAGTATTCTCTGGAATCTTTACTTCCTCCACGGCATCACCTTCATACTGGGTATCAATGTAAAAAATGGGCTGGCGAGTAATAAGCGTCTGACCTAAAAGGAGTTCACGTGCTTTATCAACATCGTCCAGATAGGCCAATGTGGGGACACCAAACTTACCATAACAGTAGTTCTCAAAATCGCCATAGGGTAATTCGAAGTAGTAGGCGCGACCGTCATCCTGGCAGACAAAGTTAATATGCTCGCGGCCATTGCTGCCTGTAGTGTGGTTACGATAGACCATGATTTTATGGCGCAACTTGCCGTTACCTACCTCTTTATTAGTCTCCGCATCATGGAAGGTACTGACAATGAGATCATACTTTTCCGGAATAACCATAAAACGCATGCCCTCCTGCCAGTCACACATACTGCGAAAGCGGAAGTTCTTTGACACGAAGTCTTGGGGCTCGGCAGACTCTTCTTCAGGTGCAGCAGCATCTGTTGCAGACGATGTAACGGGAGCAGCAGGCTTTACGTTCTTCGTCTTGACAATGTAAGACTCCTGAGCCATGGTTGTCAATATGGCACAAGCCATCGCGAGGGTAAAGACTATTCTTTTCATGATGACTGATAATTTATTGATTCGTTTTTATACCACTTTTGTGTGTGCAAAGATAAAAAAACTTTTTGACACTTGTGACAAATTGGCATTAAATATTAAAAAAAAATGGTTTGGCACACGCTTTGCTATGATTTGGCAGCGAAGAATCGCAAAAATCAACGAATAATAACAATAAAAAATAATACAATTATGGGAAAGATTATTGGAATCGATTTAGGAACCACAAACAGCTGCGTTGCCGTATTCGAAGGTAACGAGCCCGTAGTAATCGCCAACAGCGAAGGCAAGCGCACAACGCCTTCAGTCGTTGGTTTTGTAGAGAACGGCGAGCGTAAGATTGGCGACCCAGCCAAGCGTCAGGCCATCACCAACCCGAAGAAGACCGTTTATAGTATCAAGCGCTTCATGGGTGAGAACTGGCAGCAGACCGAAAAGGAAATCTCACGCGTACCTTATTCAGTAGTAAACGAAGGCGGCTATCCGCGTGTTGATATCGACGGACGTAAATATACACCGCAGGAAATCAGCGCCATGGTGCTGCAGAAAATGAAGAAGACCGCAGAGGACTATCTGGGACAGGAAGTGACGGATGCCGTCATCACCGTACCCGCCTACTTCTCTGACTCACAGCGTCAGGCTACCAAGGAGGCCGGACAGATTGCAGGCCTCAACGTTCGCCGTATCGTCAACGAGCCGACAGCTGCCGCTTTGGCATACGGTGTTGACAAGGCCAACAAGGATATGAAGATTGCCGTCTTCGACCTCGGTGGTGGTACGTTCGATATCTCTATCCTGGAGTTCGGCGGCGGTGTGTTCGAGGTGCTCTCCACCAATGGTGACACCCACCTGGGTGGTGACGACTTCGACCAGGTCATCATCGACTGGCTCGTACAGGAGTTCAAGAACGACGAGGGTGCCAACCTGAAGGACGACCCGATGGCTATGCAGCGTCTGAAGGAGGCTGCTGAGAAGGCAAAGATTGAACTGTCTTCTTCTACCAGCACAGAGATCAACCTGCCGTACATCATGCCCGTAGGCGGTGTACCTAAGCACTTGGTAAAGACCCTGACACGCGCTAAGTTCGAACAGCTGGCACACGACCTCATCCAGGCTTGTCTGGCTCCTTGTCAGAAGGCTATGGCAGATGCAAAGTTGTCAACATCCGATATTGACGAGGTTATCCTCGTAGGTGGATCAAGCCGTATCCCCGCCGTTCAGACGCTTGTGAAGAACTACTTCGGCAAAGAGCCTTCAAAGGGTGTAAACCCAGACGAGGTGGTAGCTGTAGGTGCTTCTATCCAAGGTGCCATCCTGAACAAGGAAGGCGGTGTAGGCGATATCGTACTGCTCGACGTTACCCCGCTGACGCTGGGTATTGAGACCATGGGTGGCGTGATGACCAAGCTGATTGAGGCTAACACCACTATTCCCTGCAAGAAGAGCGAAGTATTCTCTACTGCTGCTGACAACCAGACAGAGGTGACTATCCATGTGCTGCAGGGTGAGCGTCCTATGGCTGCGCAGAACAAGTCTATCGGTCAGTTCAACCTGACAGGTATCGCTCCCGCCCGTCGTGGTATTCCTCAGATTGAGGTAACCTTCGACATCGATGCCAACGGTATCCTGAAGGTTACTGCCAAGGATAAGGCTACAGGCAAGGAGCAGGCCATCCGCATCGAGGCTTCCAGCGGTCTGTCACAGGACGAGATCAACCGCATGAAGGCTGAGGCTGAGCAGAACGCCGAGAACGACAAGAAGGAGCGCGAGCGTATCGACAAGCTGAATCAGGCAGACAGCATGATCTTCCAGACCGAGAACCAGCTGAAGGAAATCGGCGACAAGATTCCTGCCGACAAGAAGCCCGCTATCGAGAGTGCCCTCCAGCAGCTGAAGGATGCCCACAAGAGCGGTGACATCGCAGCCATCGACACTGCCATTGCAGCCCTCAACAACGCTTGGCAGGAAGCCAGCCAGCAGATGTACGCCCAGGGCCAGCAGGCAGGTCCCCAACCCGGTGCCGATGCCGGCCAGCAGTATCAGGGCGGCCAGCAGACTCAGTCGAACCCCAACGATGACGTCCAGGACGCCGACTTCGAGGAGGTTAAATAAAGATGATAGTCAAGTAACATCAGATTTTGACTCAATAATAAGAAAGCGTGCAGGTCATCCGACTTGCACGCTTTTTTATTCACCTAACATCATGACCTTACAAAATATTAAGGAAGAGGGTGATTATTCCTGTATTTATCAGATCGGCGAACATAGCACCGATGATGGGGACGATGAGGAAAGGCTTGACTGTATAGCGGTATTTATAACATACGGCACTCATGTTGGCCATCGCATTGGGTGTTGCACCAAGGCCGAAACCACAAATGCCTGCACATAGGACGGCTGCATCATAATCGCGGCCCAAGAGAGGGAATGCTATAAAGTATGCAAATAGTGCCATCATCAGTACCTGAGTTACCAAGATGACGATTAATGGAAGGGCTAAGTTCTGAAGTTCCCAAAGCTTGAGGGATATCATCGCCATGCCGAGGAACATTGACAAGCAGATGTTACCCACGCTGACAACCCGTTCCATGTCAAGCAGTTTTTCAACTTTTTCCCATTTACCATTTTCTTTGTATTTGATGAATCCTGCTATGTTACGGGAGATGGCAGCTAAGATCAACGCTCCAAAATAGGTTGGAAACGTGATACCCGTCTTTGTGAGCAACCAACTCAATAAGGTGCCACCAGCCATGACAAGGATAATGCTATAAGTAGCCTTCGCATACTGTTGGAACTCCTGCTCGTTCGTGCTGATACGCTTTGTACGACCTGTTGGTGAAGCCTCGTCACTCTCGATACCAGCCATTGCTGGGTCAATCTCTTCATCTTGTGGTTGCATCTGTTCATGCGTCAGTTTCGTGCGAATAATCCTTGCAGCCAACGGACCACCTATCATAGAACCGGCAATCAGACCAAAGGTTGCAGCTGCCATACCTATTGTTCCTGCGCCATGCAGTCCCATTCCTTCAAGAACACTTGCAAATCCGCCTGCCGTACCATGTCCGCCTGTCATGGATATACTACCTGCAGCCATACCTATCAGGGGATCAACACCCATGAGCTGGGTAATTCCTATTGGCATTAAGTTCTGCAAAGAAATAATAGCCACCAACAGGATAAGCATAATTATCAATAGTTTGCCACCTTGCTTTAGTACTTTAAGGTTGCTTTGGAAACCAACGCTGGTGAAGAACACCAGCATAAAAACATCCTTCAATGTACCATCGAACGACAGCTCAATATCAAACCAACTATATAATATGAGGGAAATCAGTGAAAAGATGATACCACCGCTTACTGGTGACGGCACACAAAATTTCTGGAGAAAAGTCACCTTTCTCGTTAAAACCATACCGACGATAAGCGCTAAGGCACCTATGCCGGTAGTTTGTATCATATCCAGTTCAACACTTGTCATACTCACTATCTTTAAAATCTATACTGCAACTTAATATTGGCAGCATGTCTGTTTACTTCTGCATTACTGCAGATATCCTTGGCTTTCATCTGACTAAGAATCAACCTTGTGTCACCATTCATCGGACAGTTGTCGATGCGCAGGTTATAGCTGGAGATGACATCCTCATAACCGGCAATCATCAGCTCTGGCACCATCTGGAGTACATCCATCAACGATTCTTCCCCCGTCAATTCCATTCTCTGAGGATAAATCATCGTCCTATCTGCCTTGATCTCAACGATGGGCAAATCACTTTCTGCAAACATCGAAATAGAAAAGAGCAAAAAGCTGCACATTATAAGATAATGTCGATTCATTTTGCAAATATACAGATTTATCTTTAAATTTGGTTATAATTCCGTAGTTTTTTGTATAACATCCTCATTTGGGGAAAACCGAAGCACTTGTTGATGTCAAGGAGATACATACCGACTTTGGGGCCTTTACATGGTACCTATCGAGGTAGAATAAGGCACATCCTCCTGAGGATACAGCACCTTCTGCCTGAGGACCTTTTCATAGTATGTAATTTAGCTGTCGTAAGTATATAGTTAAGCAGTCGTTAATATATGGTTTACGAGCAACAAGTATGTGGTTTATTTGACAGAAGCTGGTCCCTGTCAGCTCCAGATTTGTAGTTTGCTGATATACAGCATGAGTGAATTTCGAGGAGGTCAAGTAAGTCACAAAGTATTATCAGACAGAAATCGTGCAGGCCAATGGTGGTCTGCACGATTTTTTGTTATCATCTTGACATCATGGCATAACGACCTTACAAGATATTAATTATCATCGGAATCCATATTACAACCTAATAAATGGTAAAAAGAATCTTGTCCATCTGTGTCTCCTTGATGCAGACGATGTGGTCGGTGATGTAGCGATACAGACCGGCGCTGTTGGTGACCACCAGTTGATAAGGCACTTCCGGCTTCGTATCCGTAGAGAGGAGCGTATCAGCATTGTTCTCGTCCAACGGCAGATATTCGTGGAAACAGCCTGAGGGAAAGGTCTCGAAAAGGTTGCTGTCGTCACCATCGAGGAAACCCAGATAGGGCGCTGTCACAAAGAGCATGCCGTGGTTACGCGGTGTTGCCGGTGTGTGCATTCCGTCTTTCAACTCCTTGATAATGAAATTCTTATCATTCTTGAACATCTCCGTAAGCAGCGGGAGATAGTGTGGTTTACAATTGTGCACCACGATGATCCACTCTATGTTCTCGAACCCGATGGTCTAGCACCGCATGCTTTCGGCACACTTACGAAACATACCCATATCCACATTATGGAATGGCGTAACTACTGATACTTTATACATAACTCGTCTATTTAGCTTAATTTTCCTATTACCTTGCGACACTTCTGCTTGTCTTTCTCTGTCAGTTCCGGATGCATCGCTGTGCCGCCACGTTCGATGGTCTTCACTATTTTGAATCCGGCATAGCGGGCGATTTCTCTCATAGCATGAATAACTCCACGCGACTGCTTGAAGAGTATGTTCCAAGGCCAGGGCGTGGTAGAGGTGCTCACGAGGATACACTTCTTACCCTTCATCAGCGGTTCCGGGAATCGCGGTGTGTCGCGCATCATACCATATACCTGTCGGTCGAACATCAGTTTCATCTGTCCAGGGATGTTGCCCCAGTAACAAGGTGCGCCCATGATGATGCCATCGGCCTCCTGCATCATCTTCAACACCCGCTGCGAATCGTCCTCAGCGAGCAAACAACTCCTCCTCGTACGACAGGCCATACAGCCGGTGCAGGGTTTCACGGTTAGGTCGTTGGTAAATACAGTCTGCACCGTATCGCCCCGTTTCTCGGCCTCTTCTTGCATGATGCCGAGCATCTGTGAAATCATTCCTCTCTTCCGAGGGCTGCCATTTATTATCAGAATGTACATATGATCCTCTGTCTTTAAAACTGATAGTCAGAGAGCAGATTCCACAATCCATCCTCTGACAACACACCTCGTTTCAGTTCTGTCGGAAGCCGTCCCGCTTCGTCATCGGCGAAGTCCTGTTTCCACAGTTCACTGCCATAGTACTCGTTAAGAACCGCCACGTCATTTTTGATTGCCTCCAGCATTTCAGGTGTTTTCCTATCGTCGTGAATGACGGCCAAGACCTTGTTGAAGCGTTGTTCCATCTGCGTGATACGCTCTATTTGCTTATTGTTGCCTCCCAGCATATCACAGATGATATCTTCCCTGATCATCTTTGGAGCAGCTTTCCCGGCCAGCACTAAGACCTTCTTGCCATTGCGATAGATATGCAACTGACGCGAGCGGACCACAGCTGTCAGTTCCGGGTCATCCTGCATGGCCTTCCAAAGAGAATGATATACGCCATCCTCTTCGAACAGTTTTTTCTGCAGGTGCGAGCACATGTTAAGCGTATCTATTTTCTGCATCATTTTGTCGTTCTGTTGACCTGATGGTCTTGCACATTCACAATTCTTCTTAAATCTTGGTGCAAATATACTAAAAAACGGAATATATTTACTATATTTGTCCCAAGTTTATGATTCTTTATAAGAAGGACGACAATGGAACAGTGATAAATAATAGTTTAGAATATGTTTTCACAAATACAATATTAAGCTATGACAAAAAAAATCATGTTTGGTGCTTTCATGGCACTGTTATCAATGACTAGTTGTTACAATGGTAATAGTAACAGCAACGGGAACGTCACGTCATCACCGTCTTTCGACGAAGTGTTAACCTCACGCAGAAGTGTTCGTAACTACGATGCCTCAAAGAAAATCACCGAGGCAGAAGTGCGTGATCTTATCATGGCAGCACAGGAGGCTCCTTCATGGGCAAACCAGCAGCCCACCAAATACTATGTGGCCATCAGCGAGGAGAAGCTGGCAGCCGTGCAAGATATGGTTGGCGGAAATAAGGAGCGCATCAAGAATGCACCAGTGCTCATCGTCTCTACCTTTGAACGTGGCAAGTCTGGATTCTTCCAAGGCAATCAGACCAACGAAATTGGTGATGGTTGGGGAGCCTACGACAATGGCCTGAGCAATTGCTATCTGATTCTGAAAGCCAGGGCCATGGGCTTCGACACGCTCATCATGGGCATGCGTGAATCAGATAAACTGAGAGAATTGTTCTTGATTCCAGGGAACGAGACCATCATGGCCGTTATTGCGTTGGGCTATCGCGCAGAAGAGCCTAACCGCCCTGAGAGAAAGAATCTGGATGAAATCGTGAAATTCTTCTGATTTCAGGATGTTTCCGGTTGGTGGAGTGATGAAATCTACCACGGGAACGTTTCCGGGTCATTGAGCACATTTGAGCGCAGGTTCTTGTTGAGGCCTTATGAACAGGGTGATTTGAAACATCTCAGCCTGTATGATACGATGGACTGGCAACTTCATCTAGGACGTCAATTCATAAGTTTTTACGAGTGGGAATGGAGAGACGCCATTCCGAGTGGACACCTGTTTCGTGATTCCTTAGAAGTGATTGTCTATCGGCTGCCGGAACCCCAAAGACCACCGCTATGCCTTTACGCTGCAGCAGTCATTGACCAGAAGGAGGGAAAATGTTTTTACTATACGCTTGAAAAGACTATCAATTTGTCCGAAGATCAAGATCCTAAAAAGGATTGGATGTTCTGCGGTGTCAATCAGGAGGGTAGTCATCTGAATTTCGGCTATTATGGCCAGCCGCTTGACGAAGAGAGTTTCGTTAAACGCGTAGTATGGCAGATGCATACTGATGAAGGTCCATCAGCTTCCACAAATATTAGTCCAAAGATAATCCAGGACGGCTCAGAATGATCCACTAAACCGATTAAATCATTTTTAGGGGTTTCTAATGGCCAAACAAGGGCTCCTGTGGCCCTCATTGTTGATATTCAAAGATACGTAGATTATACGAAATCACAAAACTTTTCGGAAGAAATTTCAAAGGAAATCGAGGATTCTAAAAATCCCTAAAAAACGGTCACTTCTCTTTGTCATTTCAGAGCATTTGCATATCTTTGCCAGCAGAAATAATCATTATGCCTATGAGCAAACAAAAGACAAATAGAAATACATTCTGACGTTTCTAACGAAATCGAAAAAGATAATAAAGAAGAATACTAGAAGAAGAAACTTATGCAAACTAAAATAGACATGGATATGAGAAGACTGTTTTTAAGCCTCATGGCAATGATTTGTGTGCTGACACTTTCGGCACAGGGTATTTATGATTTCAAAGTGAAGAATGATGCAGGTCAGGACGTCTCACTCTCTGACTACAAGGGTAAGGTGCTGCTGATTGTAAACACCGCCACCCGCTGTGGATTCACGCCTCAGTACAAGGAACTGGAGGCGCTGTATGAGAAGTACCGCAGCGAGGGACTGGAGATCCTGGACTTCCCCTGTAACCAGTTCGGACAGCAGGCTCCTGGTACGATTCAGGAGATTCACCAGTTCTGCTCGGCCAACTTCGACATCCAGTTTCCGCAGTTCGACAAGATTGAGGTAAATGGTGCTAATGAGCATCCGCTTTACACCTGGCTGAAGGCACAGAAGGGCTTCGGCGGCTTCGACATTAACGACCAGCGGGGCAAGATGATGGACGGCATGCTCCGCAAGCAGGATGCCGACTACGACAAGAAGAGCGACATCAAGTGGAACTTCACCAAGTTCCTTGTGTCGCGTGACGGACGGGTGCTGAAGCGCTACGAGCCGACGGACAAGATGACCGACATCGAGGCCGATATGCTGATGGAAGTGAATCCTGTTCTGAGCAGTATCATGGCACGTCGCTCCATCCGTAAATACCTTGATAAGCCCGTTGAGCACGAGAAGCTGGAAGTAATCGTTCGTGCCGGCATCAACGCACCCAGTGGAGTGAACCGTCAGCCCTGGATTGTTCGCGTGGTGGAAGACCAGAAGCTGATTGCCGACGTTACCGAGGTCTATAAGCAGGCGAATGCCGAGCAGGTGAAGCGCGACAAGGACTTCAAGAACATGTTCCGCAATGCGCCGAATCTTATCTGTGTCTGCACACCGGCCAATGGCGGTGGCGAGCTGGATGCCGGCCTGCTGGGCGAGAACATCATGCTGGCAGCGCAGTCAATGGGACTTGGCACCTGTTGCCTGGGCGGTCCTGTCCGTTTCCTATTGTCAAACGAGAAATGCAAGTTCTTCCTGGAGCGTCTTGACATTCCTGCCGACTACAAGCTGAACTACATCATCGCCATCGGCTATCCTGATGAGCAGCCCGATGCCAAGCCCCGCGATTCTTCTAAGGTGAAGTTCGTTAAGTAAAACGACAATCTGTTATCATGTATTTCTTCTAACGTTATAATACGGGGAGGATGTGTTCCCAGACAAGGTTCAACTCGCCCTGCAAGTCCTCTACGTCGGACGTGATGGCGATGACTGCATTCTTGTCAGGCACTACAATAATATACTGACCACGGGCACCATCGGCACGGAAGCAACCCGGACGGCAACGCCACATCTGATAGCCGTAGCCCTGCATCCAGTCGCTGGTCTCCTTGGTCATGCCCTTCGCCTCGGCTTCCTCCATACGCGTGCCGGGGTTGATGCTCTCCACCTGCTTCTTCGACATCTCTGCCACCCACTCGGCGGGAATCAGCTGCCGACCGTTCCACTCACCCTTTTGCAACAGCAATTGTCCCATCTTTGCCAGGTCCTCGGTCTTCAGGTAGAGACCCCAACCACCGCAGTTAATGCCCTGTGGACTCTCTTCCCAATGGGGTTTGTCAATGTGGAGCGGTTCGAAGAGGCGAGGTGTCAGGAAATCTACCACCTTCTCGCCTGTCACTTTCTGTACAATGGCCGAAAGCATGTAGGTGCCTAGACTGTTATAGAGATAGAACGTACCTGGCTCATGTACAACAGGGTGAGCAAGGAAGGCTGTTACCCAGTCCTGGTCGGAGTCGCCACGGAAAGACGGTTCGACATCGTGGCCGCATGACATCGTCAGCAGGTCGCGCACGGTCATGGCCTTCAGATTCTCACTGACCTCAGCAGGCAGCTTGTCAGGGAAGTAGTCGATGACCTTATCCGTCAGAGCCATCTTACCGTCGGCAATGGCCAGGCCAACAGCGGTAGCAGTAAAGGTCTTGCTGACGGAGTGGAGCACATGCGGCACACTATCCACGCCCTCACTCTGCCAGTGGCTGTAGATGACGCTACCGTCCTTGACAATCATCACGCTGTGGATGTCCATCGAGTCGTCGGCAGCCGCCTGGAAGAATCCTTCCATAGCCTTGGCCACACTGTCAGGAGTTTCTACACGTGGCAGATCAATAATATCTGCCGTTTCCTTCACATTGTTCTTGCATGCCGTCAGTGCCATCAGCATCACGGCTGCCCATAAAAACTTTCTCATTGTCATTTTCCTTTTAGGTTTTGTAATATACTAGTAATACATATTCTATTATGAATTCAGCAGGCGGTGCAGATACTAGCACCTCCCGCAGAAGCCCTATACGTAATACTATAATGTACTCTTAAAGTATTCTATCGTCTTGGCCAATCCTTCGTCCAGTTTGACCTTCGGTTCCCAGTCCAGTTTTTCCTTCGCCAGAGAGATGTCCGGGCGGCGCATCTTCGGGTCGTCAGAAGGTAACGGGCGGAACACGATTTTACTCTTCGAGCCCGTCATCGCAATCACCTTCTCTGCCAGTTCCAGCATGGTAAACTCGCCAGGATTACCAATATTCACCGGACCCAGGAAATCGTCGCCACTGTTCATCATAGCTCCGAATACGGAAGTTTTAGTCGTCTGAATGGGGTCATTCTGATAATAGACCGGCGATGCCGGACATGCAAGGTTATATATCTCATCAACCTCAGCCCAGTACGGCTGACACACATCATGGCGCACAATCTCAAAATTCGGCCTACCTATCAGGTGCCAGACATTTTCCTTCGAACCTGTATAGAAGTTATCCAGACAAATCACATCGTTGCCTTCATTCACCAGACGCTCACAAAGGTGGGAGCCAATGAAGCCTGCGCCACCTGTCACTAAAATACGTTTCATCATTATCTTGTCTCTGTTTTCGTTTGTTTAAATTACAAGTATTCTCCTTTGCGGATGACGGGCCAGGTAGCCCGTCGTACTGCATAGCCTATCAAATGGCAGCAATCTCGCTGCAAATTTAGGAAAAGATTTTGAACTCCCCAAACTTCTGAGCAGAAAAGTAAATGCAAAAAGATATTTGTCTTTTCATTTTTATTATGTATCTTTGCAAAAATATGTGCGAATAATTATACATCATGGCTTGGAAACTGAAATATCGCTGCAAGCATTGTGGCTATGAGGCTGAGGTTTATGAAGGGCGTGGTCTCTTCCGACAGGAGATTGTGGCAGTATTATGCCCAGACTGCAAAAGCATCCAGAACATTGTCGTTGGCGGCATCATAGCAGACGTGGCTCCTTCCTATAGAAGCGAGGTAGGGCGTCTGTGTCTGAACTGCGGTAGCGACAACATCAGAGTCTGGGACAAGCATACCTGTCCTAAGTGTCAGGAAGAGATGGAGCTTACTGGTGAGAAGGAGTTCTGGACATGAGCAGACGGCTGGCAGACTGTTTGATATGCAGCTTTGCAACGGAGGGTTTCATGGCTTCTGCCAGCGGAAAATCTGCCGGATTGATACATTCTACATAAAAGAAACCTGCATCAAGAAGTGTCTGCCTATCGGCAACACGACCTGCCAACAACGCCACAGGAACATGCTGACGGTTGGCACGCTGAAGAATTCCGAAAGGAAGTTTCCCCATTAAGGTCTGACGGTCAGCAGACCCCTCGCCCGTAACGACGAGGGAGGCATCCTGCAAGAGGTCATCGAAGTGTAGGGTTTCCAGCAACAAGTCAATGCCTGAACGACATTCGGCATTCATGTACTGAAGGAAGGCATAGCCCAGACCGCCAGCCGCACCTGCGCCAGGAAGGTTCTGACGGTCGAAGCCGAAATGCCTTGCAGACGCCGTAGCTAAACGTTTGGCACGGGCATCAAGGGCGAGGACCATCTTTGGTGTGGCACCCTTCTGTGGTGCAAACACATGGGCAGCACCGTTCTCGCCGCAAAGCGGATTGGTGACATCGGTGGCTATGGTGAAACGGACATCATCAAGTGCACGCACATCATCCCACGTCCCATGTTTGGCGAAACCGTCGATGATGGCCTGAAGCATGCCGATGCCACAATCGCTTGTAGCACTGCCGCCAAGCCCGACAAGGACGCGACGGCAGCCACGACGAACAGCATCCACCACCAACAGGCCTGTGCCATAGCTCGTTGCCACCAGCGGATTGCGTTCCTCGTCACGAAGCAACGTCAGCCCATTGGCCTTAGCCATTTCAATGACCGCCGTCTCGTCCTTCATCAGGTACTGTGCAACTACAGGACGCATCAACGGGTCCTTCACATGGACATCGATGCATGTCCCACCCCAGGCCGACTGGAATGCATCCAACCACCCTTCGCCGCCGTCGCTGACGGGAATCTTCGTCACCGCTACATCTGGACTTGTCGAAAGGATTCCCTCTGCCGCAGCCTCATTGGCCTCCGAGGATGTCAGACAGCCTTTGAACGAGTCGATTGCCAAAATAATCCTACGCATCATTGCTAAAGCTATTTACGAGTGCAAAATTACGGAAAAAAAACAATAATTATTGTGATAATCCATCTTTTTTGCTTATCTTTGTGGTCTGATTCTATACAACGCCTAAAATAGAAGCATCATCGAAAACAATAACTATAACAATGAAAAGAATATTGATCTCAATGCTTGTCCTGTTGTTGACAGGATGGAGTGCTGCCTACGGTGAAGACGGCAGCCGCCTGTGGTTACGTCTCGAAGCAGCCCATAACACGGCTACAATCACGGGTGTCAAGGGTACGGCCATGACAGAGTTGCAAACCTACTGGCAAGGTGGTCCTGTCGTGCTGAAACGGCAGAAAGGCATAGCCCGCGATGGCTATACCATCAAAAGCCAAGGGGAAAAGATTGTGATAGCGGCTGCCAACGATGCTGGCCTGCTCTACGGTGCCTATCACCTGCTGCGCCTTCAGCAATGCACGACGCAGAATGCACAAAGCATAAAGGATCTCGACATCAAGGAGCAGCCTGCTTACGACCTGCGCATCCTGAACCATTGGGACAATCCCAACGGCACTGTAGAACGCGGTTTCGCAGGACGTAGCATCTTCCTGAACCCTGACCCGGAACGCATGAAGATGTACGGACGTGCCAATGCTTCCATCGGCATCAACGGCACCGTACTGAACAACGTGAATGCCAAGCCTGAGGCGCTTTCCTCTGAGAGCCTACAGAAAGCCAAGAGCATTGCCGACCAGTTGCGACCTTACGGCATCCGTGTCTATCTCTCCATCAACTTCGCCTCGCCTATCAAGGTCGGTGGACTGAAGACGGCTGACCCGCTCAATCCTGACGTCATCCACTGGTGGAAGGACAAGGTGAACGAGATTTACAAACTCATCCCTGACTTCGGCGGTTTTCTCGTGAAAGCCAACTCTGAGGGTGAGCCTGGACCACAAGACTTCGGGCGTACCCATGCCGATGGTGCCAACATGCTAGCCAAGGCATTACAGCCGCATAAAGGCATCGTCATGTGGCGTGCCTTCGTTTATGCTCCCCAGAGTCCCGACCGTGCCAACCAAGCCTATCTGGAGTTCATGCCGCTTGACGGTCAGTTTGCCGACAATGTCATCATACAGATTAAGAATGGTCCCGTGGATTTCCAGCCCCGCGAGCCCTACAGTCCGCTGTTTACCGCCATGCAGAAGACCCCGATGATGGTGGAGTTCCAGATTACGCAGGAGTATCTGGGCGCTGCTAACCATCTGGTGTATCTCGCTCCGATGTGGAAGGAGTTCTTCTCCTTCGTGAAGCCCGCAAGCCTCAGGGCAATGGCTGGCGTGGCCAATATCGGTGACGATACCAACTGGTGCGGCCACCACTTCGCACAAGCCAACTGGTATGCCTTCGGCCGTTTGGCGTGGAACCCGGAACTGACATCAAAAGAGATTGCAGAAGAATGGCTGGCACAGACCTTCAGCACACAAAGTAATCAGAATTCCCAATCCTCAATTCTCAATTCTCAATTAGTCAATGTCATGCTTGACTCCCGCGAGGCCTGCGTCAGCTACATGATGCCATTGGGCATCCACCACATCTTTGCCGGTACTCACCACTACGGTCCGGAGCCTTGGTACAATCCGCGAGGAGTGAGGGCCGACTGGACTCCGCCCTACTATCATCGTGCCGACTCAGTGGGACTGGGCTTCGACCGCACGATGCAGGGCAGCGGCAACGTCCGTCAGTACCCCGACGAGCTGTGCCGCCTCTATAACGACATCAATACCTGTCCGGAGAATCTGCTCGCATGGTTCCACCATGTGCCCTGGGACCACCGCATGAAGAGCGGCCGCACCTTCTGGGACGAGTTGTGCCACAAGTATGACGACGGCGTCCACGAGGCACGACACTTCCTGGCCGTCTGGGATGCCATGCAACCTTACGTTGACAGCCAGCGCTTCGACGAGGTACAACACAAACTCCGCATCCAGGCTCGCGATGCCGAGTGGTGGCGCGACGCCTGTCTGCTCTATTTCCAGACTTTCTCCCATCGTCCCATTCCGCAGGATATGGAGCATCCCGTCCATAACCTCAATGAGATGATGCAATTCAGGATTCCCATCACCATGTATGAGAACCCTGAATACGGATATAACAAATAATCGGGAACGTTAACGAACCGTTTTATTTCTCGAACACGAAATCTTCAAGTTTGCAAAGAGACTTCTCCTTGGTGTCTGATGCAAACTTGAAGAAAAGTGCGTGCTTCCCCGAAAGTTCTGCGAGGGCTGGCAGGTCGGCACTCAGTTCTGTGGAGGTCTGCGGCATGTCGGCTTTCAGTTCGATGGTACCCAACACCTTTCCACCCTGCGAAGTCCATGGACGATCGGCCATGATAGTGATGGTGCCATTGACACCCTCAGGAACCAGACGCAACAACAGGCGAGGGTTACCGCCGTTCAGAAGACTGAAGTTGAAGTACTTGTAGCCCACGATAGAACCGTCGGTATTGTTCACTATGCGGTTTGTATTGTTCTTCAGATCGTAGGGTGCCTCATAGTTGGTTTCGGTACCGTAGGCAGTCTCCACGTACGAGCCGTTGTAGATGTGCTTGGGCCATTCGTGACTTGCCACCCTCGGACCGGTAATCCAGCAAGCGAGACCGGCAGAGTGACGTTCCAGGGGATTCAGGCCCTCCAGAGCGAAGCCTTCGGAGTTGTACTCTCCCTCGCTGATTTCCACCTTGCCGCCAGCACCTTCCTGTACCTTCACCTCGATGGGAGCCACCATGGCCTGACGGGCATACTCGTCAAGACCTGCCTGACGGTGATAGAACACGTACCACTGGCCTTTTATCTCACAGATACTTCCGTGGGTATTACCATCAACAACGCCCGAAGCGATGGTGTCACCCTGCTCGTTGATTTCGCGGCCACGTCCGTCAATGATGGTACCGCCATAGGTCCAAGGACCGAGCGGATGGTCACTATAGGCATAGGCCAACGTGTAGTTGCTGACGGGCAGGCCGAACTCTCCGTCCTTGGTGAAGCGGCTGTAAATAAAGACATACTTATCCTTGATCTTACGGATGCTGGAAGCCTCGAAGAAGCTGAAGATGCCAGGCTCGTTTCTGCCTGATATCATGCCGTCAACGACCTTCGTACCAGGCTTCACGGTACACATCGTCGTGGGGTCTATCTCTGCTGCGTATGAATGCTCGAATCCCCAATAGCCATAGACGCGTCCGTCGTCGTCAACGAACACAGCAGGGTCGAAGCCGTAGATGCCCTCCACCTGATTGGGGTTGTCATCCTTCCAGTTACACACCTCGAACGGACCGTCGGGACGGTCGCTCTTGGCTATCAGTCCGTTACGGAAGCCTGTCTGGTCGTTAGGGAACAGGTAGTAGGTCTTCTTTCCGTTAGCATCGGTCACCAGCGTCACGTCAGGAGCAAACAGCACATCGGCAGTCCCTGCCGAGTCGAAGGGCTCGCCCTTGGCGTTCTTGTCGACCACGAGGATGACGCCGTCGTAGCGCCAGTTGTTCAGGCTATCGACAGAGGCCGACCACACCACCTGGTCGCGTCCGCAGTAGTCGGTTTTGATGACATCGTGCGAACCATATATATAAACACGCTGCTTACCAGGCTGGTCAGGATCTTCAAACACATAAGGCTCGCCATCGGGAATATGTTCCCAAAGGGGCAGATACGGGTTACCTACGGTGGTGAGTTCCAACTGGTCATTCTGAGCCTGCTGGACACAGGACTGGGTCATCGCGCTGCAGCATGCAGCTACGACGAAAGGCATGAGTTTTCTTGTTTTCATCTCTATCTTGGTTTGTAGTTTGAGTGCAAAGATACAACAAACTGAACAGAAGACCAAATATTATTTGGATTTTTCTCCTTCGTAAGTAGTGGCAATCATTTTTGGTAGAATCAGAAATATGTTGTATATTTGCACCATCAAAACCTGTCGAAAGATTGTTCGGACTCAACAAACATCAAGACCGTGACCTGCTGGCCTATATCCGCGAGGGTCGGACGATGACGCAAAGTGAGAAGTTGCGCCTCATCGTCAGTCTGAGTATTCCCTCCATTCTGGCCCAAATATCGGCTACGGTAATGTTCTTCATCGATGCCTCCATGGTGGGACACTTGGGAGCCAAGGCATCGGCAGCCATCGGACTAGTGGAGACAACCGGATGGCTGATGGGCGGACTGGCCTCGGCTGCCAACATGGGATTCTCGGTGCAGGTGGCTCACTCCATCGGTGCTAACAACTTCGAGGGGGCACGCCAGGTGTTACGCCAGTCGTTGGTGTGTTGCATGATATGGTCTATAACCATTACACTGATAGCGCTGTCCATCGGGCCTTTCCTGCCCTACTGGTTGGGCGGCAACGAAGAGATAGCCCACGATGCCTCAATATACTTCATGCTCTTTGGCGTATTCGGCATTTTCTTCCAGATGGAGGGTCTGGCTGGCTCCATGCTGAAATGCTCGGGTAACATGAAGATACCATCGATGCTGAATATTGGCATGTGTGTGATGGACGTACTGTTTAACTACTTGTTTATCTACGTGTTAGAAATGGGTGTCGTAGGTGCGGCCTTAGGCACGGGAGTTGCCATGTTGATAACGGCACTGCTGATGCTGTACTTCCTGCTTTGGCGAAGTGACATGCTCCGACTGAAAGGACGTCCCGGCTCATTCAAGCCAACGGCAAGAACAGTGCATACGGCCATTAAGATTGGCGCACCCATGGGTCTGCAACATCTGCTGATGGGTTCTGCCCAAATTGTGAGCACACTGATTGTGGCACCATTAGGCACTATCGCCATAGCTGCGCACTCACTGGCCATCACCGTCGAGAGCCTTTGCTACATGCCGGGCTTTGGCATCGGAGAAGCAGCCACCACACTGGTGGGCCAGGGCATTGGTGCCGGCCAGAAGCTGTTGACACGGTCGTTTGCCCGTATGTCTGTATCTTTAGGCATCGGCGTCATGACACTGATGGGTGCGCTGATGTACGTTTTTGCACCTGAGCTGATGTCCCTGATGTCGCCTGTCGAGAGCATCATCGACCTGGGTGCTGAGTGTCTGCGCATCGAAGCTTTCGCAGAACCTATGTTTGCCGCCGCCATTGTCTGCAACGGCATCTTCATCGGAGCAGGTGACACACTAAAGCCTGCCATCATGAGCCTCATCTCCATGTGGGGCGTACGTCTGACCCTGGCTGCTCTCTTAGCCCGCGAATACGGACTTAAGGGTGTGTGGACGGCCATGGCCATCGAACTCACCTTCCGCGGCCTGATGTTCCTAGGGCGTCTGTTCTATGGGAAATGGAGCGAGAAAACGTTGAACGTTGAACATTAAAGATTAAACATTGAATTATATGAAACGAGTATTTTTATTATTGTCACTTGTTGCTTGTCACTTGTCACTTTGCGTGGCGCAGGACCGTGCCGAGGTATTGATGGAAACCAGCGAAGGTAACATTCGTATTCAGTTGTACAACGAAACACCGCAGCACCGTGACAACTTCCTCAAGTTGGTTAAGGAGCACTATTACGACTCACTGCAGTTCCACCGTGTCATCAAGGACTTCATGATACAGGGTGGCAAGGGCGAGAAGCTCGACTACACCATTGAAGCTGAGTTCCACACTCCACAACTATTTCACAAGCGTGGCACCATTGCTGCTGCCCGCGAAGGTGACGACGTGAATCCCCAGAGGCGTTCCAGTGCCTCGCAATTCTACTTCGTCTGGGGTCGCAAATACTCTGAGCGTGCCATGGAGTTCACGGAAAGCCGTCTGACAGTCGAACTGACACCAGAGATGCGCGAAGCTTACATGACCATCGGAGGAACCCCTCACCTGGACGGCACATACACCGTCTTTGGCGAGATTACAGATGGTCTGGATGTCGTGGAACGCATACAGGGCGTAGAGACCGACGACACAGACCATCCATTACAGCCCGTACTCATTCTACATGCTACAGTGGTCAAAGAACCCTAAGCCAAAAGAAAATGCAGCCCTTGGAATCACTCCAAAGGCTGCACACGTTGATATTAATAACTAAAAACCTTAAATCTCTGCTTTCTCTTAGCGCTTCTCAATGCTACGGTCAACTACGTAAGCCGTTAATGCAAAGATAGCGAACAATTCAATTAATAATGTCATAGTGTTACCCTTTCTCTTAATTTAGTTCAACAATCTTTTTCCTTTTTCTCTTTTAGATGTGTGGTGTATTATTTTTCACCCACATTCCTGTGGCAGCCAGGGCTGCACACAGGGTAATCAATGTCATAGTGTTCATCTTTTTACCTTTTTTAGTGTTACCCTTACTAATCTTTTACCTTTTTCTCTCTATGGGGGTGTTATCCTGATTTTGTCCCCCTTGTGTTTTGAAGACGATGCAAAGGTAAAGAGATTTTACTATTGGACAACTTCCAATTAACCACTTTATGGCAAAAACTGGCTTGTTTTTGACCTATATCAAATATTTGTGTTCGTACACAAATTCGCCTCCACCATGTTCGTCAACTCCACGAAATCGCCTACAGAAAGCTGTTCTGGGCGTTTCGTCAGGAATGAAGAATGTAGAGTGAAAAGCGAAGAATCTGCGGGTAACATTTGGCGCAAGGAAACACGTAACATCTTGCGACGCTGACCGAAGACGGTCTTCACCACCTGTTTGAAGAGTTTCTCGTCACATCCCAGCCGCTCCACCTTGTTACGTGTCATGCGGATGACGGCGCTCTTGACCTTGGGCGGCGGATTGAAAACCGTCTCATCGACAGTAAATAAATACTCTACATCATACCACGCCTGAATCAACACCGACAGTATGCCGTAGGCTTTATTATTCGGCTGCGAGGCAATGCGCAGCGCCACCTCGCGCTGTATCATTCCCGTGCAACAGGGAATGAGGTCACGGTTGTCAATCATCTTGAAGAAAATCTGTGAGGAGATGTCGTAGGGGTAGTTGCCCGTCAACACAAACTGCCCACCGTCGAACAGCGTTCGCAGGTCCATACGGAGGAAGTCACCTTCAATAATCTGATTACTTCTCTCTCCTCCTTCCTCACTCCTCTCTTCTTTAAATAGCGTCCCTTTCAGATACGCCACGCTCTCACTGTCGATTTCGACTACCTTCAACGGTCTGGGTTTCTCCATAAGATACTGCGTCAGTACGCCCATGCCTGGTCCTACTTCAAGTACGGGCAGGTCGGGGCAGGCATCTACGGTGTCCGCAATACGTTTAGCTATTGAAAGGTCAGTCAGGAAGTGCTGACCCAGGTTTTTCTTCGGTCTGACTTGTTTCATGCCGACAAAGGTACGATTAAGCGAGGAGAAAACCAAGAAAATCTTGAGTTTTCTCGAGCGTGAGTACCTTCGACCATAGGTCAGAGTAGTGCAAACCGAGCGAAAAACCAAATTTATTTGAGTTTTTCCGAGGTGCAGCCTATCTTCGACCATAGGTCAGAGTACGATTAAGCGAGGAGAAAACCAAATTTCTGGGCAATTAACTATTTTTACGCTCTCATTTACGCGCGTTTTCAATTATAATGTGTACTTTTGCAACTCATCATGATGGAAACAAAAAGCATACTGGTCAATACGGTCAAGGTCCTGTTGCCGCTCTTGTTGGGCGGTGCCATCCTCTATTGGATGTACCGCGACTTCGACTTCCAGAGCCTGAACCATGTTCTGTGGCATGAAATGGACTGGACGTGGATGCTGTTGTCGTTTCCATTCGGCATTCTGGCTCAAATGTTCCGTGGCTGGCGTTGGAGACAGACGCTGGAGCCTGTTATAGAGGAAAGAGAAAAGACAATAGAGGAGAGAGACATGAAGGACGTGCCTCGCAACTCCGTCCTCGTGAATGCCGTGTTCTTGAGTTATGCTGCCTCGCTCGTCATTCCGCGCATCGGCGAGTTTACCCGTTGTGCTGTGCTGAAGCGCTACGACGGCATCTCGTTCACGAAAGCGCTGGGCACGGTGGTCACTGAGCGTGCCGTCGATACGCTGGTGGTGCTGCTGTTCTCGGGCATCACGCTACTGCTGCAGATTCCCGTGTTCCGTACGTTCTTTAACGAGACGGGCACCAATCTGGACAGCATCATCGGACGTTTCACGCCTACGGGCTGGCTGGTAACGGCCATCTGTGGCGTGGCAGCCCTTATACTGCTCGTAGTCTTCATGCGCCACCTCTCTATATATAATAAGGTACGTGCCACGCTCAGCGGCATCTGGGAGGGTGTCATCTCGCTGAAGGACGTGCGCAACGTGCCGTTGTTCATCTTCTTCACGCTCGCCATCTGGGCCAGCTATTTCCTGCATTACTACTTGACGTTCTTCTGCTTCGACTTCACGGAGCATCTGGGACTGGCCTGTGCCATGGTAACCTTCGTGGTTGGCTCCATCGCCGTCATCGTCCCCACCCCCAACGGTGCCGGGCCCTGGCACTTTGCTGTCAAGACCATGCTCATCCTTTATGGCGTAGCCGACACCGAGGCGCTCTATTTCGTCCTCATCGTGCATACCATACAGACCATGCTCGTCATCCTCCTGGGAATCTGGGCGTGGGCATCGCTGAACTTCACGAAACGTATAACCCTAAAACAATAAAAACTATGAATGAAATTCTCAACCTGAAGCCGGAATGTATCTGGCGCAACTTCTACAGTCTGACACAAGTGCCACGCCCCAGCGGACACTTGGAGAAAATCCAGCAGTTCCTGCTCGACTTCGGCCAGAAGGCCGGTGTGGAGGCATTCAAGGACCCTGCCGGCAACATCGTATTCCGCAAGCCCGCCACGGCCGGCATGGAGAACCGCAAGGGTATCATTCTGCAGGCCCACATGGACATGGTGCCACAGAAGACTCCCGAGTCACAGCATAACTTCGAGACAGACCCCATCCAGCCGTGGATTGACGGCGAATGGGTAAAGGCCAAGGGCACAACACTCGGCGCCGACAATGGTCTGGGCGTGGCAGCTATCCTGTCTATCCTGGAGGACAAGACACTCGTACACGGCCCCATCAACGCTCTCATCACAGCCGACGAGGAAACGGGCATGTTCGGTGCCAATGACCTGCCGGAGGGAGAACTGGAGGGCGACATCCTCCTGAACCTCGACAGCGAGCACTGGGGCAAATTCGTCATCGGCTCAGCCGGAGGCATCGACATCACCGCCACCCTCGACTATCAGGAGGCAGATACCGACCCAGAGGACGCTGCCGTCAAGGTGACTGTAAAGAACCTGCGCGGTGGACACTCCGGTCTGGAGATTAACGAGGGACGCGGCAATGCCAATAAGCTGTTGGTTCAGATTGTCCGCGAGGCCATTGCCGAAACAGAGGCACGTCTGGCCTGCTGGAATGGCGGCAACATGCGCAACGCCATCCCCTTCAAGGCAGAGGCCGTACTGACGCTCCCGAAGGAGAATATTGAGGCACTCAAGGAACTTGCCAACGATTGGCTGGAGACCTTCAACGACGAGTTCAAGCTGATAGAGCCTCAGGGCATCGAGGTTATTGTTGAGGAGGTAGAGCCCCCCAAGAAGGAGGTGCCCGAAGAGATTCAGGACAATCTCATCAATGCCATCTACGCCTGCCACGACGGCGTCATCCGCTTTATCCCCGCCTACCCCAGCGTGGTCGAAACCTCCTCAAACCTGGCCATCATCAACATCGGTGAGGGCAAGGCCAGCATCAAGATTCTGGCCCGCTCCAGCCGTGAGGACATGAAGGACTATGTGGCAACCATGCTGGAGAGTTGCTTCTCTATGGCCGGCATGAAGGTGGANNCTGAAGGAGTACAAGGAGCTGTTCGGCAAGGACGGCATCATCCAGGTCGATCATGCAGGACTGGAGTGCTCCGTCATCCTCGGCAAGTACCCCTGGCTGGACGTTGTCAGCCTCGGTCCCACGATGAAGTCGCCACACACCACGACGGAGCGTGCCCTCATCGAGACCGTCGCCCCGTTCTGGGAACTGCTGAAGAAGACGCTCAAGGACGTACCCGTAAAATAAATACACTTACCTGATCACGACCTTGTGACCGTTCACGACATACACACCCCTTTGCGTCGGTTTGCCTTGCAGCTGCTGGCCATCGAGTGAGTACCAGACCGTGTCCGTTCCCGTTATCGTTGTCATTTCCATAATGGCCGACGAAACAGAGGTCAGCATCAGTGTATTAAGCAGGAAGGACTGTGAGGATCCGTTCTGAATCAACATGCGATGATTACCCGCAGGAAGATTCAGATGGACATCACAGTCCTTCCATTGACTTGACGTAGAGGGGATGGTGGTATTCAGTTTCATGTTCGAATACCCAGTCTGGCCAAGATATACGCGGAAAGTAGCGTCAGCCTGAGACCACATGTGAAGCGTCAGCACGTACTCCCCCTCAACAGGCACGTTGACCTGATAATGAACGATAGAACCGCCTTGTAACTCCACCTGAAGGGGCACGTCACTACCCGTTTCTGTATTGGGACGCAAACGTACCTGTTGGTTATCCGTGGTGGCATCAACATAGTCCTTGGCCATAACCAGTTCGCCAGGGGCATAGTATTTCTCCGTATCGAACGAAGACATGTAAACATAGACCTTTCCTAAGTCTGACAATGCACTCGTAACGCTGTTTGACTGGAAGATGCTCATGTAGGGATAGGCTGTGGCACCACTGCTGTTGTTTCCAATAAACCATGCATAGCCGGCAACAAGGTCACTCTGTTCGAGTTTCTGGACCTTCTGCGTCATTTGGTCTATCTGGAAATCAACATTCTTGATGGTACCGTCATTCTCCCAGGCACAGAATTCTGTGAGAAACATCCTGGGGAAATGTCCATTGGCAGCCTTGTAGTTATCAAGATACGCCTTCAGGTTCGGATAACGGCCATAGACATCTGTCTTCGATGAGTCATAGAGGTCCTTATAGAAATATGCTGTAGCAAACCACATTGTGGCGGAGTACCAGTTCATATAGCAATGAAGGGCCAGATAATCAACCCTGGCCGTGGGATAGAGCCGGAAGAACTCATCGTACCATTCATAAGGAGTCCACGTACGGCCGCCCACCTTCTCACCTGAGAAGTTCAGGGCCGGAGCAACCAACAGGAGATGGTGGTCAGCGGCAATCTGCTCCAGCCTCGGCCACTTATCGACTGCCTGCTGGGGTGTCATGTTCGATTGCGATGAGAAGTTCGGCTCATTGAAGCCTAAGAGATACTTCACGCCGGGATGGGAGGTGAGATAGCTACGGAGCGTACCCTCATTGAAACCGCTATTCCAGCACATCGGCACAAACTCCATGGCCTGACCTGGGCCCATATTCGACACACTGCCCTGTGGAGTGAGGCCCCAGTTGTAAAGCCAACTGATGCCCGTTGACATCTGGTCAACCAGTCCGTCGGTAAGGCGCAGTTTCTTTTCGTCCCATCCCACTCCGCGCTTGGCACTGCGCTGCTGGGCCATGGCGGTACAGGAAAGAATCACTGCTATGACAATATAACAAATCCTTTGCATCATTTACCAAATTCCTATAATTGTAATGTTATGAGCTTAGACGGCTGCAAAGTTAGCAAAAAAAATAACATCAAGAGTTCTTACGCTCGAAAAACTATGATAATAAATTAGTATTAATTTTGCATTTCGCTCGGTTTTCACTACTCTGACTGAAGGTCGAAGGTAGGATACACCTCGGAAATTCAAAGAAAAACGAGTTTTCCTTTGGTATTTCGCTCGGTTTTCACTACCTTTGCAGGCGATAACCAATTAATAATAACAAAAAATGGACGACTACCCGGCGGATAATTACAATTCGTAAAGGCTGGAGGAACGGCAGGCAAGACCGCTAATCCTCTTGCCGCTAAGACCGTTTTAGAAAAAGGATTAGCACTATGAAGACTTACTGGAACTACACCAACGGACTGACCCAGATGAACGAGTGGCAGCCCAATTGCTGGATACAGGTGACTTGTCCTACTGAAGAGGACCAGCAGATGCTGGAGGAGAAGTTCAGTATCCCCGACTATTTCATGAGTGACATCAGCGATACCGACGAGCGTGCCCGCTATGAGTACGACGACGGATGGATGCTGATCATCCTGCGTATTCCCTACGTCAAGGAGGTTCGCTCACGCACACCGTACACGACGGTGCCCCTTGGCATCATCCATAAACGTGACGTGACCATCACCGTCTGCTACTACGAGACGAACATGATGATTGACTTCGTATCGTTCCAGCAGAAGCGCGGCGAGGGATTCACCGACTTCGTCGATATGACGTTCCGACTGTTCCTCTCCAGCGCCGTGTGGTACCTGAAGCGACTCAAGCAGATCAACATGCTCATTGAGAAGGCAAAACAGAACCTGGACCAGGAGGTGAACAATGAAAGCCTCATCGGACTGAGCCGACTGCAGGACTCGCTGACCTACTTCGTCACTTCCATCCGTGGCAACGAGACGTTACTCTCGAAGCTGAAGTTCAAACTGCAGATTGACGAACTGGACGCTGACCTTATCGAGGACGTCAACATCGAGATGACACAGGCCCGCGAGACGGCCAACATCTACTCGAACATCCTGGAATCGACGATGGATACCTACCAGTCCATCATCAACAACAACATGAACACCATCATGCGTACGCTGACCTCGGTGACCATCATCCTCATGTTGCCCACGCTGGTGGCCTCGTTCTTCGGCATGAACCTTGTCAACGGCATGGAGTCGAACCCCGTAGGCTTCATCATTGCCATTGTCATTTCCATACTCATCTCTGTGGCAACGTGGTTCTTATTCCGTCACAAGAGACTGATTTAATAAAGGTAAAAAAGTAAAAAGACAAAAAGGTAAGAAGGCAAAAAGGTGAAAAAGTGCGCAAAATTCGTTAAATAATGCAAACGATTTACATTTCACCTTTTTACCTTCTTTCCTTTTTGTTATCTTTGTGGCTTGAATGTATGATCTAACCTAATTTTAAACTAAAACGTTTAAACAATGGACTCTCAAGAAAAGACCCTTGAAATGGGTGCACAGGAAGAACTGCAGAACCATGAAGCAGAAGCTCCCGTTGAAGAAAAAGTAGTAGAAGAACCTGTGGTTGCAACTGAAGAGGAGCAACCCGAGCGTAAGGTGTATAACTCGAAGAAGGAAATACTGGAGCGCATCAAGGAAATTGCCCACGGTGAAGAGCCGTTGCAAAAAGAGGAAGTGGATTACCTGAAGACGGTTTTCTACAAGTTGCACATTGCCGAGCGCGAAGCCCAGTTTAATGCCTTCACAGAAGCTGGCAACGACCCAGCCACCTACCAGATTATGCCCGACCCTGACGAGGAAGCATTCAAGGCTGAGATGGGCATCATCAAGGAGAAACGCCAGCAGCTCTTCAAGGAACAGGAAGCCGAGAAAGCAGAAAACCTGAAAAAGAAGCAGGAGATCATCGAGAAGATTAAGTCTATGGTAACCTCACCCGAGGAAGCCAACAAGTCATACCAGGAGTTTAAGGCCTTACAGGCAGAATGGAAGGAAATCAAGAATGTGCCTGCCGAGAAGGCCAACGAACTGTGGCGTAACTACCAGCTCTACGTGGAGCAGTTCTACGACCTGCTGAAGCTGAACAGCGAGGCCCGCGAATACGACTTCAAGAAGAATCTGGAGGCCAAGACACGGCTCTGCGAGGCTGCCGAGCGTCTGGCCGACGAGAGCGATGTCATCAGCGCCTTTCACCAGTTGCAGAAGCTGCACCAGGAATACCGCGAGACAGGTCCTGTGAGCAAGGAACTGCGCGAGGAAATCTGGACACGCTTCAAGGCGGCATCGACTGTCATCAACAAGCGTCACCAGCAGCACTTCGAGACGCTGCGCGCCAAGGAAGAGGAGAACCTCGCCCGCAAGACGGCCCTCTGCGAGAAAGTGGAGGCCATCGCCACTGCTGAGAGTAAGGGCTCCAGCGACTGGGAGAAGCGTACGAAGGAAATCATTGACATACAGGCAGAGTGGAAGACCATCGGTTTTGCTCCGCAGAAGATGAACGTCAAGATTTTCGAGCGCTTCCGTGCCGCCTGTGATGATTTCTTTGCCAAAAAGGCTGAATACTTCAAGACCTTGAAAGATACCTTCAAGGAGAACGCCGAGAAGAAGCGTGCCCTTGTTGAGAAGGCCAAGGCCCTGCAGGACAGCACCGAATGGAAGTCAACCTCTGATAAACTCATCGCTTTGCAGAAGGAATGGAAGACCATCGGCATGGTACCCAAGAAACTGGGTGACCAGTTGTGGGAGGAGTTCCTCGGTGCCTGCAACAAGTTCTTCGAGGCTCGCAATTCAGCCGGTGCCGGCCAGCGTAGCGAGGAGCACCAGAACCTTACCAAGAAGCGTGACATCATCGAGAAGCTCAAGGCTGCAGCCGAGGAGAAGAGTGAAGACCTGCAGGAGAAGGTACAGAAGCTCGTCGAGGAATATCAGGCTGTAGGTCATGTTCCTTTCAAGGAAAAGGACAAGCTCTACGAGGAGTACCACGCTATACTTGACAAGCTTTACAAGGACCTGAACATCAGCGTGGCCAAACGCCGTCTGAACAAGTTCAAGGACAACCTCAAGCAGGTGGCTGAACGCGGTGAGAACGCCCTCGATAACGAGCGTGCACGCCTGATGCGCCAGTTCGAGACCCTCAAGCAGGAGGTACAGACCTACGAAAACAACCTCGGTTTCCTCAATGCTTCCAGCAAGAAGGGAAACTCGCTCATCGACGAGATGAACCGCAAGGTGCAGAAGCTGAAGGACGACATGAACCTCGTCCGCGAGAAGATCAAGGCCATCGATGCCGAGAACAGAGAAAAGTAAATAGAAAACACCACTTCATGATAGAAAAGGCTTCCTCTAGGGAGCCTTTTTTGTCCATCTCTCACCAAGACCACTGTTTTTTACATGCCTGAACAATCGTTGAAGCGACAGTTGAAAGTGCTGACCATCCCGGTATTCATCGAGATGGCTCTGGTGATGCTGTTGGGTGCCGTCGATACCGTGATGCTAAGTCGTTATAGCGACAATAGCGTAGCGGCAGTGGGACTCGACAACCAGCTGATGTCGCTCGTCTTCCTCGTCTATCAGTTCTTCTCGATGGGTGCGGCCATACTCTGTGCGCAGTACATCGGAGCAGGGCTTCACAAACGACTGGTGCAGGTGGTGGGCATGGCACTGGTAGTCAATCTGGTACTTGGACTGACGGTCAGCGTCCTGCTCTTCTTCTTTGCCGAGCAGTTGCTGCAGCTGATGGGGTTACGTCCGGAACTGATGGACGACGGACTGGTGTATCTGCGTCTGACAGGTGCACTGTCATTCTTTCAGGCATTATCACTGACCTTCTCCGCCTCACTGCGAAGTGCCGACAAAGTCATCTACCCCATGATTGTGACTGGCATCGTCAACATCCTGAACATTTTCGGCAACTACGCCCTCATCTTCGGACGCTGGGGCTGTCCACAAATGGGTGTCGAGGGCGCAGCCATTGCTACTGCAGCCAGCCGTGCTGTGGCCATGCTGCTCCTTGCTGCCATCCATTTCAAGATACACATTCCCCGCTTCCCGCTCAGCTATTTCCGTCCCATGCCTTGGCAGGAATTACGCAACTTGCTGAAAATAGGTATTCCCGCCATGAGCGAGAACATCAGCTATAGTCTCTCACAGGTGGTCATCACCTATTTCATCAACCAAATCAGCAACGAGGCCCTGGCCGCACGAACCTATTGTGCCAACATGATCATGTTCGTTTACCTGTTCTGCATCAGCATCACGCAGGGCGGTGACATCCTGGTGGGGCACCTCGTAGGACAGCAACGTCATCAGGCGGCCTATGTGGTCGGCAACTACTTCTTCCGCTGGTCAATGATTATCACCTTGACAGGTTCTGTTTTTCTAGCACTATCCGGAAAAAGCATCCTGAGTACTTTTACTGACAACCAAGAGATTGTCACGATGGGAGTCTGGGTGCTCTTCATCGACTGTTTTCTTGAGATTGGACGTACGGCCAACATCTTTGCCGGCAGTACACTACGTGCCACAGGCGATACGGTTTATCCCTTTGTCATTGGTGTCATCTTCCAGTGGAGCATCGCCGTCGGACTCAGCTACATCATCGGCATTCCCTTAGGCTACGGTCTTGTGGGTATGTGGGTTGGCTTTGCCCTCGACGAAAACATACGCGGCATTATCCTCATGCGTCGTTGGCGGTCAGGAAAGTGGCGGGATAAAGGGTTCGTGCATTAGGACAAAGAAAAATCGCTAAGTACTGATTATCCAGCGACTTAGCGATTATCTTGGTTGGGGTACCCGGACTCGAACCAGGAAAGGCAGGACCAGAATCTGCAGTGTTACCATTACACCATACCCCAATGCCTTGTGTGCAACCAGCATCCTTGCTGATTTGCGGGTGCAAAGGTAATGCATTTTTTGAAATCTGCAAAAAAAATCGGAAGAAAATTATTAAAAAGCGCAAAAAAACTTCATTTATACCCGTTTTACAAGAAATTTGCACTATCTTTGCAAACTATATTAGATATAATTATATTAATGAAGCAAACAAAACCGCTTGGCCCTAAGGCCACCTCACCCTGCGAAGAGTTGGTAACAACCATTACGAGGGGCATACAAGAAAAGAAAGGAAGTAAAATTGTCATTGCAGACCTGACAAACATCGAAGGAACCATCTGCAAGTATTTTGTTATCTGCCAGGGCAATTCCCCTGCACAGGTAGAGGCCATCACAGAGTCTGTAGGCGACTTCGCCCGTAATGAACTGCAGGAGAAACCGACGACTGTTGCAGGACTGGGAAACGCCCAATGGGTAGCCATGGACTATGCCGACGTGCTGGTACATATCTTCTTGCCCGATGTCCGTGAGTTCTACGACTTGGAGCACCTGTGGGCTGATGCAAAACTGACACATATCCCCGACTTGGATTGACGATAAATGGGTAAAAAAGTAGAAAGGTAAAATAAGAGAAATGGAAACCAATAACAACAATAACCAGCCGAAGATGAACATGCCTAAATTCAATATGAATTGGATTTACGCCATTGTCATTGCTATTCTCATCGGCCTGTATATGACTGGTGGTACTGACAGTTCCACCACCAAGAAACAAGTGTCTTACTCGAAGTTCAAGGACATGGTGACGGCTGGCTATGCCAAGAAGATTGTCATCAACAAGAACCAGAGTGAGCTGCACATGTACGTCAAGCCCGAAAAGGTGCGCGAGGTGTTCAAGCAGAGCGTCCAGCAAACGGGCACCGAACCATTCGTCACCGTCGAGATCGGTTCGGTTGACCAGACAGAGCAGTTCATCAATCAGATGCGCACCGACAAGAAGTTCACGGGCGAGTTCAGCTACGAGAACCGCAACAGTAATGAGGTACTCAACTTCCTGTTATACAACATCCTGCCTATTCTCGTCATTGTGGCCGTGTGGATCTTCATCATGCGCCGCATGAGTGGCGGTTCTAGCATGGGCGGAGGCATCTTCTCCGTAGGTAAGAGCCGTGCAAAGATGTACGAGAACGGCGGCAACCTGCAAATCACTTTCAAGGATGTGGCCGGACAGGCGGGTGCCAAGCAGGAGATGCAGGAGATTGTGGATTTCCTGAAGAACCCGCAGAAATACACCGAACTGGGCGGAAAGATTCCCAAGGGCGCACTGCTCGTAGGTCCTCCTGGAACGGGTAAAACGCTGATGGCAAAGGCCGTAGCCGGCGAGGCTGGTGTGCCATTCTTCTCGATGTCGGGTTCCGACTTCGTGGAGATGTTCGTAGGCGTGGGTGCCAGCCGTGTGCGTGACCTGTTCCAGCAGGCCAAGCAGAAGGCACCGTGTATCATCTTCATCGACGAGATTGACGCCGTGGGCCGTGCCCGTTCGAAGAACCCTGCCATGGGCGGCAACGACGAGCGCGAGAACACGCTGAACGCCCTGCTGACCGAGATGGACGGTTTCGGCACGAACAGCGGTATCATCACCCTGGCAGCCACCAACCGTGCCGACATGCTCGACTCGGCCCTGCTGCGTGCTGGACGCTTCGACCGTCAGATTCATGTCGATCTGCCCGACCTCAACGAGCGTACAGAGGTCTTCAAGGTACACCTGAAGCCCCTCAAACTCGACGAGAGCGTTGACATAGAGTTCCTGGCCCGTCAGACCCCGGGATTCTCGGGTGCCGACATTGCCAACGTATGTAACGAGGCAGCGCTCATCGCAGCCCGTCACAACAGCGAGAAGGTGGGCAAGCAGGACTTCCTCGATGCCGTTGACCGTATCATCGGCGGACTGGAGAAGAAGACGAAGGTGATGACCCAAGCCGAGAAGCGTTCCATCGCTATCCACGAGGCCGGTCACGCCACCATATCATGGTTCACGGAGTTTGC
>LXOW01012627.1_pt1 | contig 34040 bp, 30 predicted proteins | sample 1368591 | NCBI WGS metagenome assembly LXOW01 (sample SAMN04884650, study PRJNA319009) | bovine gut metagenome | isolation source: Cow rumen | host: Bos taurus | place: Italy: Legnaro (PD) | collected 2014-07-09
CCCCTACGACGGCAAGCACCATCGAAGCGCCAACGTGGCCGTGCCGCTGGAGGCCGTATGCCTGCTGCAGCGGGGGGAAAGCAACGCCATTCGCCGGATCGGAGCCAGGGAGGCCTTTCCCCGGCTCCTGCAGCAGGTCTACTGTCCCCAGGATCGGGAGGCCATGGGGCGGACCGTGTCGCTCCTGCAGACCCTCACGGAGCGGGTGGGCCTCTTTGAGCTCTCCTGCAACATGGACATGGAGGCGGCCCGGGTGGCCTTTGCGGGCATGGGAGGGACGCTGACGTGAATTCGACCTTTGAAGAGATCCTGGAGCGGGACGGAAGGCTGGTGTATACCAGCGTGGGGGACAGCATGCGCCCCTTCATTCGCTCCGGAGAGGATCTGCTGGTGATCGAGAAGCCCGCAGGCCGGCTGAAGAAGTATGACGTGCCTCTGTATCGCCGGGATTCAGGCCAATACGTGCTGCATCGTATTCTGAAAGTGCGTGAGAAAGATTACGTGATCTGCGGCGACAACCGCTGGCAGAGGGAAACGGGCATTACGGATGGACACATCTTGGGTGTGCTCACCGGCATCGTGCGAAACGGAGAGATCATCTCAGCCCAAGACCCCGCATATCTTAGGAAGGTCCATCTCTGGTGCGACTTTTTCTGGGTGCGGGCGGCTGTTTTGTGGGTAAGAGCCCTGCCGCGGCGGGTGCGTCGAAAGCTAAGACAGGTGAGAAACAGGGCGCGGCGGGATCAATGAGCGAGATGAACGAAAAATCCAAGAATACGCAGCCTCTTCGCTGGGTCTGGCGGGTCTCCGCCGGGACCCGGTGGGAGGTGTTTTGGCTGCTGCTGCTGAACGTGGTCAGCGGCGGCAGCGGCGTGGCCCTGGCCTGGACCCTGCGGAACATGATCGACAGGGCCGTGGCCGGGGACGGGACCGGCTTTTTACGCCAGGGCGGGCTGTTCCTGGGGGTCATCCTGCTGCAGCTGCTGCTGGGGGCCCTCATCCGCCGGACCCATGAGCACGCCGCCGCCACGCTGGAGAACCGGCTGAAACAGCGGCTGTTCAAGACCCTGCTCTATAAGGATTACGCCGCCGTGCAGGCGATCCACACCCAGGAGTGGATGAACCGGCTGGTGTCCGACACCGTGGTGACGGCGGGGGCCATCGTGTCCATCGTGCCCCAGGCAAGCGGCATGCTGGTCATGCTGGTGAGCGCCGTGGGAGCGGTGCTGGTCATGCTGCGGGCCGCCGCCTGGGCGGTGATCCCGGCAGGCCTGGGCCTGACCCTCATGGGGTATCTGTTCCGCAAGCGGCTGAAGGCCATGCACAAGGACATCCGCCAGGCGGACGGAGAGGTCCGGGTGCTGCTGTCGGAGCGGCTCAGCGAGATGATGATCGTCCGGTCCTTCCGCCGGGAGGCCACCGCCGTCCGTCAGGGGGAGGCGGCCATGGAGGCGCACCGGGCGGCCCGGATGCGGCGGAACCGGTTCGCCAATCTGGCCAGCTTCGCCTATGGGCTCATGATGCGCAGCCTCTATGCCGGGGCGGCGATCTACTGCGGCTACGGCATTTGGAAGGGCACCGTCACCTACGGCACCTTTGCCGCCGTGCTGCAGCTGGTGGGGCAGATACAGACCCCCTTTTCCAGCCTGTCCACCTATATCCCCCAGTATTACGCCATGATCGCCAGCGCGGAACGGCTCATGGAGGCGGAGTCCTTTGCGGACGACTGTCCCGAGGGACAGTTGGAGCAGAAACAGATCGACGAACTCTATCGGCGTTCCTTCCGGGGGCTGCGGTTCGACGGCGTTTCCTTCGCCTATGGGGATCGGTCAGAGCCCACCCCGGTGTTGGATGGGATCAGCGTGAAGGCCCAGAAGGGCGAGATCGTGGCGGTCGTGGGCCCCTCGGGCCAGGGCAAGAGCACGTTGCTCAAGCTCCTGCTGTGCCTGTATCCGGTGGACAGCGGCCAACGGCTGCTGCTGACGGAGGCGGGAGAAAGGCCCCTGTCGGCGGCCCACCGGGGCTTGTTTGCCTACGTGCCTCAGGGGAATCGGATCTTCAGCGGCACCGTGCGGGAGGCGCTGACCTTTGGGGACGGGAACGTGCCGGACGAAGCCATCTGGCAGGCGTTGGAGGTGGCCGCCGGGGAGTTCGTGCGAGAACTGCCTGAGGGGCTGGACGCCGTGCTGGGCGAGCGGGGCGCGGGCCTGTCCGAGGGGCAGCTCCAGCGGCTGGCCATCGCCCGGGCCATCCTGTCCGGGCACCCGATCCTGCTGCTGGACGAGGCCACCAGCGCCCTGGACGAAGATACCGAAGCCCGGCTCCTGAAGAATTTGAAGGCCATGACCGACAGGACCGTGCTCATCGTGACCCACCGGCCCCGGGTCCGGGAGATCAGCGACCGGGTGTGGACCCTCCGGGAGGACGGCACGGCCACGGAAGCGCAGAAGGAATAAACGAAAAGAAGGAACGAGCCGTTCCTTCTTTTTTGTATGGGTATATGGTCAGACGCTCGCCTTGTCGAATCGGAAGCTTTGGGCGGAGTAGAGGCTGTGGCGGCCGCTNNATCGCTCGTCGGCAGCGTCAGATGTGTATAAGAGACAGGACCAGGGCGAAGAAGGGCAGCCCCGCGCCGCCGAAGAGCTCCACGCTGAGGATCACGCTGGCGATGGGGCAGTTCACCACCCCGCAGAACAGGCCCACCATGGCGAGGCCCGCCCCGAAGGACGGGGACAGGCCCATCAGCGGCCCCAGCAGGCACCCCATGGTGGAGCCCACGAAGAAGGCGGGGACGATCTCGCCGCCCTTCATGCCGCAGCCCAGGGTGACGGCGGTGAGCAGCAGCTTTATGAGCCCGTCGTAGGGCAGGGCGCTGCCCTCGATGGCCTGGGCGATCACGGGGGCCCCGGCGCCGCTGTATCGGTCCGTGCCCAAAAGGAGGGAGGCGCCCAGGACCAGGGCGCTGCCCAGCAGCACCCGAAGATACCGGTTGGAGATCCTGCCAAAGAGCTTGTGGGAGCTGTGCACGACCTCGCAGAACAAAATGCTGACCAGGGCGCAGATAAGGCCCAGCAGGAGGGCGCTCGCCAGGCTCTGAAGGCTCAGGGCCGGGACCCCCTGCAGCAGGTACGATTCCGCCTCGGCCCCCAGGAGCCGGGCGATATAGGAAGCGGTCAGGGACGAGAGCACGCAGGGCAGCACCGCCGTGGAGGAGATCACGCCCACGCTGGCCACCTCGATGGAGAACACCGCGGCGGTCAGCGGCGTGCCGAACACGGCGGAGAACACGGCGCTCATGCCGCACATGGTCATGAGCCGGGTCTCCCCCTCGGAGAGCTTCAGCAGCCGGCTGACGGCGGTGCCCAAGCTTCCGCCGATCTGCAGAGCCGCCCCCTCCCGGCCCGCGGAACCGCCGGTCAGGTGGGTCAAAAAGGTGCCGGAGAAGATCAGGGCGGCCAGCCGTGAGGGGACCGTCTCATGCTCCTTGGCGGCCCGAAGCACCGCGTCGGTGCCCGGGTCCTTCTCCATCTTCAACAGGGCGTACAAATACGCCGTCAGCAGGCCCGCCCCGGGCAGCAGATACAGGAGCCAGGGATGGGCCGATCTCAGCCTCGTGGCCAGGGCGACGGCGTGATAGAAGGCCGTGCCCACGGCGCCGCAGACCACGCCCGCCAGCAGGGCCAGCAGGACGAATTTGCACATATTGCGCGTATATTTCCATGCAGCGTTCATGGCTTCAGTGTACGCGCTTTTTCGCCGTTCGTCAACAGAACCGTCAACAAAGGCAGAGGCCCTTTCGGGAAAGGATTGCTTTTTACGGCAGGCCGCCGTATACTGAACGTATCAACGCAAGGGGGTACGAACATGAAGCGATCCGAGATCAACCGGGCTCTGAAGGAGATGGAGGCCATGTGCCAAAGGGAGCGCTGCTATCTGCCGCCCTTCTGCCATTTCACGCCGGAGGAGTGGAAAAACAAGGGCCATGAGTACGACGAGGTCCGGGACTGCAAGCTGGGCTGGGACATCACGGACTACGGCAAGGAGGATTTCGATGGGCTGGGATTGAGCCTCATCACCATCCGCAACGGGAACCGGGCCATGGCCGAAAAATACCCCATGGTCTACGCCGAGAAGCTCCTCTATCTCAAGGAGGGCCAGTACTCCCCCAACCATTTCCACTGGTTCAAGACCGAGGACATCATCCACCGGGGCGGCGCGCCGGTGCTGATCCGGGTCTACAACTCCCTGCCCGACGAGAGTATCGACTATGAGAACCCCGTGACGCTGAACTGCGACGGCCGCCGGTTCACCGTGCCCGCGGGCACGCTCATCCGCCTGACCCCCGGGGAGAGCATCCACGTGCACCAGGGCCTCTATCACGACTTCCAGGTGGAGCCGGGCCAGGGGCCGGCGCTGCTGGGGGAGGTGAGCCAGACCAACGACGACGAGTGCGACAACCGCTTCGAGCCTCCCATGGGCCGCTTCCCCGCCATCGAGGAGGACGAGCCCCCCTATCGGCTGCTGTGCGGGGAGTACCCGGCGGCGAAGTGACCCTCCGCATGCGAAAAAAAGATCCGGCATCCTGGATGCCGGATCTTTTCATTTGAAGGTCCCCTTACGCCTCCGGGGCGTTCAGGGCCTCGTCGGGGATCACGAAGGGTTCCACCTCGCCGAACTGGGACAGGGTGCATTCCACCTGGATGGCGGGAACGTCCAATGTGAGCTCCACGCCCGCCATTTCCTCCATGCCCATGGCCTGCTTCAGGGACGCCGCAAGCAGATCCTTGAGCATTTCGGTCATGTCGATGGAGAAGAACGCGGGGTATCCGGTCTCATCGTCGATAAAAACGGTCACCAGCATGTCGCCCACAGCGGGGCTCCCGGTAAGACCGTCACCGTCGTAGAAGGAGGTGAGCATATCCTCCATGCCCGAGGAAGTCATGACCTGCTGGGCGTATTCTCCCTCCAGCCTGCCGCTGTACACGGTGACAGCCCGGCCGTCCAACGTCTCGGAGCCCGTCCTCCGGAACCCTGTGGCGTAGCCCTGGATGATGTCGAAGGATTCGTCGGCACGCAGCATCTCGGTCTGCTCGCTGCCCCTGGCCCAGGTCTCGCCCCCGTCGGTGGAAACGTAGACCCTAGGCACATCACCGGTCGCATCCACGTAGACAAGGGCGGTGCTGGCCTCATGGCCCAGGGCGCCCATGTTCACGTCCATGCTGCCGTCCATCCGGACGATATGGGGATCCTTCTGATTGTCCGTCGCATAGTCGGCGGTCATCCGGATGGGCATGCTCATGGTCATGCCCTGGGCGGTCATCTGGATGGTCATGTCGATGAGCATGGACATGTCCATATGCATGCTGCCGAACTGATCCAGCCGCCGGAAAGCTTCGCTCACCACCATATCGGCGGGCACCATATCGGCGGGCACTTCCGTGGGCTCGGGCGTGGGCTCGGGCGTGGGCTCGGGCGTAGGCTCCGGCGTAGGTTCCGCCGTGGGCTCGGCCGTGGGGGCTTCCGTAGGTGCGTCGGTCTCCGCGGGGGCGGCTTCGGCGGCCTTCGTCTGCGCGTTGGACGCGGCGGCGTCGGGGATCTTCACGCTTACGCAGGCAGCCAGGCTCAGGATCATCACCAGGGAAAGCAAAAGGGAAACGTATTTTTTCATGGCAAACTCCTTATATTTCGGATCAGCGGGGCGGAACGCCGCCCCGGTGTACGGCATCAGTATGGCATAGGCCAGGGGGCCTGTCAAGACCGGGGGAAGGGGCGGGGCTGGAAGTCTCTGCCAGATACAGGAACGGCGAAGGGTCGTACGATCCTTCGCCGGAAGGGGCAGATCACCCGATCTTCACGTATCGCTTGTAGATGAAGCCGGATTGGCCGTTGTAATCCACCCTCACCCAGTTGCCGGAGAGGCCCTGTACCGTGTAGGCGGCGCCCTTCTTGGCCTGGCCCAGCTTTTTGCTGGAGCTGTTGGCCTTGGCGCGGACGTTCACGAAGCTGATGCAGTTGACGATGGTGGCGGACTTGCCGATCACGTCGGCGTCGGGGTTCGTGGCGGACACGTAGTGGCTGAACACGTAGGCGGCGCCGCCCTTATAGGCGATCCGGGTCCACTTGCCGCTGGCGCCGGTGACGGTGATCTGGGCGCCCTTCTTCAAAACGCCCAGCTTCTTGCTGGAGCTGCTGGCTTTGGCGCGGACGTTCACCTGGCTCTTCACGTTGACGATATAGGCCGTCTGACCGCCGGGCTGAGGGTCGGGTTCGGGATCGGGGGTGCCGGAGCCCACCTTCCCATAGGTGTGGAACACGTAGCCTGCCTTGTCGGCGGTATACTGGATCTTGTACCAGTTGCCCGCCACGGCCAGGAGCCGGAAGGTCCTGCCCTTTTTGGCCTGGCCCAGCTTCTTGCTGCTGCTGGCGGCCTGCTCCCGCACGTTCACGGCGGTGTTGCAGTTGACGATGGTGAGGGTGCTGCCCTCCGCGGCGCTTTCGGTGACCTCCAGCTGCACCGTAGCGGTCAGGGGGTCCGCGCCGCCCTCCTTGACGGCCCGGACCGTCACCGTGAGCTTGCCCACCTTGGTGAGGCTGGGGGCGGTCTTGGTCCAGGTCTCCCCGTTGTCTACGGAGAAATAGACGTTGATATAGGCTTCCCCGTTGGTCAGGGTATAGGTGACGGCGTGGGCCTTGCCGTCGTAGGGGAAGGTGCCGCCCACGGCGGTCAGCGTGGCCTCCGCCGGGGCGGGGTCATCCCCCTCCGCAAAGGCGAAGGGCGCGCCGGACAGCGCCATCAGCACCGCCAGACACAGGCAGATCCATTTCTTTCTCATATCCGAATACCTCCTCTCATGGATGGCGCCTCCGGGGCGCCCTGTCTCTTCTTCCTGCTAATAATACCACGGAGGCATCCCTGGGGATGCAACATAGTTGTAAAATCTTTCCGGGTTTTCTGTTTCCAAGCGTGGGCGCAGCAAGCGGCCGCCTGGCCTTGCCGGGCGGCGATCCGTATTGACAGCCGGTGCAAAATGGGGATATAATATCCATAATTGAATAACGAAAGCAGTCGGTGCCTTTGCTGCCGAAGGGGAGCAGGGGGTAAAAGGGAAACAGGTGCAAGGCCTGTGCGATCTCGTCACTGTATGCGGAAAAGTCCGTCAAGCGCTGTTGGCGCGGCCACTGGGAGACCGGGAAGGCGACGGATGAAATGCCGCGAGCCAGGAAACCTGCCGTCTGTGGGTACGGAAAAAGCCGTTTTTCCAGATCACGAGGGATTGATCGTGTACCATGCTCCCGGATCGGGGCGCTCTTTACACGCAGTCTCTTTGCCGGCAGGCGAAGAGCTTTTTTCGTGCCGTGGGTTTCGCTGATGTAGGTTCATATACATCGGGGAGCGCTGAGGCGTTCCAAAGAAAAAAGGAGGAACATATGAAGAAAAAGCTCGCATTGTTTCTGGCTCTCGTCATGCTGCTTTCCGTGGGCATGATGAGCGCGGTGTCCGCCTTCGCCGAGGGCGAGGAGCCCTCCGAAGAGGATAAGGAAGCCGCCGCCAAGGTGGCCGCTTTGATCGACGCCATCTACGTCCAGGAGCGGACCGAGACCACCGACGCCGACTGCGCCGCCGCCAAGGCCGCCTGGGACGCGCTGACCGATGCGCAGAAGGAGCTGGTGGAGGGCGAGGAAGCCGATCCCGACTACTTCGGCCGGGACACCGGCGACGCCAAGCTGGACGATCCGAAGAACGCCGACGAGATCGGTGAGAACGAGCTGCTGGTGGTCAGCTTCGGCACCTCCTTCAACGACAGCCGCGCCAAGGACATCGGCGGCATCGAGAAGGCGCTCGAGGCTGCGTTCCCCGAGTGGTCCGTGCGCCGGGCCTTCACCGCCCAGATCATCATCAACCACGTCCAGGCCCGGGACGGCGAGTTCATCGACAACATGGACCAGGCCCTGGAGCGCGCTGTGAAGAACGGCGTCAAAAATCTGGTCATCCAGCCCACCCACCTCATGCACGGCGCCGAGTACGACGAGCTGACGGAGGCTGTGGCAAAGTATGGGGACAAGTTCGCCACCGTCACTGTGGCCGAGCCTCTGCTGGGCCAGGTGGGCGCGAACGCCGCCCAGGTGAACAACGACAAGCAGACCGTGGCCCTGGCCGTGGTGGACGAGGCCGTGAAGGAAGCGGGCTTCTCCAGCCTCCATGCCGCCGAGAAGGACGGCGCCGCTATCGTGCTCATGGGCCATGGCACGGCCCATGCTGCCAAGGTCACCTACTCCCAGATGCAGACCATGATGAACGAACTGGGCTACAAGAACGTGTTCATCGGCACCGTGGAAGGCGAGCCCGAGGAGACCGCCTGCGAGAACATCATCCAGGCCGTTCACGAGGCCGGCTACACCAAGGTGTATCTGCGGCCCCTGATGGTGGTGGCCGGCGATCACGCCAACAACGACATGGCCGATGCTGAGGACCCCGAGTCCTGGGTGAGCCAGTTCACCGCCGCCGGCTTCTTCGAGAAGATCGATTGCCAGATCGCGGGCATGGGTCGGATCGAGGCCGTCCAGAAGCTGTATGTGGACCACACCAAGGCCGCCATCTACGCCATGGCTCCCGCCAACGAGACCGACGCCGAGGCCGGCGCCCGGGTGGGCGCGCTCATCGACGCCATCTATGTCCAGGAGCGGACGGATGACACCGACGCCCAGTGCGCCGCCGCCAAGGCCGCCTGGGACGCCCTGACCGACGCGCAGAAGGAGCTGGTGGAAGGCGAGGAAGCCGATCCCGACTACTTCGGCCGCGACACCGGCGACGCCAAGCTGGACAACCCCCGGAACCTGAACGGCATCGGGGAGAACGAGCTGCTGGTGGTGAGCTTCGGAACCTCCTTCAACGACAGCCGGGCCCAGGACATCGGCGGCATCGAAAAGGCTCTTGAGGCTGCGTTCCCCGACTGGTCCGTGCGCCGGGCCTTCACCGCCCAGATCATCATCAACCACGTTCAGGCCCGTGACGGCGAGTTCATCGACAACATGACCCAGGCCCTGGACCGTGCCGTTTTGAACGGCGTGAAGAACCTGCTCATCCAGCCCACCCACCTCATGCACGGTGCCGAGTATGACGAGCTGGTGGAGGCCACCAAGGCCTATGCCGACAAGATGAATATCGTCATTTCCGAACCCCTGCTGGGCCAGGTCGGCGCGGACGCTACCCAGGTCAATGCCGACAAGGAGACCGTGGCCAAGGCCGTGGTGGCCGAGGCCGTGAAGGTGGCGGGCTTTGAGTCCCTGGAAGCCGCCGAGCAGGACGGCGCCGCCCTGGTGCTCATGGGCCACGGCACGGCCCACCTTGCCAAGGTGACTTATTCCCAGATGCAGACCATGATGAACGAGCTGGGTTACAAGAACGTGTTCATCGGTACCGTGGAGGGCGAGCCCGAGGAGACCGCCTGCGAGAACATCATCAAGGCCGTCCACGAGGCGGGCTACACCAAGGTCATCCTGCGGCCCTTGATGGTCGTCGCCGGCGACCACGCCAACAACGACATGGCCGATGCTGAGGACCCCGAGTCCTGGGTGAGCCAGTTCACGGCCTCCGGCTTCTTTGAGAAGATCGATTGCCAGATCGCCGGCATGGGTTCCATCGCCGAGGTCCAGGCAATCTATGTGGCCCACGCCCAGGCCGCCATGGACGGCGCAGGCATCAAGGTAGAAGCCGCCCCCGCCGCCGCGGCCGCCGCGCCTCTTCCCGACGGCGTGTACAAGGCCACCTTTAAGACCGACAGCTCCATGTTCAAGGTGAATGAGGCCAACAAGGGCCTGGGCGTCCTCACTGTGAAGGACGGCCAGATGACCATCCATGTGAGCCTGGTCAGCAAGACCATCCAGAATCTGTTCCCCGGCCTGGCCGAGGATGCCCAGAAGGAAGGCGCCGTGCTCCTGCAGCCCACGCTGGACACAGTGGACTACGGCGACGGCACCGCCCCGGAGGAGGTCCATGGTTTCGATATCCCCGTGCCCTATTTGGACGAGGAGTTCGATCTGGCCCTCATCGGCAAGGCCGGCAAGTGGTACGACCACAAGGTCATCGTCACCGATCCCGTGCCTCAGGCTTGAGTTATCTGAGCCGGACAGCTCAGTGTATCCCCCTACGCGGCGCGGCGGCCCAACGGCTGCCGTGCCGCATAGCTGTATTTTACAAAGCCATTTTTTGAAACGGAGAGAGCGTTCAAATGAGAAAGAAGACGGTTTGTTTGGTCCTGGCGATCCTGCTGCTGGTGCTTGGCGCAGGCTGCGGGAAGAAGGCGAAGGCCCTGGCGGACGGGAGCTACCATATCGAGGTCACCCTCACCGGCGGCACCGGCAAGGCGAAGATCGCTTCTCCGGTACAGCTCGTCGTGAAAGACGGACGGATCAGCGCCACCCTCGTCTGGAGCAGCGCCAATTACGACTATATGAAGGTGGACGGCGTCCGCTACGACGCCGTGATTGAGGACGGCCATTCGACGTTCACCGTGCCCGTAGCTTCCCTGGAGGAGCCTCTGCCCGTGGTGGCGGACACGGTGGCCATGAGCACGCCCCATGAGATCGAGTATACCATCACCTTCGATGCCGCTTCTCTGGCGGCGGACGTCAAATGAAGCCGACGGCGAAAAAGATCATCCGTCTGCTGCTCCTGGCCGCTTTGGCTCTGGGGCTCCTTTTGGGCTGCATGGGGACAAAACCGGCGGCAGAGGCCGCCGGCCCCGATTGGAGCGCCTTGGCCGTCACCCGGCAGGTGCCCCTTGCTCACGCCACCCAGTTTTCGCTGACGGAATATGAGGGAGGCTATACCCTCCTCGACATCCCCACCGGCGGCAGATTTTTGATCGTGCCCGAGGGGGCGGAGGTGCCACGGGGCCTCGATGAGGATATCGCGGCCCTCTATGGGCCCCTGGACCGCATCTACCTGGCCGCCACCTCCTCCATGGACTTCTTTCGGGCCCTGGGCAGCATCGGCAGCATCCGCCTGTCCGGCACGGACGTGGGCGGCTGGTACATCGAGGAGGCGAAGGAGGCCCTTCAAAGCGGCTCCATGCTCTTTGCGGGCAAGTACAGCGCCCCGGACTATGAGCTGATCTTCGCGGAGAAATGCGACCTGGCCGTGGAATCCACCATGATCTACCACAGCCCGGAGGTGAAGGAACAGCTGGAGAAGCTGGGCGTTCCCGTGCTGGTGGAGCGCTCGAGCTACGAGGAGGACCCCTTGGGCCGCATGGAGTGGATCAAGGTCTACGGGGCCTTGCTGGGCAAGCTCCCGGAGGCGGAAGCCCTCTTCGAAGCGGAGGAAAAGGCCGTGGAGCCCCTGCTGAGCCAGCCCAAAACGGACAGGACCGTGGCCTTCTTCTACATCAACACCACCGGCACGGTGAACGTGCGCAAGAGCGGCGATTACGTGCCGAAAATGATCGAGATGGCGGGCGGCAGCTATGTTTTCTCCGATCTGGACAGCGGCAGCGCCCTGTCCACCGTGAACATGACCATGGAATCCTTCTACGACGGGGCCAAGAACGCGGACGTGCTGATCTACAACAGCACCATCGACGGGGAGCTGTACACCGTGGAGGACCTGCTCCAAAAGAGCGCCCTGCTGGGGGACTTCAAGGCGGTCAAAACCGGGGACGTGTGGTGCACCGGCAAGAACCTGTTCCAGGAGCCCATGGGGGTGGGAAAGCTCATTTTGGACATCCACCGGGTGCTGACGGATGGGGACGCCCCCACTGAACTCACCTATCTGCACAAGCTGACGGGAGGCAAGGGATGAGGTCGAACCGTACCCGGCTTTGGCTCGGCTTTGGGGGCCTTATGGCGGCTCTGCTGGGGTTGATCGTCTGGAACGTCAACGCCGGCAGCGTGAGCCTGTCCCCGGGGGAGATATGGAACATCCTCCTCACCCGGGGCGCTGACAACGGGGCCATCGTGTGGAACATCCGCCTGCCCCGCATCCTGGCCGCCCTGCTGCTGGGGGGAGCGTTGGCCCTGTCCGGTTTCCTGCTGCAAACCTTCTTTTCGAACCCCATCGCGGGCCCCTTCATTCTGGGCATCTCCTCCGGGGCCAAGCTGGTCCTGTCCCTGGTGATGATCGGCTTTTTGAGCCGGGGCGTCATCGTAGGGTCCCTGGGTCTCATCCTGGCCGCCTTCTCAGGGGCCATGCTGTCCATGGGCTTCGTGCTCCTTATCTCCGCCCGGGTCAAGCGCATGTCCCTGCTCATCATCGGCGGGGTCATGATCGGCTATATCTGCTCCGCCGTCACCGACTTCGTGGTGACCTTCGCGGACGACGCCAACATCGTGAACCTGCACAACTGGTCCCGGGGCAGCTTTTCCGGCATGCTGTGGGAGAACGTGGGGGTCATGGCCGCGGTGGTGCTGCTGGTGCTGGCGTTGACCTTCCTGCTCTCCAAGCCCATCGGCGCTTACCAGCTGGGCGAGGTGTACGCCCAGAACATGGGCGTGAACATCAAAGCCTTCCGGGCGGTGCTCATATTGCTGTCCAGCGTCCTTTCCGCCACCGTCACCGCCTTCGCCGGGCCCATCTCCTTCGTGGGCGTGGCGGTGCCCCACCTTATGCGGAGCCTCTTCAAGACCGCCAAGCCCATCGTCATGATCCCCGCCTGCTTCCTGGGGGGCGGGGTGTTCTGCCTGCTGTCCGACCTGATCGCCCGGACGGCCTTTGCGCCCACGGAGCTGTCCATCAGCGCCGTCACCGCCTTGTTCGGCGCGCCGGTGGTGATTTTCGTCATGCTCAAACGGCAGAGGGAGCAGCTATGAACACGTATTACCTCCACACCCGGAATATGACCGTGGGCTACGACGGCAAGCCCCTCATCGAGCACATCGAGATCGGCGTCCGACGGGGAGAGATACTGACCCTCATCGGCCCAAACGGCTCCGGTAAGTCCACCATCCTGAAGAGCATGATCCGGCAGCTGAAGCTGATCGCGGGCACGGTGGTCCTGGACGGCCGGACCATGGCTGACATGAAGGAAGAGGACGTCGCCCGGCGTTTGTCCATCGTCATGACCGAGCGGATCCGCGCAGAGCTCATGAGCTGCTACGACCTGGTGGCCACGGGCCGCTACCCCTATACCGGGCGGCTGGGCATCCTGACGCAGGAGGATCATCGGATCGTAGAGGAGGCCATCCGCACCGTCCACGGGTCGGAATTCGCCGATCGGCCATTTACCCAGATCAGCGACGGCCAGCGGCAGCGGCTGCTGCTGGCCCGCGCCATCTGCCAGGAGCCGGAGGTCATCGTGCTGGACGAGCCCACCTCCTTCCTGGACATCCGCCACAAGCTGGAGCTGCTGGACGTTTTGAAAAACCTGGTCCGGGAGAAGAACGTGGCCGTGATCCTGTCCCTCCATGAGCTGGACCTGGCCCAGAAGGTGTCCGATCGGGTGGTGTGCGTGGCGGGCGGGCGCATCGAGCGGTGCGACACGCCGGAAAACGTCTTTCGGGACGAGTATATCGCCCGGCTGTACGGCATCGAGAAGGGCAGTTACAACGCCCTCTTCGGCTGTCCGGAGCTGCCCGCCGTCCAAGGCGAGCCCAGGGTGATGGTCATCGGCGGGGGCGGCAGCGGCATCCCCGTCTATCGGCAGCTCCAGCGGCGGGGCGTGCCCTTTGGGGCAGGGGTCTTGCAGGAAAACGATCTTGACTATCCGGTGGCGAAAGCTCTGGCGGCGGAGCTCGTCTCCGTGCCAGCCTTTGCGCCCATCCACGAGGCGGCCATGGACCGGGCCCGGGCCCTCATGGCCCGGTGCGAACAGGTGGTCTGCTGCCTCGACGCCTTCGGCGAACAGAACCAGGGGAACCGCCGCCTCCGGGACGAGGCCGCGGTGCGAGGGAAGATCCTGAAGATCAGCCGCCTATCGGACCTGTGGACGGGAGGTGAAGGCTGATGGGTCTCTATGGCCTTACCGCCCTGTCCGTCTTCGCCGGCTTTGGGCTCGACTGCCTCTTCGGCGACCCCCTGAGCGCCGCCCATCCCGTGGTGCTCATGGGAAAACTCATCTCCCTTTTGGAAATAAAACTCCGCGAAAGCTTCCCCAAAACGCCTCAGGGGGAACGGACAGCGGGAACCGTTATGGCCCTGCTGGTGGCCGGCATCAGCGCCCTCAGCGGATTACTGCTGCTGTATTTTGCCTGGGCCATCCATCCCTGGGCCTACTTCGCCCTCAGCGCCTTTTTCTGCTGGCAGTGCTTCGCCGCCCGGTGTTTGATGACGGAGGCGAAGAAGGTGATCGTCGCCCTGCGGGAAGGGGGCCTGGACGCGGGACGGGCCCGGGTCTCCATGCTGGTGGGCCGGGACACCCAAAACCTCACCGGGGAGCAGGTGGTGAAGGCCGCCGTGGAGACCGTGGCGGAAAATACCTCCGACGGGGTAATCGCCCCCCTCTGCTGGATGATCGTGGGCGGGGCCGTTGGGGGGCTGTTCTACAAGGCCGTGAACACCATGGACTCCATGGTGGGCTACAAGAACGACAAGTATCTGCATTTCGGCCGCTTCGCCGCCAAGCTGGACGACGCCGTGAACTTCCTCCCCGCCCGGCTGTCGGCCCTCGCCATGATCGGCGCGGCCTTCCTGCTGGGGCTGGACGGCAAAAACGCCTGGCGCGTCTGGCGGCGGGATCGGCGGAACCATACGAGCCCCAACTCCGCCCAGACCGAGTCGGTCTGCGCCGGGGCCCTCCGGGTGCAGCTGGGGGGCAATGCCAGCTACTTCGGCAAGGTCTATGAGAAGCCCACCATCGGGGACACCATCCGGCCCATCCAGGGGGCGGACGTGGATCGGGCCTGCCAACTGATGTATGGGACCAGCGTTATCCTGCTGCTCGTGTACGGCGTGATCCTGCTGCTGGGAGGTGCCCTATGATCCCGGATACGGCTTACGTTCACGGGGGCGACGTCTACTCCCGGCCCGTTCGGCTGGACTTCTCTGCCAACGTGAACCCCTTCGGCGCGCCGGAGGCGGTGAAGGCGGCGGTCCGATCGGCGGCGGAGGACCTTTCGGCGTATCCCGACCCCTATTGCAGCTCCCTGCGGGAGAAGCTGGCGGCGGTGAGCGGGGTGGACAAGGGCCACGTGGTCTGCGGCAACGGGGCGGCGGAGCTGATCTATCAGTTCGCCGCGGCGGTGAAACCGAAGCGAGCCCTGCTGCCGGTGCCCTCCTTCGCGGACTATGAGAGCGCATTGCTGGCGGCAGGCTGCGAACCTGCTTTTTACCCCTTGCAGCGGGAGAACGGTTTCCTGCTGACCGAGGACATTTTGACCGCCATCGGCCCGGGCACGGACCTTCTTATGCTCTGCTCCCCCAGCAACCCCACGGGCCGGTCCGTGCCCCGGGAGCTGCTTGTAAAGATCCTGGACCGGTGCCGCGAGACGAAGACCTGGCTGTTTCTGGACGAGTGCTTTTTCGAGCTGACCGACGAGGACAAGGCCTTTTCTTTGTCGGATCACCTGAAGGAGGGCGACAGGGTGTTCCTGCTCCGGGCCTTCACCAAGGCCTATGGCTTAGCGGGCCTGCGCCTGGGCTACGGCATCTGCAAAAACAGAGAAATGCTGGAGGCCATGTCTCGCCTCTGCCAGCCCTGGAACGTGTCCACTCTGGCCCAGGCGGCGGGCCTTTCCGCCCTCACCTGCCCCGAGTGGCCCCAAAAGGCAAGAGACCTGTATCGGGCGGAGAAGCCCTGGCTGCTTGAACAGTTGACCGCCCTGGGCTTTGGCGTGCTGCCGGGGGACGCCAACTTTCTGTTTTTCTCCGGCGCTACCGGGCTCTGTGAAACGCTGCGGGAGAAGGGCGTGCTGATCCGGGACTGCGCCAACTACCGGCGATTGAAGCCCGGGGACTATCGGATCGCCGTCCGCACCCATGCGGAGAATGAGGAACTGCTGCGGGCGGTAAAGGAGGCGCTGCATGTTTGAAACGGGCATAGAGGGCCATTACGCCCTGGTGGATGGGAAGAAGCTTCGCTTCGGCTACACCACCGGCACCTGCGCGGCGGCGGCGGCCAAGGCGGCCACGGTGCTGTTGCTGACGGGCCGGGCTCCGTCGGCGGTACGGATCGCCACCCCCAAGGGCATCGACCTCACCCTGTTAGTGGAGGAGGCGGTCCGGGAGGGCAGCGCCGCCCGCTGCGCCGTCCGCAAATTCAGCGGCGACGACCCGGACGTGACCGACGGGGCCCTGGTGGCGGCCACGGTGTCCCTTTCAGCGACGCCCGGCGTCCATATCGACGGCGGCGTGGGCGTGGGCCGGGCTACCAAGCCGGGCCTGAAAGTTGCCGTGGGCGCGGCGGCCATCAATCCCGGGCCTCGGGCCATGATCGAGCAGGCGGTCCGGGAAGCCCTGGAGGACACCGAGGACGTGATCGGTATAGACGTGGTGATCTCCGTGCCCGAAGGTGCGGCTTTAGCTCAGAAGACCTTCAACCCCCGGCTGGGCATCGTAGGGGGCATCTCCATATTGGGCACCAGCGGCATCGTGGAGCCCATGAGCGAGGAGGCCCTCGTCGACAGCATCCGCCTGGAGATACGGCAAAAGAAGGCGTTGGGAGAGGAGCGGCTCATTCTGGCTCCGGGCAACTACGGGCTGGACTTTTTGCGGGACGCCATGGGCATAGGGGAGGAGCGCGTCGTCAAGGTGTCCAACTTCATCGGCCGGGCTCTGGATGCGGCGGCGGAGGCCGGGTTCAGGGAAGTTTTGCTGGCGGGCCATATCGGAAAGCTTATCAAGCTTTCCGGCGGCATTATGAACACCCACTCCCGGGAGGGGGACGGTCGGGCCGAGCTCATGGCCGCCTGCGCCCTCAAAGCCGGGGCCGACGCCGATACAGCCCGGACCATCCTCGAGTGCGTCACCACCGACGAGATGCTGCGGATCGTCCGGGAGCAAGGCTTGCTGGACAGGGCCATGGAGACCATGGCCCAGAGGATAGACCTGTACGTGAACGCTCGCGTGAAGGGCCTCTTGACCGTGGGCGTGCTGGTGTTTTCCGATGGATACGGCCCCCTGTGCGCCACAGGCCCGGCCAAGGATTGGATGCGATAAGGAGGAAAGACATGATACATTTCGTGGGCGCGGGCTGCGGCGCGGCGGATCTGATCACCGTCCGTGGAAAGAACCTGCTGGAAGCGGCGGACGTGATCATCTATGCGGGCTCCCTGGTGAACCCGGCGCTGCTGGACTATAAGAAGGAGACCTGCCGGGTCTACGACAGCGCCAAGATGACGTTGGAGGAGGTGCTGGCGGTCATGTTCGATGCGGAGGCAGAGGGCCTTGATACCGTCCGCCTCCACACCGGGGACCCCTGCCTCTACGGGGCTATCCGGGAGCAGATGGACGAGCTGGATAAGAAGGGCGTCGCCTACGACTACTGCCCCGGGGTCAGCGCATTCTCCGGCGCGGCGGCATCGCTCAAGATGGAGTATACCCTGCCCGACATCTCCCAGAGCGTCGTCATCACCCGCATGGCGGGCCGGACCCCGGTGCCCGAGCGGGAGAGTGTCCGCTCCTTCGCCGCCCATGGTGCCACCATGGTACTGTTTTTGAGCGCGGGGCTCCTGGAGAAGACCCAGGCGGAGCTGATTGCGGGGGGCTATCGTGAGGACACCCCGGCGGCCATCGTCTATAAGGCCAGCTGGCCCGACGAGAAGACCTGCCTGTGCACGGTGGGCACCCTGGCCCACTGCGCCCGGGAGAACGGCATCTCCAAAATTGCCCTCATCATCGTGGGAGACGCGGTGAAGCAGAGCGGCTACGCCCGCTCCAGGCTGTACGATCCCACCTTTTCTACTGAGTTTAGAACCGCGAAGGAGTGATCCCATGACCGTTTGGCTCATCTCCTATACCGCCCGGGGCCGGGCTCTGGGGGCCAGGATCGCCGATATGTTGAGGGCGGACGGTCATGGATGCCGGACCTTCGCCCTGCCCAAGTTCTGCGAAGGGACGGATGAACCTCTGACCCAGGCCGCCCCGGCGTGGGCCGGGGAGGGGTTCCGACAGGCGGATGCCCTCATCTTCGTCTGCGCCAGCGGCATCGCCGTTCGGGCCATCGCCCCCCACGTGCGGGACAAGCGGACGGACCCGGCGGTGCTGGTCATCGACGAGGGGGGGACCTTCGTCATCCCCCTGCTCAGCGGGCATCTGGGGGGAGCCAACGCTTTAGCCCGGAGCCTGGCGGCCAAGCTTTCTGCCACCCCCGTGCTGACCACGGCCACGGACGTGAACGGCCTCTTTGCCGTGGACGTGTTCGCTAAGAAGAACGACCTGTTCATCGAGGATATGGCCCTATGTAAGGCCGTGTCCGCCGCGTTGCTCTCGGGGGAGAAGGTGGGCTTCCGCTCCGATCTGCCCGTATCCGGCCCTCTGCCCAAAGGCTTGACGGAGGGCGAGGCGGATTTGGGCATCTATATTACGACCAGTGACGGGACGCCCTTCCCCCGCACCCTGCGGCTCACGCCCCGCCGGTACGCTGCGGGCCTGGGCTGCCGGAAAGGCAAGGGCGAGGCGGAGCTGGAAGCGTTTTTGCGGGAGAACCTGGATCGGTGCGGCGTAGGCGTCCATGAGCTCAGGGCCCTTTCCAGCATCGATCTAAAGCGGGACGAGCCGGGGCTCTTGGCCCTTTCTGAAAAGCTGGGCCTGCCCTTTTGGACCTATTCGGCGGAAGAATTGAAGGCGGTCCCGGGGGACTTCACCCCTTCGGCCTTTGTGAAAGAGACAACGGGCGTGGAGTCCGTATGCGAGCGGGCGGCGGTGTTGGCGTCCGGCGGTACGCTGGTTATAAGAAAAGTGGCGGAGAACGGCATGACCTTCGCCCTGGCGAAGCAAGAGGAGGCGATCCGATTTGAGTAAGCTGTACGTGGTGGGCATCGGCCCCGGCAAGTTCGAGGGCATGACCCGCGAGGCGGCCCGGGCCTTAGATGAAAGCGACGTGATCGTGGGCTATACGGTCTACGTGGACCTGGTGAAGGACCGTTTCCCCGGCAAAGCTTTCCTCACCACCCCCATGCGCCGGGAGGTGGAGCGGGTGGAGCTGGCATTGCAGGAAGCGGTCAAAGGGCAGACCGTGGCCATGGTGTGCTCCGGCGACGGGGGGGTCTACGGCATGAGCGGCCTGGTCGAGGAACTGGCGGTGAAATATCCGGGTGTGAAAGTCGTGACCGTCCCGGGCGTGTCCGCGGTCCTCAGCGGCGCGGCCATATTGGGGGCGCCCCTCATGCATGACTTCGCCGTCGTCAGCCTCAGCGACCTGATGACCCCCTGGGAAACCATCGAAAAGCGGCTCCGGGCTGCGGCCGCGGCGGACTTCGTCATCTGCCTCTACAACCCCTCCAGCCACAAGCGAAAGGACTATTTAGCCCGGGCCTGCGATGTCATTTTGGAGGCCGCGTCCCCGGACACCGTCTGCGGCGTGGCCCGGAACATCGGCCGGGAGGGGGAAGCCGTGCAGGTCATGACCCTCCGGGAGCTGCGAAATACGGCGGTGGACATGTTCTCCACCGTGTTCATCGGCAACTCTCAAACCAAAGTGATCAACGGCAAGATGGTGACGCCCCGGGGGTATGACCATGACTAAGGCGCTGTTGTTTGCGGGCACCACCGAAGGGCGGCAGATCGCCCAGGGGTGCCGGGGAAAGGATATAGAATTGACCGTCAGCGTGGCCACGGAGTACGGGGAGACCCTGATAGATTCAGCGGACAACGTCCACGTGGTCTCCGGCCGCAAGGACGGGGACGGCATCGCCGCCCTGATCCGGGAAACGAAGGCGGAACTGGTCATGGACGCCACCCATCCCTACGCCGCGGAGGTGACCAAGACGGTGCGGGCCGTCTGCGCCCGGGAGGGCGTGGACTACCTGCGCATCCTGCGCCGGGAGGATCATGGGGACCTCACCGGCTGCGTTCTGGTGGACGATACCCGGGGGGCCGTGGACTATCTTAACGCCACCCGGGGGAACGTGCTGTTGACCGTGGGCAGCAAGGAGCTGGCGGCTTACACCGCCGTCACCGACTGGAAAACTCGGCTGTACGCCCGGGTGCTGCCCCTGCCAGCCTCCACCCAGACAGCCTTTTCTTTGGGCTTCGAAGGGAGCCATCTGATCTGTATGCAGGGGCCCTTCTCCCAGGAGATGAACGAGGCCATGCTGCGGGCGTTGGGCGTTCGGTACATGGTCACCAAGGACACCGGGGCCGCCGGAGGCTTCGGGGAGAAGGTGCGGGCAGCCAAAGCCTGCGGCGTGACGCCCCTGGTCATTCGCCGACCCCTCCAGGAGGAGGGGATCAGCGTGGCGGACTGCCTGAAGCTGCTGGCCGAGCGCTGGGGCTGGGCCGCCGAAGGAAAAAAGAATATCACCATCGTGGGCATCGGCATGGGGACCCCCGACACCCTGATCCCGGCCGCGGAAAAGGCCTGCCGGGGGGCGGACCTGATCGTAGGAGCAAAGCGCGTCACCGACGCTCTGAATCGCTTTGCCAAGCCCGTGCAGAACGCCGTGGCGGCCAAGGATATCGAGGCCATCCTGCGGAGGGAGGCAGCTCAAAACATCGTGGTGGCCATGTCCGGGGACACGGGCTTTTACAGCGGCGCCAAGGGTCTGCTGCCCCTCATCGAGGACCTTGATCCCACGGTGCTGCCCGGCATATCCTCCATTCAGTATTTCGCCGCCAAAGCGGGGGTGAGCTGGGACGACGCCCTGCTCCTCTCCGCCCACGGACGGCCCTGCAACTACGTGACCAAGATCCGCCGGTCCTCCAAGACCATTCTGCTGGTGGGCGGGGATCGAGGCGTGGTTGATCTCCTCTGTGCCCTGCGGGACAACGGCCTTGGCCATCTTTCCGTGATAGTGGGCGAAGACCTGTCCTATCCTGAGGAAAGGATCACCCGGGGGACCGTCGCTGAACTGGCGGAACAGACCTTCGCTTCCCTCTCCCTGGTGCTGGTGGAGAATCCCGCAGCGAAAGAAGCCATCCTGACCCAGGGCCGCCCCGACGGGGATTTTCTGCGCACCGAAGTGCCCATGACCAAGTCCGAGGTCCGGGCCGTGACGCTGTCGAAGCTCCGGCTTACCAAAGCCGCTGTGTGCTGGGACGTGGGGGCGGGCACGGGCTCCGTGTCCTTGGAGATGGCGGAGGCGGCTGAGGACGGCTGGGTCTACGCCGTGGAGCGCAAAAGAGAGGCCTGCGAGCTTATCGAGCAGAACAAGAAGCATTTGGGCGTCGCCAACGTGACCGTGATCGAGGGGGCCGCCCCCGACGCCCTCCGGGACCTGCCCGCCCCCAGCCACGTGTTCATCGGCGGCAGCGGGGGAGAGCTCGTTGACATCATGGCTTTGGTCCTTGAAAAGAATCCTGCCGCCCGGATCGTGGTGAACACGGTGACGGCGGAGACCTTCGCCGCCGCGTTGGACGCCGTGAAGAAGCTGCCGGTGAAGGACGTGGAGATCGTGACGCTTTCCGTGTCCCGGGGCCGCCAGGTGGGAAACTACCACCTGATGACCGCCCAAAACCCGGTGTACCTCTTTTCCTGTCAGGGAGGTCAAGATGTTTAGCCCCCGGCTGCTGTTCGCCGCCCCCGCCTCGGGCAGCGGCAAGACCACCGTCGTCTGCGGCCTTTTGCGGGCCCTGAAGAACCGGGGCAAAGGGGTCCGCGCCTTTAAGTGCGGGCCGGACTTCATCGACCCCCTGTTCCACGAGCAGGTGGTGGGGGTGCCCTCTGGGACATTGGACCTGTTTTTCAGCCCTGAAGAGCAGCTCAGGCGCCTCTTCTGCCGCCACGCAGCAGGGGCCGAGATCAGCCTGATCGAGGGGGTCATGGGCTACTACGACGGCCTGGGGGCCGCCACGGACCAGGCTTCCACCTACGCCGTGGCGAAGGCCCTGGACGCCCCCGTGGTGCTCATCCTGGACAGCCGGGGCCAGAGCCTGTCCGCCCTGGCCACTTTGGAAGGCTTTCTCAAATTCCGGCCCGACAGCCGCATCCGGGGGGTCATCTTCAACCGCATGTCAGAGGGCGTCTACGCCGCCCTCAAGCCCGAGGCGGAGAAGCTGGGCGTGACGCCCCTGGGGTACGTGCCCCGGGTCCCGGAGCTGATGATCGAGAGCCGGCACCTGGGCCTGGTCACGCCGGGCGAGATAGCCGATCTCGGCCAAAAGCTGGACAAGCTGGCCGCCCTGCTGGAGCAGACCGTGGACCTGGACGAGCTGTTGGCCCTGGCAAATGAGGCCACGGCCCTGGCCGCGCCTGCCGCGCCTCCTGTGCCGCCCATGCCCAAAGCGAAGATCGCCGTGGCCCGGGACGAGGCCTTTTGCTTCCTGTACCGGGACAATTTGGACCTGCTGCGGGATTATGGGGCGGAACTTCGGTTTTTCTCCCCCATTCATGACAGGGCCATGCCCGAAGGCGTTCAGGGGCTGATCCTGCCGGGGGGCTATCCGGAGCTGTACGCAAAAGTTCTCTCCGAAAACGAGCCCATGCGGTCGGCTATTCGTACAGCCATTCAAGACGGCATACCCTGCCTGGCTGAGTGCGGCGGCTTCCTGTATCTGCATCGGGAGCTGGAGGACATGGATGGGGCGTTCTATCCCATGTGCGGCGTGCTGGACGCCAAAGCGTACCGCACCAAGAAGCTGGGCCGCTTCGGCTATATCACCCTGACGGCCAGCGCCGACACCGCCTTTCTCCCTGCGGGGGAGGCTGTTCGGGGCCATGAGTTCCACTACTACGAGAGCGAAAGCTGCGGCAACGCCCTCCACGCTCAAAAGCCCACAGGGAGCCGAAGCTGGGACTGCGCCCATGCACGGGAGGACTTGCTCATGGGCTTCCCGCACCTCTACTATCCCTCAGATCCGAAGCTGATCGGAAGATTCCTGCGCGCCTGCGCCAAGGAGGTATAAATGGCAAAGTCGATCATGGTCCAGGGCACCATGTCCAACGCGGGCAAGAGCCTCATCGCGGCGGGCCTCTGCCGGGTGTTCCACCAGGACGGCCTCAAGGTAGCCCCCTTCAAGGCCCAGAACATGGCCCTCAACTCCTTTATCACAAGGGAGGGCCTGGAGATGGGCCGGGCCCAGGTGGTCCAGGCGGAGGCGGCGGGGGTGGAGCCCTCGGTCCTTATGAACCCCATCCTTCTAAAGCCAACCAACGAAATGGGCTCCCAGATCATCGTCCACGGGGAGGTCTGGGGCCAGATGAGCGCCCGGGATTACTTCGCGATCAAGCGGCAGCTGCTCCCCGAGGTCATGAAGGCCTACGAAGCTCTGGCCGCCCAAAATGACGTGATCGTCATCGAGGGCGCCGGCAGTCCCGCGGAGATCAACCTCAAAAACGACGACGTGTTCGTGAACATGGGCATGGCCCGGGCCGCCAAAGCCCCCGTGCTCCTGGTGGGGGACATTGATAGGGGCGGGGTCTTCGCCCAGCTCTACGGCACTGTGGCCCTTCTTGATGAGGAGGAGCGAGCCATGGTGAAGGGTGTCGTCATCAACAAGTTTCGGGGGGACGAGGCCATCTTGGCCCCCGGCCTTCGGCAGCTGGAGGACCTCATACACATCCCCGTGGTGGGGGTGGTGCCCTACGTGCGGCTGGACGTCGACGACGAGGACAGCCTCTCCGAGCGCCTTACCAACGGTGCGGCGAAGCTCGTCGACATCGCCGTCATCCGCCTGCCTCGCTTATCGAACTTCACGGACTTCCGGGCCCTGGAGGCGGTGGAGGGGGTGTCCGTCCGGTACGTGGGCAAAACGGCGGACTTCGGGGAGCCGGACCTGGTCATCCTCCCCGGCACCAAGAACACCATGGCGGACCTTCTTTGGCTCCGGCAGAGCGGCCTTGAAGGGAAGATACTGCGCTTTAGTCATGCCGGCGGAGCGGTGTTGGGCATCTGCGGCGGCTATCAGATGCTGGGCGTAGAGCTTAGCGACCCCCTGGGCGTAGAGCAGGGCGGCACGGTGCGGGGCATGGGCCTGCTGCCCGTGCGGACCGTGTTCACGGCACAGAAGACCCGCACCCGGGTCAAGGGGACCTTCGGTACGGTGGAGGGCGTGCTTGCCGGTCTATCCCATCAGCCCTTCGAAGGGTATGAGATCCACATGGGCGAAAGCGAGGGCGGCGAGGCCCTCGCCGACATCACGGACGAGCTTTCCGGAGCGGGCCGGCCCGACGGCTGCCGACAGGGGAACGTGTACGGCACCTACGTCCACGGCATCCTGGACCATGACGCCGTGGCGGGAGCCATCGTCCACGCCCTTGCCGAGAGGAAGGGCATCGATCCCGCTTTGTTGGGCCGGGTGTCCGGCGAGGAGCACAAACAGCGGCAGTACGATCTGCTGGCCCAGACGCTGCGGGAGCATATGGACATGGAACGGATCTATCGCATTTTGGAGGAAGGGATATGACCATTCAAAACCTGCCGCCCATGGAGATCGAACGGGAGAGCTTTCGCATCATCACCGAGGAGCTGGGGGACCGGCCCCTGGACGTAGAGCAGGCGCCAATCGTCAAGCGGGTCATCCACACCACGGCGGACTTCGATTACGCCGACAATCTCTATTTTTCGCCGGATGCGGTGACCTTCGCCAAGGCCGCCATCCGGGGCGGGGCCACCGTGGTCACCGACACCCAGATGGCCCTTTCCGGCATCAATAAAAAGACTCTCGCCCGCTTCGGCGGCGAGGCAAAATGCTTCATGGCCGACGAGGACGTGGCAGCGACGGCCAAGGCCCAGGGCGTCACCCGTGCCCGGATCAGCATGGACAAAGGCGCAGCCCTAGGCGAAAACGTGATCTTCGCCGTGGGCAACGCCCCCACGGCCCTCATCCGCCTCCGGGAGCTCATCGACGGGGGCTACCGCCCCCGGCTCATCATCGGCGTGCCCGTGGGCTTCGTCAACGTGGTGGCCTCCAAGGAGCTCATCATGGAGACTTCCGTCCCATGCATCGTGGCCAGGGGCCGTAAGGGGGGCAGCAACGTGGCCGCCTCCATCGTCAACGCCCTGCTCTATTCCCTGGACCCCGCCCGGGGCGGTTGACAGGGGGGCGCCTTTTGTCGTATGCTCAGCAGAGAAAGGCAGGAGGAAGCTATGGAGCTGTATGTTTTGGGCAGCGGGGCGGTCAGCGCCCGCAGCGGCTATCCCGGGTATCTGGTGGACGGGACCATCCTGCTGGATTGTCCCCCCGGCGCCACGAAGAAGCTCATCCGCATGGGCGTCAGCCCCCTTGAGATCACGGACGTGCTGGTGACCCATTTTCATTCTGACCACTATTTCGACCTGCCCTTTTTGCTCCTGGCCCGGTATAAGAAGACGGAAGCGCCGCTTCGCCTCCACTGCCCCGAGGAGGGGCGGCGGATCGTTCCCCAGCTTCTGACGTTGGCCTATCCCGACATCCCCCTTAAGACCGTGCCCGTTACCTTCGACCACAAGGATCGCTTTGGGGCGGGCGCCTACGCCGTGGAGCGGCGGCCCATGGTCCATGGGGAGAAGGAGCAGTGCTATGGCTACATCCTGAAACGGGACGGCCTTGCCGTGGGCTTCTCCGGGGACACGGCCCCCTGCCCCGCATTGGAGGCCATGGCTCGGGACTGCCGGCATCTCGTTCTCGAATGCACCCTCTCCACCGACAACAAAAAACACATGGGCGTGGAGGCCCTGCTTTCCCTCCACGATTCCCACCCCGCCTGCCGCCTGTACACCACCCACATGACGGACACGGCCCGGGAGAAGCTTTTGGCCCGTCCCACCGCCGGCGTGGAAGTGCTGAGCGACGACCAGCGCCTGACCCTTTCGTAAACATATGCAAAAGAAGCCGTTCATGACGAACGGCTTTTTCGTATGGTTTTATTCGCCCTGGACCACTTCCATGACGGTCCCGGCCAGGAGCTTGGCGCGGCCCTGGAGGGAGGGGATATAGGCCTGCTCCGCCGTGGTGTGCTCCCCGGTGCCCGTGGGGCCGAAGGAGCAGAGGGTGGGGATGCCCATCTCGATGAGGTAGGCGGAGTCGCTTCCGCCGCCCTTCTCCTTGGGCCGGATCTCCTCCAGGCCGTACCGCCGGGACACGGCCAGGGCCTTCTCGAACAGCCGATCCGTTTCCGGCGTGTGCTCCATGGGGGGACGGCGGCTCAAAAGGTTCACCGCAGCCGCCGTGCCCGGCAGGAAGGATCGGGCGGCGATGGCCTTCACCTGCTGCAGGGCCTGCTCCAGCACCGCCAGGGTCTTTCCACGGACGTCCACCTCGATCCGGCATTGGCCGGGGATCACGTTGGATTTGGTGCCGCCCTGGATCACGCCGCAGTTGAAGGTGGCCCCGTCCGGGCGGCTGAGGGCCTCGATGGCCAAAACCTTGTGGGCGGCCTCCCTGACGGCGCTGACGCCTGAAAAATAGTCGTTGCCCGCGTGGCCTGCCTTCCCCCGGATGAGGATCTCCAGGCGGATGATGCCCTTGCGGCCCACGGTCAAATATCCGGCCAGGCCCGTCTCGCAGTTGAAGGCGGCGGTGACGCCCCTCGCCTGATCCCGGATGAAGGCTATGCCCTCGGGGCCGCTGTACCGGGCGCTGACCTCCTCGTCGGTGGTCAGAATGACGCGGATGGGCGGCGCGGAGGGCTCCGTCTCCCTGAGGGCCTGGGCCGCCAGCAGGGCCACGCAGGCCCCGCCCTTGCAGTCGATGACGCCGGGGCCGCAGAGCGTGTCCCCGGACCGGCGCACGGGCACCGGCCCGAAGCTGCCCACGGGGTGGACCGTGTCAAGGTGAGCGAGCAGGGCGATCCGGGGCGGCTCCCCGGCTCGGGTCTCCGCCGTCAGGCAGTTGCCCGCCCGGGGGAAGGGGTGCTCCGTCACGGAAAAGCCGTGGGCCCGGGCGAACCCGGCCAGGAACCGGGTCTGCTCGTCCAGGGCCGCCTTGTTGTCGGAGGGGGTCTCAAAGGAGCAGATCCGCTCCCACAGGGCCTCATATTCCGGCGTCAGCGATCCGATCCGGGCGAAGACGGGTCCCATTTGAACAACAGACATAGGCGACCTCCTGTATATAGAAGAATATGGGTTCATGCCGGGGACAGGGCAAGGGCGGCTCTATCGGAGCGTCCGTAGGTATGCCTTGTGCTCCTCGGTGACCCGATAGCTTTCCAAAGCTTTTTGGATGGCCTTTCTGTGGACCCACTCGTCCAGCCGGCGCTCCTCAAGGTAGGGGATCGTCTCCTCATACCGCTTGGCCAGGGCCGTTGCGAAGAACCAGGCGACCATCATCCGAAGATAATAGTCCTCGCCCCGTTTGTTCGCCGCAAGGGCCAGGTATTCCGCCTGGAAATCCTTGTCCAGAAACTCGTTCATCAGCATCCGAAGGCCGAACCGGGCCGTGTAGACGTGGTCCGATCCGATCCACTTTCGGACGTACGGCAACAGCTTCGGATGGTTCTTGCCAAAGGCCTTTGGGGTGGCCTGATCCGACACGGGCCAGCAGTCCACGTAGGGAAGGAACGATTCCACCCCCTGAACGCAGGCGTCGAAGTCGGGGATCATGGCCAGCACGAAGAAGTGGATCAAATTCTCCTCGTAGTAGGCATGGGGCAGGGTGCTTAAAAACGCTTCCCGCTCCCGGCTTTGGAAGATCTCCCGGGCGATGGCCCGCATGTGGGGCGTTCGCACGCCCAGAATGGTCTCGGGGGGGACGTTGGGGACCAGCTTCACCTGGAATTCCCGATAGCTTTCGTCCCTGACCTTTATGAGCCGGTCGTATATCGTCATCTGGCGCCTCCCTGTTCGATCCTTTTCGGGGCGCTTTGGGATCGGCGGCCATAGGCCCCGCCTCGCTTCTGCGCCCATTTCAAGCTTACCACATTCCGCGGCATCCGTAAACGGATGACCGCCGCTTTTTCCGCGCCCTCGAAAGAGGCGTGGGCCCAGGGGCGGCCCGTTCTTCGGGCAGGGCCAAAAACAGTGCGGCCCGGAGTTCCTGCTGACCAAACTCCGGGCCGCGCCGTCAGGAGAGACGTTCCTGCTCCGTTGATGAGCTTCATGAAGGACGCTGCGTTTGCTTCTTCTGCTCCAGGTAGTCGTTGAGTTCGCTGTTCAAAACGTCGGTGACGAACATGTGGCCGGGGGAGTGGGTGATGACGATGGGGGGCTTGGCGTTTTCGATGGCCGCCTGGGGCGTGACCCCGCAGGGCCAGAACACGGGCACCTCGCCGGGGTACACCTCCACCGCCTCCCCGTAGTCAGGCTTCATCACGTCCGTGACGCCGATCTTCTCCGGCTCGCCGATCTGGATGGGGGCCCCGTGGACGTTGGGCATGGCCGCGGTGATCTCGTAGGCTCTTTTTGCATCCTGGGGGGTCATGGGCCGCATGGAGCAGACCGTGGGGCCGCAGAAAGGACCGGCGGGTTTAGTGGCCACGCTGGTCTTATACATGGGCACGTTTCGGCCCGTGGCAATGTGGCGGACCTCGATGCCCGCCTTCATCAGCGCCTCCTCGAAGGAGAAGCTGCAGCCGATGAGAAAGCCCACCATGCCCTCCTGCCAGTAGGGGGTGGCGTCGTTGCACCGTTCCGCCAGCTTGCCGTCCCGGTAGATGAAGTACTCGGGGATGTCGGTGAGGACGTTGCCGTCCTGGCCCATGTCGTGGGTGTGGGGGTCCCCGTCCAGGATCTCCAGGAGGGGGCAGGGGCCCGGGTTCAGCCGGGCGTACGCCTTGAAGTCCTCGGCGTACTCTTTGGGCAGGATCACCAAGTTGGCCTGGGCGTATCCGGCGCACATGCCGGCGGTGGGGATGCTCCTGACCTTTCCGGCGCGCACCAGGCGGCGGAGTTCTACGGGGGCCATGTTCACGTACAGGCTGATGTCAAAGTTGGGCATGGGTTCCTCCTTTACGCGTCGTAGTGTTGTTCCTCGATGTAGATGTCGTACTCCTCACCGTTCACATGGATGAGGAAGCGTCCCGAGAGGGGCTCGGGTCCCGGCTCCGGCTCCGGTTCTAGACGGGCCAGAAACTTCTTTTCAAGATCGTCCAGGGTCTTCTGCTGCCGGCGGTACACCGCCTGGGCCGCTGCCGCAGAGACGGGCCGGAACCGGACCTTGTCTCCCGCTTTCAGCTGGGCCAAGAGAGGTAGGTCAGCGCTGATCACACAGCCCAGCTTGGGGTAGCCGCCGGTGGTCTGCCGATCCGCCATCATGACGATGGGCTGGCCGTTGGTGATCTGGATGGCGCCGAAGCAGATGCCGTCGGAGATGATGTTCCCGTCGCTGCCGGCGGCCCGTTCCACCTCCGGCCCGTCCAGCCGAAAGCCCATGCGGTCGCTCCTGTCGCTGAGGGCGTATTCACTCCTGGTGAAGGTCTGCTTTCCGGCGGCGCTGAACAGATCGTCCTGGGGCCCGTAGGTGAAGCGGACCTCCACCCGGTTTTGCAGGGCGGGCCGGAGCTTTTCCGGCAGGAACCGCGCCGCAAGATCCGGGAGCCAACGGCAGGGGCATCGAAGGCCGATCCTGTCCCCGTCCCGGATGGGCCGTCCGTTGAGGCCCCCCACGCCGCCCTTGAGGAAGGTGGCGCGGCTGCCCATGACCTCCTCGATATCGAGGCCCCCGGCGAAGGCCATATAGGCCCGGGCGCCCCGCCTGGCCATGGGCAGGGCCAATGTTTCCCCCGCCTGGGCAAGATAGGCCCGGCCGTTCTCGATGGGCTGTCCGTTCAGGGTGGGGCCGAAGTCGCCGCCGGTGATGGCGAAGATCTCCGGCTCCTCAAAGAGGATGGTGGGGCCCGTGATGGTGGCCTCCATGACGGCTTCGGACCGGGGATTGCCCACCAGGATATTGGCGAGCTCCATGGCGTATCGGTCCATGGCGCCGCACACCGGCATGCCGTACCGCTGATAGCCGATGCGGCCCAGGTCCTGGATGGTGGTCAGCATGCCCTTCTTCCGGAAGGTGATCATGTCCGGTCACCTCCTTCCGGGTATTCCTCGGGATAGTTCTCCCGGCGGATGCGCTCATATTCCTCCTCGCCGATGGGATAGAAGATCATGTTCATGCCCGCGTCCACCAAAATAGCCTTCTCCCGCTTTGGGTCGTAGAGCCGAAGGGGCGTCTGGCCGATGAGCTGCCAGCCCCCGGGGGAGGTGAGGGGGTAGATGCCCGTCTGGGAACCGGCGATGCCCACGGAGCCTGCCGGAATCTTCACCCGGGGCGTGGTGAGCCGGGGGGTGTGGAGCCGCTCGTCGAGCCCCCCCAAATAACAGAACCCGGGCAGGAAGCCCAGCATATAATTCAAATAGGTCGGGGCGGTGTGGAGCCGGATGACCTCCTCCGGGGTCATGTGGTGGAGCTTCGCTACGTTCTCCAGATCCGGTCCGTGTTCCCCGCCGTAGAGCACAGGCACCCGGATCTCCCCGGCAGGCGGGATCTGGGCTTCCTTGAGACCGTTCACGATGTTGTTCAGCTTTTCATACAGCCGGGCGTAGCCGATGACCTCCGGCCGGTAGTGGACCGTGACGGAGCGGTAGGTGGGCACCAGCTCCGTGATCCCTTGGATGTGAGCCTCTTCCACGGCCACGGTAAAGGAGCGGACCTGCGAATTTATCTCCTCCGAGATTGCGTTTCCGAATTCGACGCACAAAGAACAATCGGAGGAAGTCAGGATCTTTGCCATAGCTTCCTCCGATATTTATGAGATGAATGTGTGGAACGGGGCCAACTCGATGGCTTCCTCCGCCAGCTTCTGCCGGATGCGGCTGGTGAACGCCAGGGCCTTGGGGCCGTCGCCGTGGACACAGATGGAGTCGGCTTTCACGGGGATGTCCTTGCCGGTGACGGCCTCCACCTTCCCCTCCTTGATCATGCGGATCACCCGGGAGATGGCCAGCTCCTCGTCCTCGATCATGGCGCCGGGTTTCTTCCGGTTCACCAATGAGCCGTCCTCCTCGTAGGCCCGATCCGCGAAGATCTCGCTGGCGGCTTTGAGGCCCAGCTCCTGGGCCGCCTCCATGAGCTTGGAGCCGGAGAGCCCCAGCAGGATGATGTTGGGATCGAAGTCCTTCACGGCCCGGCAGATGGCCAACGCCAAATGGATGTCCCTGCCCGCCGTGTTGTACATGGCGCCGTGGGCCTTCAGGTGCTGGACCTCCAGGCCGTTCTTCCTGGCGAAGGCGGCGAAAGCGCCCAGCTGATAGAGGGTGTAGGCGTACTCCTCGTCCGGCGTCAGCTTCATGTCCCGGCGGCCGAAGCCCATGAGGTCGGGATACCCCGGATGGGCTCCCACGCACACGCCCTTCTCCCTGGCCATGGCCAGGGTCCTGTCCAGCACCACCGGGTCCCCGGCGTGCCAGCCGCAGGCCACGTTAGCGGAGGTCACCTGTTCCAATACCTCCCGGTCACAACCGATCTTGTACGCCCCAAAGCTTTCTCCCAGATCCGAATTCAGATCCACTCTAAACATTCTTTTTTCTCCTCCCCCACACGCGTTGCAACGGTGTCCGGCTCCTGTCGGCTTTTCAAAGCACGGCGTGTTCCGACAGATCCTGTTCTGTTCGTCTATGCAGTAAATGGTAACAAAAAAATGCGTATCCTGTCAAGGAATCGGGCGATAGATGATCGCCGTGGAAAGGACGGGACGGAGGCTTTGTTCTTTCTCGTGATCTTCCTCGGCGTGTTCCTGCAGTCGAACGTGGGCTTCGGCACCGCGGTCACCGTGCCCCCGGTGATCCTGCTCGCCTCCGGCGTCGTGCTGCTGATCTCAAACGTATAGAGCGGACGGCGTTGCCCGCCCCCTTTGCCGGTATGGAGCGTGGGGCCCGATTCGCAGGACGAGCGCCCGCCGGGGCTCTGAATGCCCACAGGGCATTCATTCACCACCGCACCCGTTCGAATCCAAACGCGAAAAAGGCAGGACACCCGAGTGGATGTCCTGCTTTTTTGGTAGCGGCGATTGGATTCGGGTCGCGCCTGCGGGCTTGGTCGGGGTGCGGCTCTGAATGCCCACAGGACATTCATTCGCTGCCGCACCCGTTCGAATCCAACCGCGAAAAAAGCAGGACACCCGAGTGGATGTCCTGCTTTTTTGGTAGCGGCGATTGGATTCGAACCAATGACAGGTCGGGTATGAAAGCCCGGGAAGCCAAAACGCAAAAGCCTCGAAAATGCGGAAAAAACGCCTAAATATGGGCAGTTTTTGTATTTTTCATCTGCTTTATTCTGTCCAAATAGTGGCATATAATTCAAGCGTTTATGTTCAGAGTGTTGTCAAAAATGTTGTCAATTTCTGATGCCATTCTGCTCGTATGATGAACTTGTAACATGGTCGCAAGCTAGTCAAAAGTTAGTCGCAAGTTAGATATAATCTCAATCAGGTAAAGATGTCGACCCCAGCGACCATCGGGCAGTATTTGTATCTCATGTTTTTTCAGGCAGCCCCGATTATCTTTGTTTTTCTTTCAAAAACTCTATTGGTAAGCCGCCTTCCCTTTATGCCGCCTGGCTGACCCAGCCGTAACCCTGGACGGCCATGTCGATAAAGTGATTCAGCAGCAGCTCTGCTTTGCTGCGGAAGGAAGCAACATCATAAACGCTGGGCAAGTCATGATCCAGAGAAGACTCGATGGCGGCTTTGACCTTCGCTCTCGGCTGCTCGTCCTTGTACCAATCCACCACAAGAAGCTCCCGCTTTTCTTCCGTCAGCTTCTTAAACAGGTTCTTGGCCGAAAGCTTTACCTTCTGCTCCTCGGCCTTGGTGAGCTTCTTCCCGGCGGTCAGCAGATCGTAGATCTCCAGCTCCTCTTCCGTCAGCCCCTCCGTCTCCGGGCGACGGTCCTCTGCCTTCAGATCCTCCAGGAGCTGCAGTAACTGCTCATAATAATCTTCGTTCTCGGAGCCGCCGGCGTTGTAGCGGTCGATGATATTCTTATACCGCTGTGAGAACTGCTGCCGCGTACAGTTCCGAGCCAGCATCTGTTCCAGCGCTTTCTCGAGGAACGCCCGCAGATCCTCGATCTCTATCGCCTTGTACTGGGCGATCCGAATCTCCTTTTTCAATTCGTCGACGTTGATCTTCGACAGGTCGATGACCTTGCCCTGATGGATCACAAAGCCCTTGTCGTTGTCTTCTGCCTGTGCCGATGTCACGCTTGTATCCAGCACCTGTGCCATGCGCAGCCGAGCCCGGTTGATTCGCTCGTCGTTGATGGTGTGGCAGAACAGGCCGTAGAGGTATGTCAGCGGCCCAAAGCGGTCGTCGCTCCAGTTCTTTTCAAAGATCTCCGGCCGCGATGCCTCATGCAGATTCATCAGAGTATTCAGAATAACCTTGAACTTGTCCTTGTTCTCGTCGTTGGCAATGATCGTGTTATAGGCATTTCGCAGCTCGTCCAGCCGATCGAACGTGGACGCATTGGCAATGATAGCGCTGATGTCGATCCCCAGCCCCAGCAGGAACTGGTCCGCTTCGTCGATGGCCTGGTTGATGAGCTCGATGAGCCTGTCGATGTCTTTGGCCGGGAACTCCGTGCCGTCGTCGCCGGTGGCGTACTCCGTCAGCGCCCGCTGCATGTACCGGAACACGTTGACGTAGTCCACGATGATCCCGCAGGGCTTGTTCTCATAGGTCCGGTTCGCCCGGGCAATGGCCTGCATCAGCGTGTGCCCCTTCATGGGCTTGTCGAGATACAAGGTCGAAAGGTTCTCCACGTCGAAGCCGGTCAGCCACATGGCGCAGACGAACACCAGTTGCAGGGGATCGCCGGGGTCCTTGAACCGGTCCTCGATGTCCAGCCCCTCCGGCGTCAGAGCGTTCATCTTCTGCCGNNTGGAACTTCTCCGCCTCGTCGTCCTCCTCGGAGACGATCACCGCCATCTCCACGGTGTTCATGTAATTGAGGATGCGTGTCAGCTCGTCCCGCTTCTCCCGGGTGTCGGCGGCGTTGCGCTCCTGCATGACCTTCTGCTTTTCGATGGCCCAATAGTGCTGGACCTTGTCGTACATCTTCACCGCCGTGAACTTGTCCACGGACACCACCATGCCCTTGCCCAG
>LXOW01220791.1_pt1 | contig 34024 bp, 32 predicted proteins | sample 1368591 | NCBI WGS metagenome assembly LXOW01 (sample SAMN04884650, study PRJNA319009) | bovine gut metagenome | isolation source: Cow rumen | host: Bos taurus | place: Italy: Legnaro (PD) | collected 2014-07-09
TTCCATCTGGTCCGTTTACTGGCACGATTGTAATAGCATTTCAACAGGTAGTATTAGTATGATAGCACAAACATATAATAATTATTGGAAACTTGATTTGAAAGAATTACCAACAATGGGTAAGTTATATCCTGAAGGTACAGTAATCAAGATTAGACCTTTAAATGTTCAAGAAATCAAATACTTGGCAACCATTTGTGAAGAAAATGCTACTGATATCATTAACGAGATACTTGAGAAATGTGTATTATTGAAAAACATTGAATTTGAAGATATATTTTTAGGTGACAGAACTTATTTGGCATTTTGGGTTCGTATTAACAGTTTCACAAAGAACTCTGGCTACGATATAAACATTAAGGAATGTGATAAATGTAAGAACCCTTATACAACCAACATAAAACTAACAGACTTTGAAGAAAAATATATCACTGAAGACCCACAGGAAATAGATTTACCTGATGCTGGCATTACATTGAAATTAAAATACCCAACAATTAGGGATTTAGAAGTCAAATGCGAAGATAAAGAAGTAGAAAAATTTATTCGTCATATTGACGTTGCCGACAAAAATGTTGTTATATTGGAACAATTCATTAGAGGACTAAGTGCCTTAGATTATTCCATAATGAAAAACACAATAGATAAAATGGAAATCGGATTTAGTAATCAGGTAACCATTTATTGTCCTTTGTGCGGACAGCCACACACTTACACGATTGAATATACTGATATGGGATTGTTAGGTAGTGTAAACATATTTGAAATTCTTGAAATGACATTGAGAATAGCCAAGTCAATGAATTATCAAATTATGGACGATATGCCTTGGATGGAAGTAGAAATCTTACAGGAAGCTGCTAATAAGATTGACGAAGAAGAAAGAAAGCAGATGGAAAAAGACAATGGTAAGATTACTATGAACCGAAATAATATATAAGTTCTCAAAAATAAAAATTTTCCGACAGTTTAAAGTTATTTAACTATATTTAATCATAGTTAAAACAAATTAATAGACTCTGATAACTATGCGTAAGGACTGTAACAAGGAGGCTAATTAGAAAGGAAATTTTATTATGGCGAAACAAGACGATGAAAAGAAGTATTATGTAGATAACGCACGATTGAGAGAAGTAATCATTGAGTATAATCGTATGAACATTGACGATAATCGGTGATTGGTGTGCTTCGTATCTCCAGCGTTTGGAAAATAAATTTTTAAAGCAGAAAATCACAGAAGAAAAGTACAATTCTGCCAAACAATTTATCATAAACAAGTCTAGACAAATTAACAACCTTCACGAATCATACAATAATATGAGTCCTGAAGAAAAGCGTAAATTTAGACTTAATTTGGATAAACTAAAGAATGAAATGTGCGAATACTTCCTAAAGATTATTAACGGTCGTATCAATTCATTTAGACTTCGTTCATCAGGTGCTTTAAAGAACCACGAGGACATTAACGATATAGTCCAAGACGCATTTATCGCAGTAATGACATATATCAACCGTTACAATGATGAGAGAGCAACTTCTGCTTTCGCTTATGTAACCCAGCTCGCAACAAATAGCATTTTGTTCTCATTGAATGAAATTAAGGAACGTGAACAGAAAATGGTTACTGGACTTGATTTCTACGATAACTTGAACACTATTGATGACCCTCATAGTATGGATGGCTTGAATAAGTTCGTGGAGTAATTATGACCGGTTGGGATTTACAATGTGAAGGATATTCTACTGCTAGGTATTTGTGGGAACATTATCCTGAGTTACACGATTTTCTTAAACCAATAGTAGAAGCAAATAAATGTACAAGGATTTATCCCTGCTATTTAAAAGTTGCTGATGAAAATGGTAATGAGTATTATGTTTTGCGATTTATGGGCAAAGGTAAAATGCCCATATACTGCACTACTGATAGAAACAAAAAGTTAGTTACCATTGTTGCTGTAACAAGAAAAGTACCTGTAGAAGAATTAGATTTAAACGAATTATACGAACATAGGGAATTACAATGAAAGAAATTGAAGTAGAAGTTACTTTGTTGGAAATCAAAAATTTGTATGAGTATTTCTTTGCTGCATACAGACAACCTGGTTTGAGCCTTGAATGGAGTAAGGTCACAGTAAAGAATGTGAAATACTTGGAAACTCCATACAACCAAATTAGTCAGGGTGTTTACAATGAAGAAAAAGACCCAAAATTCTTTGAGTTCAGTGACAAATACCAAAAACTAATTAAGAAGTATGCGGACCGTGATGACCAAGGTAATATCGTTTATGAAAATGATGACCCGGTCATTACAGAAATGATAGTAGAATTTGACAAGAGCAAAGACGAACTAGAAACTGAATACAAAGACTTTTTAGATAAATTACATAACAAGAACGAAATTAACAACAAATTCTTAAATCAAAAAGTTAAGATAAAGATAATGGTGCCTAACCTTGAGTGTGATATACCTGGAGCTGTTCCGCCATTTGTTATTGATATTTTGACTAGATAAAATAAAACCCGGTGTTAATTCACCGGGTTTTCTGTTAGAATAATACTGTTAATGTTTCACTATTTACTTCTATCACTAATTCCAATGGAATCATTTTATATAAACTATTAGAAGTACAATCATTACCACCTGAACCTTCAGGATTACTTCTATATTGCAAATAATAATAATCACTTACAGTTTTATGATTATTATAAATTGGACAGTTTTTATATACATCATTATCAAACGCATACGAAGGTATCATATATTCATGCTCAGCTACTAATGTTAAATTTGAAAAAGTCATTATATGTTTATGATATACATTATCAAGCAATTCCCAGTCATTTGGTATTGTAGATGTAGAAGTAGCCATTATTTTATCAGAAGGATTTGGAAGATAAAAGAAACGCCTATTAAATATAAAATTCCATTCGTGATTTTCAATTAAATCCCAATAATGAACTTCTTTTAATTTTATATCTTGTTTAGTAACAAAATAACGAGTAACTATTGAAGGGTCATCCCAATGCCCTGGTTGAAGACTGAATAATGCTGCTGGAGAACTTAAAGTATAATCGGCAATCGCTTTTGGAAAATAATCTAAATCAAATTGGTCAGGTAATTTTTCCAAATCAATTACAAAAATTTTATCTGTAAAGCCAGTCATATACTGACCATTCTGTTTAGCCCCTACAAATACTAGGTCATTATCTATTTTATTTTGTCCGTTTGTATTTAAAATACTATCACTCATACAAACTCCTTATACTTTAACTTGTGTATTGCCTAAACAATGTGGCGAACCACAAATTAAGCACGATGGCAAATTGTTTACAAGTTGTTTTGCTAAATTGTTTCCTAATGTAATTTGACCTGTAGTTGCTTGTATATCAACATTACCGAAAGCACTAACAGTAGTATTTCCCATTGAGTTAATCGTAACATCACCACTTACATTTACATTCAATGGTGCTGGCCCAGCACTATAAACACTTGTTTGTATATCAATACTTCCATCTGGGTTAATTCTTGTGACTGCACCTGTGTGGTGGGTGAAAGCAATCTCACCGGTCTTACGATTCATAACAAGATAATCTCTTTGGTCTGTTTGGAACAATACCATTGTCTGTGGATAGTCTTCAGTTCTTAAAAACCAATCCTTTGGGTTATATTTCAAATCTGAATATGAAGCGTTAAATGCGACAGAAGTATATACTGGCTTACTATCGTCACCATTATCAAAATAACCACGAACAATAGTGTTCAATTCAGGAATAACGAAATTACCTTTAGTTGAAGCCATAGAAGGGATATCTGGAATAGCCCAAGGAATGTTAGTTGTGGCTAAATCATCATAATAACCATAGATTTTAATCTGACATCTACCTAATTGGTCTGGGTCATTATTGTTAATGACAATACCAGTCCAATGGTTGTTATCAGGTGTGTCTTTCTTTGGCACAATTTGGTCAGTAGCAATACTCTGTGTATTGCCACCCATCAGTTGTCTAAATTGTTCTATATCATTCATAATTTCACCTATTTCTTTTTAGCCTTTTCTTCCTGTTCTTCCAAAATACCCATTCCGTAAGTACCATCTGTAACACATTTGACTTCCATTGTGTAAGACTGGAATGCTTTGAAATGGTGCGATATACCAGCAATAATATAATTACCAGTATGGATTTTATCAACCGCATCTGCAGTAGAGAAATCCAAATTTACTTTATCACCAAGTACAGGGCGACATTTAGCTGTTTGATATTCTTTTGGTAATCTATGAACATCAACAGTCATATTTATAAAGTTTTGAAAGAACGAACGTCTAATCATTTCATTATGAACTGGTGCTATATCGTAGTGGTCGTGATACTCTTTGAAGTATACGCCAGCGTCAATGTTCTTTGTTAATCTATCTAATTGAGAAGCAGCTTTATTACTTCTACTTGCGATATACGGGTCATCTTGCTGATAAACGGCTTCTCTAAATTTTCCTAATGTTTTCTTGTCTGCAATTTGTGCGTCCACAATGCTAGTAGGGTCTAGGTTACCTTGTGATGCCAAATCCTTCAATNNTGTGATGCCAAATCCTTCAACAATTCAACAACGTCTATATCTTTTGGTGTAATATCCAAATCAAACAAAGACAATGCGTTGTAAGGTGTGTAGTAATTAGCACGAACCTTATAACCACCCTGGTTTAGAATAGGACCAGCTGCGTGTAAGAATTGTACTGAAGTAAATGGGTATTCCAAATCTTCTTTCTGTGTACTAGAACCTTGTAGACTTTCAATATAGTTCTTGACATTAGTAAATGTGCATAGTTTCTTTTGTTGTGCCATTGTCTTGACAGAAGTAAATATACTTTCACCATTCAAGTTTGTATAAATTAATGGAGCATCATCTTCGTCAATCCAGGCGTGTTCAATAATTTTCTCTATGAACTGGGCTCTTGTTTTGCGACAATTCAACCATAGACCTTTATCACTACCATCAATTTTCTTTGATAGTTTCAATGTTGTATCGTCTAATACTTCTTGAATAGCTTCGTCACTTCTTTTTGTGTTTTGAAACAATAAAGAATCAGGAGTTGTTTTTGGATATGAAGCAACTTCATTCAAATAACTTTGAGCATCGTAAATTCCAATGATTACATACTGATAGTTAGAACCTTCAAGTGAAGGAACACACGATACGTTCTGTATTGTATATACTGAATCAACATAAGGTGTTGGGTCTTCGCCTTCATTCGCAACAATAGGTGTTACGATAAAATAAATTCTATCACCATTCTTTAGGTTGTAACCTGAGAAATAAGAACCTTGGTCTTCAATTTCTATACGTATAGTTGGTAACAAACTAAAAATGTTTTCTTCAATTACAATTTCTTTAATGCCCTGAGAAGAAATCAAACGGCCTTCTTTAGGGTCATTTATTCTAATGATATAGCTTTCATAGCTGTTATCATAGGTTTTGGTATTACCGAGCAGGGTGGTTTCATTTGAAATTGACATTTATTACCCCGCTTTTAATGTGAATGTGATACCGCGATTACCTGTGGTCCAGCCATTTACTTTGAAATTGTTTCTGATAATTTCGTATGATTGTTTGAGTGACTTAGGCGCCTCAAATCCAGCAAATACTTTGTCATTTATAGCAAACAAGAAGTTTGCTTTCTGTATCTTTAAGTAAGCATACAAATGGGCAGCTGCTACCAAGTTCAACAAAAGATTTTCTTTCTCGTCTTCAGGAGCTTCCACGATTTTTGTGTTAAACAATTCCAACATTTCTTCTGCTAAATGATTACTCTTGTTATGGTTATTCTGTAACAACAACATAACCTTCTTTCTTTGGTCTTTGTTATCTTCCAATTTCTCTTGAAGGTCTTCAGCACAATCCATAGTGAAATCATTGTAGTCTGGGTTCGTTCCAAATAAGTTATAAATGGAGAACATCAAACTCTTATTCATCTGGTCAAAACCTTTCAAACCACCGATAGCTGAATGAGTGCCTTTAACTTCTATGCGTCGCCCTTCATCGTCAATCAAGTCACCACTTTCTTGTGAGAAGTTAATGTTCTTAAAACAAGATACAAGGAGAAATTCACCCTTTCCGATAGCAGGTTGTGGAGTGGTTACTTTCAAAGCATCTTCAACATATTCAGGTTTTAAATATGAATCCAACTTAGCTTTCTTTAAGAAGGAAACTAATTTAATTGGACCGAAATTTTGGAATGTGAATTTGTTTGCGTTTAGTTGTTCAAACAAGTCTTCAGGTTTAGCAATTAAATGACGTTCAAGCAAATCTTTATGCTTCTTTGCCATTTCTGTATGTTTTCCAGATTTGTTGTCTGACCAAAAAGACTTTAGGTATTTCTCTAATGCGGAAGTATCTATAAGGTTTCCAACATTAACATTACCTAAACTCTTTAAATTTCCATTTTGGTCTTTTGTATAAATCTCAGGCATACATTATTTATAGAACGAATTTCGTGTCTTATCCCAGTAATCAAAATTCATAACACCATACTTACCCTTAGTAGCACAGTCCATATAATCAACACGCAAACAACGGCCTTTAGGAATGTATTTGTTCTTATACAAGGTCTGTACAGAGTTTCCGTTCTTATNNATCTCAGGCATACATTATTTATTATAATCAAAATTCAATACACCGCCACAGCCATGTGAGCCGTCATCCATATATTCAACTTTAATACAATGCCCTGGTTCAATTACTTTAGTTGTAGTTAATCTACTCTTACCTTGTCCAAGTACTCTGTATGCTTCAAAGGACAAATCGTGGTTTGGGTTTTCGTTTACAACATAGAATGTATATAAACTTGTACTATTACCTAATTCGTGTTTAGGTATTGTGTAGTTGAATTTCTTGAAGTATGAAATTATATCATCTATTGTAATATCGTATCTAACTGAGTCACGATATGTAATACCAGATGTAGAATAAACGAATGTTCTAGGTAGATTTTCTAATTTTCTATTTATATCATTAAAGTTACTAAAATTGTAACTAACCTTTTTATAGTTTTCGTTTATCAAATTATCCAATGATTTGAAGGTCAATTTATAGACGTCATTAGAACTTCTCTTTAATGGAACGAATAGACCTTTAGTTGTATAAATTGCGTTGTGTAAGTTATACTTATTCAATGAAGCAATCAATCTACTAGCACCACCAGTTTTTGTGTATGCGTATTTCTGTGTAACAGGTGTGTTACCTCTTACAGCAAACATTCCAGGGAAATGCCAAATAGAAGTTTTTAAAAAGTCTGGGTCTTTATCGTTACAATCGTTATGAACTAACTGATATGAATCTTTTTCAACAGAGAACAAATTAAGTCTTACACAATCATTTGAATAATCTGTTTTAATTGAAGCATATTCAGCTGGTGAATGACCTTTAACTGCATTGTTTGTTTTAATTCTACCATTACCTACAACAACAATCTTATTGAGTGAGAAGTCACCTTCATCAGATGATAATGTGTTATATGATACATTGTTATCTTGTGTGTGGTTGAAGTAGTATTTGTATAGACCAGCAGAATTAGCAGAAGCAGAGAATGAAGTATCGTAATAAGAAGAATATACACCAGAATATACACTTCCATTATTGACATATTTTGTCAATGCGTTCTGTTCGTCATCACCGGGTTCGTCTTTAAAAATCTTAACACCTAAACCAGTTAAGCAATCGTAAGAGTTGTAATTACCAAATACAACAGAATAGTTGTTATTGATTTGTGGTTTATCAGGGTGTGAATAATAGAAGTAATACTTCTTATTTGTTTTATCGTAACCAATTTGTTCTTTTGTACGATAGAAGTATTCATTACTTGGATAACGTGTTACAGACAAACCATTAAAACCAATTAAGGCTTCGTGACCTAAATTGAAATTTTTATCAAATGTTTCTGTCTCAGCACCATAATTCAAAGTCATTTGAGTTTTAGAAGAATCAAATGAAGTTATTTCTTCTTCCGAATCTCTCTGTATATTATAAATTTGTGTTACAGTAGCAAACAAAGAGTTAGTCTTGTCAAACTCAGGAAGATTTTTAGCTGATGGAACATAATAAGTACTGTTTGTATTATTACCAATGAATGTAACATTACTAGCTGTTACCTTTTGGTATTTGATATCAGTACTATAAAGTTTGTCTGTGCCAATCATTACATTGTTATGGAATACAGTATTTCTATAAGTTGGGTCTGTTTGACCTTGGTCATATTCTTTAGCACCGTAATCAAACAAATTATTGTTTGCGTTGATTAAAGTACTGTCACCATAACAGAAACCTAATGAGTTATTGTTAGACTCAATTAACAAGTTATTATTGTTATTACCACTGAATGAGTTATTACTAGAACGATACAATCCCACATTTTCTACAGGATAGTGTCTTGTTCCTAATGTGTTGTTTTTGTTAATAAATTCAAATGTAGAATAAGCACCATCAGTATATTTACTGTTGTGTGAATCAAACTTGAAGAAACTATTATTAGCTGACACCAAGCTATAATCAAACAAATTAAATCGTTTGACTTTCTTTTTGATACATCTCTTATTTTCTTCGTCAATATCTTCAGGAAGAATATCAACCTGAACATTTCTGTTACCAGTATTTTGGTTTATTGCGAAGAAATCTTTTTGAGTGTTGTATTGTAAATTGACAGCATTTGTGATGAACTTGTTGTTTTCTAATTTACCATAAGACCATTGAATGTGTGGCTTAGTAATGTTTTTGTTCGCATTATCTACACCAACAAATACTCTTGGCTTTACATTCCAAGGAACATTTACTTTATTTGTTTTATCTTGTAAAACTAAATCGTATGGTTTTTGAACAACATTTGTATTACCAGTTTCTGTATCAAACTGGATAATGTTAATTTCTTCACTGAAATCGTTATTTCTTGAATCTGGAGTTAGAGTATAGTTATCTGCCATTTGGACTGTTGTTAAGTCCTTCATAGTTTCTTTTTCAACAAATTCATTAAAGTCAACATCTACAACGCAAAGTTCTGTGTTGATTTTATCAGCATCTTTATCAGTGAATGTTACTTTAAATACAATCTTTTTAGACTGGTCATCGTCCAAATTAACATCTTCAATGGTAGCTGCCAAATAGGACTTATGCATATCAGTATGATATGTTTTAGATTCTTGATAAAGCTCACCAATTATAAGGATATTAAAATTAGTTTCTGTTGTTTGGCTCTTGTTTACTTCAATTTCATATTTACCAAATCTAAAAGCCATTTGTGGGATTTCTTCATTGGTTACATAAGTACCTTCCAATGCTGGAATGTAATTTAATTCGTAAAGATTATCAGTTAAATCACTAACAGTGTCAACTGTAGCCCTACATTTAACTTTATCCAATTCTATATCGGATAGAGTTTTCAAATCTGAAACATTACCTGTATAAATGGCATAACCCTTAAGGTTTAATTTAATGCCATTGTTAGCGTGGATAATATGTTCAATACATTTATCTGTAAATTTCAATTCCATTTTATTATTCCACTATTGTTATACCATCCAAAGTATTATCTGTCAATACCTGTGAATACTTAATAAATTGTTTAGATTCGTAAGGTTTAATTGTGATTTTAGCACTTGTGTCTGTACTAGCAGTATGGTTCTTTCTACGAAGCCAATAGATTACATTTAATGGTAATGAATCGTTCTTAACAGGAACATAGGTCAAAGTGAATACAGTATTATTAGTGTAAGCATTGGTAATTGTATTCAAAATCGTTTTATTTTCTGTTTCAGCGTATGTTGAAATGACATCGTTAGGAACATTCAAATAAGCAGAGAATTGAACATTATCAGTAGAGTTTGTCTTGTTAGATACATTCAAGAATTTTGTAGGTGTTATGTTATCTATAAGTCCTTGAATTTCTGTAAGCTTTGAGTTCAATTCTTCTTTACCCATATTATATGCTTGGTCGGAATTTAGCACATCATACATTGTGTTAAATGGTAATTCATAAGTAACAGTAGAATTATTACCATTAGAACTGTAAGCAGTAATACCACTAAATCCATATCTAGCAGAATTATGAGTGTCATAATCGGAAATAGTAATATAACCTTCTTTATTGACAGTGAAAATGTTGTGTCTATAAAAGTTAGAATCTTTAGCTGTAGAACCAGTACCACTAATTGTTTTTATTAACTTTTCAAATGCTGTTAAATTAGTGTTCCAATCTGGAATAGCAGAAACTTGACCTTTAAGCCACTTCTTATTCATTCTACCATCACCGACTACAAGGATTTCATTTGGGTCGGTTGTATTTTGGTTGTAATAACCTAAAAGAATTTTATCGCTTTCACCACCATTTTGAATTAAACCTTCACCAATACCAATAATGTTACCTATAGGAGCATTAACCCAACCGAATGTGTTACCAATCATTGTAAGACTGTCACCACTTTCTGTTAAGTTGTATAAACCACTGAATGAGTTAATAAAGGTTGAATTTGGTTTATGGTAGTTGTCTACGTCATCTGGACAATAACATTTACCCTTCAAATAGTTTCCATTTGAATTAACAAGAGTACAATTTTTAAGAACACCCTTCTTATATGCTGACACAGTCTTATTATTGTCATTAATGTAAGTATATAGTGAGCACGTAGCATTAATTGTGTTATTGTTAGAATTATAGAAAGAAATTTGAGAAGCAGACGATTCAACCTTATTAATGAATTGGGTGTTAATTGAGTTTGAATTAGAGTTAATAAAGTTGATTTGGTTTACTTTATCGTCATTAATTTCGTTATAGTCGGAATGAATGAAACTGTTGCCGTAACAATCATCAGCAATTTTGTTGCCACGGGAATAAATGAAACTATTACCAAATGTTCCAGTAACGGCTGTGTGATAAATGTTATGTTCGCCAAACAATTCAAAGTTTAATTTCTGTCTATATGCTCCTGTAACTTCGGAGATAGTGAAATAACCTGCAGATACACCAGATGTGTATTTGATATTTAAGCGGTCACCATTCCAAGTTTTATTAGTGCCTGTAGTAGTTTGAGCAAGTGTTATTTGTGGAACAGTAGCACTTACTTCATCATTCGTTTCGGTCATTATATTCAATTTAGCGAATGAGTCATAAGATGCAGGCATTTCTAAATTAGAAATAACCAAATCGTTTATTGTTCCAGCTGCGCCTCTATTGTTATCTACATTAGTTTGTCCATCATTAACTTTTGTTAGACCCAAAGTATTTCTCATTTGAACATTTTGGTCTTCAATAGGTCTGTTCAATGAATCTACATAGGTTGTGTCAAAAAGTGACAAATCAATTTGGTCTTTTAGAGTAATGTTTATTACTGTATTAAATTCAACTGTAGAAGGTTGGTTATGAACAATCTGTAATTTTTCTGTATCACTCTTAAAATAAACTATTGCTAATACAGCATTGGTTTGTTCTTCATACATTCCACCGAGACCAGATTCAACTAACTCTGGTTTATATGGTACACCAAGAAGGGCGATACCATCAAAATTCAAATCATCAGAACTATTGTTGTCAATGTTCAATGAATTTGTTTTTAATGAAATGTTATAAGAGAAGGAGTTTTCATCTTCTTCACCTTCATACGAAATACCAACATCAAGCAAATAGTTATGAGTAACTAAAGCGTGATTATATTGAGTATAATTCTTCGGTGTATAAACGCCTGCCTCGTAAGTATAACCTATACCAGTAAAGATTAATTGGGTATAACTTTCTAACTGCTTGAAAGTCAAATTGTTTAAAATTGTTTCATTGTCCAAGCTCAAAGCATTTAACAAAGATTTATTCTTGTCGGAAAATAAAACCGCACCTACTTTGGCAAATTGAATACCATTAGCTTGTTTAACAAAGGTTGTTCTACCTTCATTAGTAAAGAAACATTCTACATCGTTATAATATACACCATTTGTCATATTCTATTTATATCTCGCATTTAGCATACTCGGTACCAGGTATCAAAGTAAAACTTGTTGTAATTGTAGCCGATTTACCTTCAGGTTCTGTTTTAGAAGCATCGGCAATAATTTCGTCCAAATTAAGAAAATCAATTAATGTTTTAGCAACTGTTCGGTCACTCTTCTTCAAACACAAATAGAAACCACCAGCACTTAACATTGACTCAAATAGAGTAAATGTAAATTCTTGTTCTGTTCCATCTTTGGTTACTTTAAATGTTACACCATTGTTTGTGTATTTCAAGAACTCACCGATTTCGTTAAAGATTTCTGTTGGAGCAGGAAGAGCTTCATTTCCACTTGTTACAGTACATTCAGGTGTGTAATTCAAACCAAATATATTAACATAACCTGTTTTTTGATTGACACTACAAAGATGTTTCATTACATAAGTATCTTCCAAGTGGTCTTTGTCCAGCGTCCAAGTTAAATAGTATGTAACAACTTTATCGTCACTTACTTCGTCAAGTTTGTAAACCAAATTAATATCTTTTGGAAGTGTAATTGTATACTTGATAGCATTTAAAATCTTTGTAATTGGTTTGATACTCTTAATCAAATCAATAAACATTTCAATGTTATCACAGAATGTTTTGAATGTATTATTTTTACCTTCCAAATTCAAGTTGAAACGAGAAGTCATAAAATAATCATTTGTTGTGTACATACCAGTTTCTTCAATAAAGTCAGGGTTTGTTTCAATTTCTTGTGCACGTCTTACCCAAATATTAATTACTCTACAGGAGAAACCAAACATCTTAATTGCCATTTCAATACCAGTGTTCGTTCCCTTGTATCTGTTATATGCTGGTAATTGTTCAAGCACATACTTGATTATTTCAAAGGTTTCTTTAGTATCTCTAGTAGTGAAACCTTCACCATTCTGTATCAAGTTTACTTCTTGTAATGACTGAACATCAAAATCAAATTCATTACCGAACTCAGTAGCATAATGATAAACTAATGTATCTTCAATTCTTGATATATCATTGAAATTAGCAATTCTAGCAATCTTTTCAAGGCCTGAAATGTTTCTGTTGTTATCAAGTCCCTTATACATTGTGTTAATGTATAGCTGGAAGAATTCCATAAAGTCCGCAAATTCAGTACCGTGTAGATATTTAGGTACATAAGGAGTGATATGGTATTTTCTACCTTCGTCACCATACACCCAAGGACCACATATAGCTGTGTTATATGTTCGTTCTTTAATGAGTTCGTCAATTTCAGGAAAACCTGTTTCTACCCACGCTTCAACTTCAACAATACCACTTTCTTTCAAGCTGGTAATAATGAATTTAGACAAACCATCAAGTGGGTTATGGTCTAAATTACTTTCAATAGCATTTTTATCTATGGCGCCGATAGACTGTTCTGTCAAACCAAACACATTTTCGTATTCCCAAAGAACTTCATTTGGGTCTTGAACAGTAGTAATAATTTTACCTTCAACACCATCTTCAAGGAAATAATTGTTTGGTTCAATATCTACGAACTTAATAATGACAGGAACTAATTTGTTCAAATCGTCAATAGCAAGTGTCTTAAATGCTCTTTGGAATTTGTATACTGAATAGTTGCCAGCAATATCCCAAACAATCAAAGATATATCAGAGTTATCACCAGTGTTCAAAATATCAAGGACAGTACCTTCTTCGTGATAACCTAAATTATCTTTAGTTGCCCATTTTTCGTGGAGAGTAAATTTTACTTGATACTGTCCTGACTTTGTAGCATTAAATTTAATGTTATCTACATATTCTTGTTTAGCTGGTTGCTGTAAATTTCTGTCATAGTAATAGATTATATTAGAGTCAGTTGGAATAAATGTTTCTGGGTCATAATCACTAAAGTTACCCCAATCAGGAATTTGAGTTCCTTTAATAAGAGCGATTTGTCTGCAATCCAAACCAACTTCGTCTTTAAATTCTACTACAATATCTCTTAATGAATTTGTATAGTATAAGTCGCCCTTCTTTACACTATCTTCAAAATTACATTCCAATGCCAAGTATTCAGTACCATAATCACTAACAAATGCAGGTGGAATAGGGTCAATAGTTACATTCTGTACTGTATTAGTGATACGAATAAAATTATTATCACCTGGTCTTAAATATCTTGTTTTGTTGTATGGGTGACCTTTATCCCAAGTATCAGTAACACCATTTGGACCTTGACCTGTTTTACCTTCAGGGTCTTTTTCTGTTTTTGTCCCTGTTGGTTCGGGGTCTTGTACGTGGTATTCAAATACTGGGTGATTAGGGTCCCAAGTACTTTCGTCATATCTTCTTAACTCATTAGCGTCGCCATTAAAATACCAAGTAGTATTACCATCACTACCGCCCTGCATTTCAGGACGTAGAAAGATAGTGTTTGGGTCATCTTGATTATGGAAATCCCAACTGTAGTCCCAGGTTGTATCTTGTCTTCTAACAGAAGCATTAATTATGGTTTCGCTATGTTTTAACATTATCCCTCCCACATACTGAGAGAATCAAAGGTTCTCTTATCCAATGTGGTGAACTTAATTACAGGCCATTCTTTTTCGCACTGTCTAGCATAATTTGAAATTATGAATATACGCTTGATTATAGGGTTCTTTACTGTAATGACTTCTTCTCGTTTACTGTTGTTCACGATATGATGCATAAGTTCGGGCTTGTATTTTACCAATTTCGTACAAAGGTTTTTACTCAATGCTTTTGTAGCATTTTGTAAGTCGGATTCACTACAAGAATCAATGAACCCATACAAGTCACTTGTCATTAAGACTTTCTTCTTAAATGTTTCCCAATCAGTCGCAATAGCTTCTTTCGCATCACCTAACAAGGAGACAGATTTTTCTTCAAACCAGTTATTCAAGTTCATTCTGTTCCAAAGATACTTAGAAATGATTTGACATTTCAAAACACGAAGTTCGTCCTTGAATGTTTCGGAATAAGTGACGAAATCGGTCCACTCTTTAGAATCTTCATTTGTGATAACTCGGTTGATAAATTCTTCGTAATAACGAGTTCCTTCAACCTGAATGATACATTCTGCCTTTGTGAATGGGTTGTTGCTATTGTTGTACATTGTTTCAGGATTTATTGTAACAGCATAAGAATTAGCTGTAGAAATTTCCTTCAATGTTTGAACTAACACATTGTAAGGACATTGAACATATCCTGTAAATATACTTTTAGATAGCACATTTTCTAATTCTTTTTTAGACAATGGCAAAGTTGTTTTCTGTATGTTAAAAATTTCACTATAACTGAGCATATACTATCCTTTATTACTATATTTATAAACACGAAAAAGGACCCTAGACTGGGTCCTTTTTGATAAATTTGTTTGTTATAGTTTACTTTGTACCAAATTTTTCGGCAAATTCATTTGCAGTATATCCGTCACCATTTTTAAGCTGAACAGCGGTAAGTTCACCATTAAAAATCGTGATAATGACTTCGCCAATTTCGTCAAATTCAGTATAGAACTTATAGATGCCTCTATAAACAAGTTTGTAGCCATCTCTATGCCAATTAGAGTTCCATCCAATACCATTTTCCTGTGTATATTCATATACTACTTGGCTAAGCCAATCAAGTGTATCATCTTCAGCGTGGGTACTTTCAATTAGATAGTAACCTTGGTTATCCAAAAATTCTATTGCTTCTTGTAAATTCATTATGCTTCCTCCAAATTTTTGACATTAAACTTCTTGACTAGCTGCCAATTATGTTTTTCTTTGTGTGGAAGCACGAAAATACGAACATTGTGTTCAGCAATTTCTTCTGGCTTAACAATCTCAATCATATTCCATTTCTGTAAACAGAAGGCTATTGAGTTTCGTCTTTCTATATCTTCCAAACTTACATTACCAAATCCTGGAAAACCATCTTTGCCACGACCTAGAATAAACAACTGTTTAAAGTGGCCGATATAATATGTACCGAAATGCTTTAGCAAGTGGCAGGACTGGTATAAAATCTTATTCTTGTTATCGGGTATTCCCATTCTTGTTAGAGTTTCTTCAATGATAGATGGTTCTACCAGCAATTTTACCTCTAACAATTTATTTGTCATTGTATTCATTGTATCACCTATTTAAGAATTAGAGGTTGTGGTTGCCATTCAAAGTCTTTCAATTCATTATTGAAAATCGTTTGGGCAACTTGGGCTGGATTTAATTCGGTCTCATTGGTATCGTTATTAAATTCTTTTGCGATTATATCACGAACTGTTGTATAACGAATTAAATCACTTTCATCTAATTTAGAGAAACCGTAATTATTATACCCTTTATTGGTGTACAATGTTTTTAATTCAGTGGCTAATGCAGATATATCAAGATAATGTTCATTATAGAAAAGATACTTTTTGTTCTGGACTATTCTAGCAGTCCAGGTCTGTGGGTTAATTTCTTTTAGATAATCAAAAACATCTTTTTCTTTCACCGGTGCGGGTGCTACTGGTGCGACAATTTTCTTGACTTTAACTTGCGGAACCTCAACCTTTTGGTGGTTATAGGCTTTATCCATATTCAACTTCACATATTCTCTAAACGATAAATTCATATTGTATTTATGACTTTTCGCTATTTACTAATGATTCTATTGAATATATGGACTATCTTTCCGTCTAATGAAACATAAGGAATTTTGAAACTAACTGAATGTTCGTTAGGAATTGTTTTAACTTCAGCTTCACTACGATAAATTGAAACAGGAACCCAAAATTCTATCTGGTCAAAAACCATATTGATTAGACCATCAATCTGTGTATGGTTTTCAAACAGAACTTTATATAGGGGAGAACTAAAACTCAAATTGAAAATTCTCTCATAAGGTTCAGTACACAATACGGCTTCAATGGCTTGGTCCAGTGCGTCCGAGCCATAAATTTCAACGTGTTCTGATAATTTATCCCCATTTATATCATAGTATGGGTTTGGTGTTCGTAATTCACCTAAATTCTTAAAATCCGGGTTGGCACTTAATGGCAGCATTTGTTATTTCCTCGTCATATATGTTTCAGGAATGTTAAAAAAAGTTTGCCCGATAGTGTGATTTTTGCTATTTTGGATAACCTGGACGTCAAATAGTCTAATGCCATTCACAGGTATGGCTTCCTTGACCAGCTTTGCCACGCAGGATTGCCCGTTATTGTTTATCACTACCACATTACCTATCTCTAAAGGAACGTCTTCCTGGGGCACTTCCTGGTCAGTACTGAGCGATGGGAAATCTTCTTTAATCTGTTTGGCTCTCATAACCTCAGTACGGAGAATATCTGCTATCCATTTTGGGCAATTTGGGGCAGTTGCCACCTTCTTACACGCTTCAAATAAAATATCTCTTTGTTGTTCGTATATGTTCATTAAACACCACCTGTCATCAATTCACTTTCGTTTGTATAACCCTTGATACCGCCGACCTTCATAACCTTGTCTTTCAAATCTTGGTTTCCGTTAACCGCAATTTCTACAGCACCTCGCATAGAAGAAATGATATTATCGTTTTCATCTACCAGTGCTAGTGTTGTCTGTAATTTGTCATTAGTTTGTTTGATAGAGTATTCTTCGTTAGTTTTTACCAAGGACATACCATTCAACATATTAGTGCTATCGTATCTATATGTTTCAAATCCGTCACCATTGTTCATAGTAATTTCAACATAACCTTGAGAATCGTTAATAGTCATATTACCCAAAATAGAGTCAGAGCCTGCAGAATTGTATTTTGGATTTTGTTCTTTAAATGAGTTAATAAATGCTCTGCGTTCCATTTTGAAGTATTGATAACATTTGTTCTTTTTCCAAAAGTCGCCATTCTTGATGTCATTCCAAGAAGCACCACCTGGGAAAATGTTAGCTGCTATATTGAAAGCATTGTTAGCCGCATTGACCTGTGAAGGTGTGAGCATACTATCAATGAGTTTCTTCAAATCATTTTTAGCATTATTCAAGTTGTTAATACGGCTATCAAATGTATTCATATATTCGGCAGACATTGTTGAATCAAGTCTATAACCGTCACCACTTTCTTCAATACACATCTTTCTTAAACAGGTATTGTAATATGAATTAGCAGTTCTAATGTTAGAACAAATTTCGGTGTCAATAAGTACGCAATCAAAGAACTTCTTCAATCTATCAAGCATATCAAATACGCCGAAATCAATAAGTTTGTCAAGATATTTTTGAAGGAATCTTCTTACACGTTCTTTGTTTCTGTCTAACATATCAAGAAATTCAGTACACATAGCATAATACTGGTTGAGCATTTCTTTAACAGCACTTAAACCAAAGTTATATGTAAAACCAAATGAACAAACCTGGTCCTTAAATTTTCTAAAGTCACCAACCATCTTATACATTTCTTCTTGTGGTGCAGCATTATAGTTTGTGTATTTTCTAATTGTTCTACACAACAAAGAATTTGGGTCTAATACTTGTTCAAGGAACTCTGTACATCTGAACAAGCCTTGACATATCGCATCAAAATCAAAATTCAGCAGCTTGTCCACCAGCCATTTTTGGAACACTCGTATAGCATTCAGGATAGTGTCAATACCTACATCAATTACGAATCTGACAATAGACATTAGAGTGTTGAATAAAGTATCTAATGCCTTCAATAATGCCTTAGCTGTTTTCTGTGCTACTTCCAACGCAGCTTTCACTAACAGAAAACTACCATAAATGTATTCACAGAGTATATCACCTATTCCCATTATCTAGTTCCTTTACCTTCTTGTTCGTTTTCTACAACATCTTGTTCAGCAATAGTCCAATCGTCATAGTGTACTGTCATAGAGTATTTTAATGCTTCTTGTCCTTCGTAAGTCAAACTACCTGTATCTACTTTAGTTACAATACAATTTCTCAAATGATAAATGTAAGTAGGATTTCCGCCTGCTCTATCACCAACAACAATTTCTATTCTGTTAAAGATTATATTAAACTCTTTGTGATAGTAATACGCATTTGAAGGAGAAGCACTCTTAAATTGTTTAAAGAAATTGTAAACAATAAAATTGTTTTCGTGTGGGTCTGTATGAGTATAAAATTCTATTGTTGTATCGCCACCGTGTTTTCTAAGTACTGGAAATGATTTTTCACTACCTAGAAAGTGTTTTTGAATAATAGAGGTTTCAAATGCAGGCAAATCTGCTTTAATAGCAATCATACTTCTATCAGTATCATTGTTCAATGAAAATCCCAAACTCTTGTCCTTATAAATTGCGTCCAAGTGAAAATTAACTCTGAAGATATAGTTATTTAAAGGAGCAGAAGGTGGTTTCTTTAACATTTCTTTATGTAATTCTAATAATGCCATTAATTATCTCCTGCGCAAGTATCGTTAATTTGTGTATCACCATTACCCAATACTTTGAAATAGTCATAAGAAAATGTAGCGGACTTTGTAATTACTTCGTTATCATTATCATAAGACATTTCGGTAGACCCTAATTTAGTAACCCAACAGTTATGAAATTCAACAATTACAGGATGCTTTTTCGCTTGTCTATCTGCTTTAGGGTTTAATTCATATAAAGTAGTTGGGTTAATGATAATCATTCTAATTGTTCTGTGACCTTTATTATCTATCTTTGTAAAATTCTTATTGAATGAATAACCACCCTTACCTTCAAAATAAGCATCACATACTGATTCAGCGTGGAAAAGTTCTTCCAAAATTTTTGTTACTTTGAATGTAGTATTTTCATTGAACTTAATTTCCAATTCACCAGAGTTTTGAGCACGTCCTGGTAGTTTACCTTCAACACCAGCAAAATATACAGGTATAGAGTTTATATTTCTTTCAGGCCAAGTACACGAAACTACTGCTTTATTCAATGTTTCAGCATAATCTTCATCTGGTTGATTTACAAATAGCTGGGTAAAGTCCATTTCAAAAGACCACAATGGAACTGGGGCTTTATCGTAAAAATCATTATCCCAAATTGAATGAATAGACATTTTATACCTCTAACTATTTATTACATATTTGCTTTATATGCAGCTTCAAAATCGTTTCTATCACTAGCATTTAAGCCCATAGCATTTAGACCTGCCTCATAATATGTTCCGGTCTTGCCTTTCTTTACACCTGCTTTTTTATCAAAGTCGGCTGCTCTTTGTGCCATTTCTTTGATTTCGGACTTACTAAACTCTGATTTTTCTTCTTTCTTTTGTTGTGGTTTAGAAGCTAGTTCTGGTTTAGTATCTTTATTCTCATTGACCTTAACATTCTCTATTTTAGTTGGGTTAGGATTTGAAGTTGGTCCTTGTGGTCCTTTATTTCCACCGGTTTGTTGTCCGATATGTTCGTTACTAGCAACTTGTGTTTCTTGAACAGGTGGGTTACTTGCTGGTGACGAATCATCCAAATCCAAATCTTCCAATTCAGCAAGTTCAGGATTTCGTATCATATCCAAATCACTTTCATTTGCGGACTGTTTCCACATTTCTGTTTGTAGTTCAGGTTCAACTTCATCACTATCCAAATCCAATCCCATAAGTTCGCTATATGCTGGGTCATAGAGTTGTTCTTCCTTAATCATATCCAAATCGGACTGATTAGTACTTTGTTTCCAATCGTTTTCTATATCTTCTTTGTGTGCTTTAGGGTCACCTTCCACAAAGATAGTATCAGCATTAGCCTTTCCGTTTGGGTCATAAATTTGGTCTTGCGGAGTAATTTTCTTTGTTGAAGTTGTTTCACCATAATTAACTGGTTCGTCAATAGTTTGTTTATGGTATGTTTCAAAAGACAATGTTACTGTGACTTTACAAGGGCTTTCATTTTGATAGTCCAAATTATATACTGTATAGTTTATGATTTTCAAATTTTCAAAATGATATTTGAACTTATATCTCCACAAAACATTGTTTAATACTTTGATGTCAATTACTGGAATTACTTTGTCTATGTTATAAACACCATAATTTGACATTAAACCATCACTGAATTTTTGGTTTAATTTGTAACCCATATAATCAAAGATTTTACTCAAAGTACAAGAATAGTTTTTGTTTTTATCGTCCATATATTCGTAAAAATCCAAAGTCAATTCTTTACAAGAATCGTATTTTGGAGTAACGAAAACTTGTGCGACATTACCATATTCAATCGTTTCTTCTTCATATTCAAGTTTAGGTAGTGTGAAACCTGTACAATGAACAAGTGGCTCATAGTCAAATGAAGGATTTAACTTAATCAATACTTCAAACGCATCAGATAGTTTAATTGACTTCTTATGCCAAAAATCTGTTATGTTTACAAATTGTCCTAATGCCATAAGTTATCCCCTTCTTTGAACATAGAATGAACCAACTCTAGCTTCATTAGCTTGTCCACTTGCATTTTTCTGTTTGAAATCTGATGCGAAACCAAGTGTGCCATCTGATTTTCTAATAACAGTAACTGCGTGTCCGTATTTTGAACCATCAGCATAAGTAATGTTAATGACATCACCTTCTTTAAATTTACCTTCTTGAACCATCTTATTCAAATCGGAAGAACCATTACCTGATAGACCTTGAACCTTCTTATAACCATATCTACTCAAGTCTTGGTTTTCACCATTACCAGCAGTAGAACCCAAATCTTGTTGTCCAGTAGTAATAGCAGCTACAAGATATGTAGAAGTAGCACACAAACCATTGATACCCTTTTGATATGAATCTGTGATATATCCTTCTTTCTGTAAGTAATCAACAACCTGTGTAGTATCATTCATATTAACACCGGCACCACGCATACGGTCAAGAAGGGCATCATAATTAGCTTCTCTGTTTTTATTGTTACTGGTAAATTGTGTTAGTTTGTTATTAGAGTTAGGAATGATACTGTAATCAACACCGAAATTGACATTACCATAAGTAAATTCTGTATTCTGTACATTTTGTTCCATTGTGTCAAGTTTAGGGTTGTATTGGTTATTAACAGCAACATTTCTTTGTCCTGTAATAACACCCATTGACTCGTTCCAATTCTGTACAATACTATCCCTGTCTCTTATATNNACTAGATCGCTCGTCGGCAGCGTCAGATGTGTATAAGAGACAGGTACAATACTATCCACAACAAATGAAGCATTCATTGTAACTTGACCAGCAGAACCATCTCGTTTAAATTGTGGTTCGTCATAAGAAGTCAAATGACAAATATATGCTGTGGATTTTGATTTGTCATATCTGTTATGTTCTTCAAATTCTGTTACAATAACAGTAATTCTCCAAGGAACCTTTCCATAAGATTCCTTATTTAGTTTATCCACAAATTGTGTAATTTCCATAGTATCAGTTTCTTCAAATGTTATCTCAAGTTTGCGTGAAGCTATATTCCATACTGGAATGGTAAAAATTGTGTTGCCCAAATACATAGAACCTTCACTAGCTTGTCCTTCCATTTTAGGCAAGTTTATGCTAGTAACACAATATGTTAATTTATCGTCATCAACTCCGGGAAGGCCTGTTTCAAATTTTGCCACAAATCTAAATGGCAACTTAGGTCTTAATTCCCAGAATTTATTTATAGATAGTCCACGCATAATAATATATTTATACACATAAATATAACATTATGGCATATACAAACGAAGAATTAAAATTAGCACAGGAATATGTTTTAAAAAAGAAACAGTATCAAAATACTGAGTTCTATAATGCTAATGATAAAAAGAAAAAGCGTTTAATTGCTGAACAATCTCAGTTTGGAAAAGAAGATTTGGACTATAAGATTTTGGACGGTACCGCAAATGAAACTGCAGTAAAACAATATGCTATGTATCGTCAAAACCAAAAAGCAAAAGCTGAAAACGCATTAAAAGAGAAAAATGAGAGAAATTCAGTAGAAGCTTGGCGTAGAGGCGAAGCAAATGTTATTGCCGTAATGGGTGATACCTATAATGAAGTAGACCCAGCATATATGGGTGGTGGGTCTAACGAAAATCTACCAACAAAACTTGACTCTGATTTATCAGAACCAAATAAGATTTCTGTATCAAATTCTTCTAATCAAAATGGAGTTTATGAAGAATATGGAAATAATTATTTTGAACTAATTACTTATGATAACATATTTAAGGGTAGAGGTAACCCAGATGGAGTATTGACATTAGCTGGCGTATTGAAAGATATTCCTTCGTTTGGTTTAACTGCCGAATGGGATAAAGGTCCAGCAGCATCTGTATCAGATACAGTTAAGAATTTTATGTGTTCACCTGGTATGGAAATGATTACAACATTAGGTGGACACGACCGTTCTTGGATGAATTTGGATGAAGGTACTGACCGAACATATAAAACAGTAGACAGACCTTCTTTTGATTTGTCATTCAAATTATATACAAATGAAAACATTGGTTCTAAATCATTGACAACATATCAAACTTGGTTAAAAGCATTATCATTGTATGCTATGCCGAGTGTGGATGCTAAGGTGTCAATAAATGCTATGGCAAACAATGTTTTGAATGGTGTTTATGGTTGTGTGGATTTAGCTGACCAAATTATAGGTGCTGCCAAATCAACATTCAATGCTTCAAGAGAATCCAGCGATAAAGATATACTTGATACTGTAGCTGATGTAGCGACAAATGTTGTTAATACAGCCGCAGATGCTATTGAAAGCAGAAATGGTGAATGGAGAGTTTCGTCAAATAATAACTTGAAAAATTACTATGGGGCTAAATTATGGTATTTGAAAATTCTACCAGGTATCTTTAGAAATCCATTAATTGTTTATATTTCTAACTGGGGTATAACTTATTCAAAAGAAATAAACCCAATTACAGGAAAACCTATTTGGGTTGAATTTAAGATAAATTGTCAAATGGACCAGATAGCAAGTGCACCTATTTGGATGAAGTATTTAAGAAATACAACATCACCACATCGCTATAAAGCAGATTATGAAGAAACAATTACGGACTTAGAACAGTCTCGTTAATGTTAATAGACTGTGGAATCAATACATTGTAAATGTATCTGTTTGACAATGACAATCTAGTTTCCAAAGTCAAATCAAAATTTATCCACAAGGGCTTAGGTACACTAATGCCCTGTTCTTTTACCATCTGAAATTGTCTACTTGGTGTGAATGAAAAACTCTTTACAATCCAGTCTATATTAATCTCACTGGTAACCGTTTCTGCGTTTTCATTCTTTGTATTTACATATAAATTCTTCTTATTGATTTTATCTCCTAGAGTAAAATCAACAGTGAAATTACCATTATTCTTACCAGCACCGGTTTTAGATACAATTTTATTATAAGTAGAATCTGCGGTTTCAACTAAACTTTTTGCTGCCGCAGCGAATTTATTTTTTCTTTCAGCTACTTGTTCGGCTGTTTCACCTTCACCAACTTGATTAGAATAACCTGCTACGAATGTTTTACCTGATTCTACAATAGTTCCAATTATATTACCGGCACCAGCTACTGTGTTATTGAGTGTGGATGCTATATCGTCACCTAAACCACCACGATTTGCCGGGTTGTTTGAAGATGAAGAAGATTTTACAGGTGAACAAATATGAGTTAAAAACAAAATAACATCGTTATAGTTTGTACAACCCATTCTATCCAAATTATAAGCTCTAAACTTTAATTGAACTTTAACTGGTTGAGCATCACCACCCATCTTTTGTTGTGTCCAAGCGTCAGAACAAATAAATGGCTGGAAACCTGCGTCTGATTGACCTGCAAGCATTTTAACAAATTTACTGTTTACGAAACTATCTATCTTTTTTCCTAATACTGCACCACCGGCATCACTCCAGTTAGTTTGAAAATTTAATGATAAATTCTCAAGCATAATGCCACTGAAATTTTCTATTGGTATTCTCCAGTAATCACTATTATATTTGTGGAAATCGTTATGAAAAAGACTTACACAAAAACCATTTCCTACACCAAGGTAAGAATTGGTTTTAGCCATATCAACATTTGAAGCATCATAGATTTTATATAAACTCATTATATAGTCCAAACAGAATGGAATTTAAATTCACCACTTTCAGCAATAGCAGTATTATTCAAGATACCCTGTAGAATTTCGTTTGTTCTATCTATCTTATCGGTAACCTGGTTTATATCTACCTGATAGTTCATTGTAATGTTTTGTAGATTATTTGTTTTCTTTCCGTCAGATGCTTGAGCAGTATTTTGTGCTAAGTTATTACCAATTTCAATCTTGTTCTTTTCAATGCTTACTACAGCCAATTTAATGTCAGTTAACAAAGCAATAGTATCTAAACGCATTTGTTCAAATCCTTTAATGAACTCATTAAATGGGTTACTTTCTTTGGCTTCTGCTTTTGAATCTGAAGAGAATATATTTGATAGTTTATTCTTAATTCCTGTTGCTATATCAGCAACACCACCGAATATAGTCTTTGCTATATTACCTGCACCATTGAACAAACTACCAATTTTATCTACAACATTACCAACAAATTCTTTAACAGCACGAATAATACCAAGCATTTCGTCATAGAATTGGAAAATTCTTACGAAAGCATCTTCCATAAACTTGAATATCTTTGACGAATAAATTTTGTCTAATAAGTAATTGAATGTAGATTTTAGATTTTCTCTAAAGGTTTCTCCGAGTAAATAGTCCTTAACTTCAATTAAAGTATCTTTAACTGTTGTAAACAAATTCTCTAAAATACTTTCACCTTCTGCTTCGTCTCTGGTATCAGAACCAAAGAAACCACCAACAAGATTCTTAAATCCACTAACAAGACCTTTACCGACATCAACGGCAGTTCCAATAGGGTTCTTAATAAAGTCTCGCAACAAATTAACCATACCTTCAAATACAGGTTGTAATGCTAATACAACATCTCTAATTGGAGTAAGTAGTGTAATTAGCACGTCGCTTATCATATTTAAGGTTTTATTTAATGTTTCAATGACATTCTGTGTGAAAGTAAATATACCGGCTAAAGTATTAGCGATACCACCTAAAACTCCACTGATAACAGTATTGATTACATCATACAAATTAGAGAATATGTTAATCAAATTTGTAAGTAGTGTACCGATAGGACCTTTAATCATATCAAGAATATCTGCTGCAATACCTAATACTCTACCAAAGATAGGTATTATCTTTTTGATTTCGTCTTTAAATAATAAAGTAAATAGAACGATAGCACCAACAATCAAGAACACATAAGGACCAATAGCAGAGTGTAATGCTGCAACACCCTTCACTAACAATTTAGTAATAAATTTATCTGCCATAGCGAAGAATTTAGAAACAACACCAAGTAATGCTCCGCCAATACCTGATATATCTGCTTTGGCTTTTACACCTGCAGTTGACATATTCTTATTGACATTGGCTTCTTTGTTCCAAATCTTTGCGACCTTCTTTGGGTTAGACCATAGGCTAAAGAATTTACGCTTTAATTGTTCGTCATTCTTACCGAACAATGTTTTAACGGCAGCCACCGGTTTCTTTGTTATACTTCGTAATTTCTCTTTAACGGCAGCTATTGGATTTAAATTAGCAATCTTTGTTTTCAATCCAGTGAAAGCAGCAGAAATGTTACTACCTATTGATTTGAATGGAGTTGTAAAATTCTTTAAACCTTTATTGAAGGTATCACTAATCTTATTGCCAAGTGAACTTAATGAGAAAGATTTAGATAATGATGAGCCTAAATGGGATAAAGCACTAGCAGTTTTATCCAACTTTACTGATACTGAATCCTTAAAATCTTTAACTATATCCATTGTTAAACGGATATTGTCTGCAATTTTTGAAATCAATTTAGTATTTGCGCTTATTGCGGCAGTATTTTCTGTACCCATACATTATACCTCATAGTATTTATAGCCAAAATACATCATTGAAGGACTGATTATCACTTTCGTCAATTCCGTTATCCACTCTATCAAAACTTTGACCGTCAATGAATGATACAGAATTGTCAGTCAACAAATTATTTCCACTACCATAACTTTGGTTTTTAGGGCCACCCATCCAGGAGTTTCGTTCACCTTCCCAATCATATTTGTGTGCTTCAGCTTTGAGAGCTTGTATGTAATCTTTCATAGCTTCTTCACGGGTCTTTACGATTTCTTTTTGTTCTTCCTGAAATTCTTTTTCTACTTTATCTAATCGTGCTTTCTCTTGGTTAGCAGCAATAGAAACACAAGCAGGACCACAATACTTTCTGTAACCTTCCGATATACTAATAAAATTGGTTGGTTTGCCACACATAGGGCAAATGCCATCTCCAGGTTTCTTTTCGTATCGGTCGTAGTAGTCTTTAACACTTATGTTGTGTGTATTAAGATGGTAGAAAAATCTACGCATCATAATCTGCTTTGTAGAACCAGCTATGCTGAAACCACAAATCTTACATTCTTTTGTACAAGTTTCATTGTTCGGGTCATTGGCTTTATTAGTGTTCGCCATTCTACAATTTTCACATTTCTTTTTATATCCTTTAGACATAGAAATAAATGTAGTAGGCCCGCCACATACTTCACACTTTCCATCTGTATCACCAGCTACATACTTATCGTAGTATTCTTTTATTTGTAACTGATGACTAGAACGAAGGTGTTCGGATAACGCCTTCTCAGTCACAAATGGATGTCCACATTCACGGCACTTATAAACGAGTTTCATTTATTCCTCGTCGGTCAACAAATCTAAATCTAATGTTTCTACTTCAAATGTTACTGTGAACTTACTCAATTCGGATGTTTGACAAGTAAATTCGGCACTACTGATGTTACTCAAAATACAATGCCCGAATTTCAATTTTGAAATGACTTCATTGTTGTTAGACAAATTTATAACTTCAATCGTGTCAATACAGTCAAATCTCAAAAGTTCTTCACCAATTAAACTCTTTTTACCACAAGAATAACCATAACGCATATACATCGCCCAAGCATAAAATGCGTACCAGTTCTTTCTTGCTTCGTCTACTTGGAAGGTCATAGTGATAGTTTGTAAATCTCTCGCACCTATTGGGCTTGGGTGTTTTTGGTCTTCGTGTAAGTAGATAGAATGAAGAATTGGAACAGAAACATCTGGAACAGTAACACTTTCAAGATACTGGTTCAAGTTGTTCATATTCAACTTCTTTCCAGTGAAATTTGGAAAATTACTGAAACGCACAATAAACTTGTTGTTATTGCTGTTGTTAATATCTTCAACGAAATCTTGACCAGTTTCGTTTACAAATCCTATTGTATCTACATTCTTTATTTCTTCCATATTAAATCTCTAATTCTAACTTTACTTGGTTCTTACGGATTTTACCTGGATGGTCAGCAGAGTTTGTAATCGTTTGTGTAATTTCGTGCCAATAAACTCTACCTTTGATATAGTCTGAATTATTACCATAATAAATTACTTCTTCGTCTTTCTGTTCTGGGTCAAATGTATATGGTAATTCAATATACGTATCGGTGTATTCATCATATAAAGTAGATTTAACATTGTCTTTAACGAAATCAAATCCTCTTGCTGATAGACCACCATTTATTAAATCGTATGTTTTAGCAGTCAACAAATAATCGTTTGTGAAAGCAGAAGATTTAACAGTATACTCTGGAGTTTCTGTATTTTCTAATTCTTCAGGTCCTACAGTGTACCATTTGTGAGTAATGTTATTATATGCTTGTTCATATCCATAAGCAGAAGAATCAAACGCACTTGTGTTGTTTACATACAAATTATTAAGTCCATTACCATCACCATTCCAGTCAAAATCCACTCTATCATATCCGTCAGGAACTACGTGTGGTTTGAAATCTGGGTCTTCTGTTACAGGGTCATCTGTATCTACTCTAGGCATTAAAGCACAATCAAACAATAGATTTTCACTATCGTTTAATGTTATATTGAAATTTGCGATACAGAAACCAACAAATCCTGTTGGGTCTAATTTGTGTGTAATTGGGTTATAGATTTTATAACCTTCAACATTAGCATTACTGTGACCTTTAGTAGCAACACGAATAATTAAAGTTTTGTTATCGTCTAGCCAAAATTGAATACCATTTTTAATAAGTGAATAATCATTTGAGTTATAATAAGTTGGAATTGAATTAGTGAATACCTGGTCAAACATTGGTTCATCACCACATATTGTATGTGCATCTCCTGTGCCTTCACAAGTAGGACATTCAATTATACCAGTACCAGGAACAAAAATACCTGGGTTATCACTGCTATCATGCCCGCCACATCTGTCGCATCCTACGGCAGGATGTCTTGGTGGATAAAGAATACCTGTACCACCACACTTAGGACAAGTTATTTCACCTGCGCCACCACAACTCAAACATTTTTTAATGCGGTATTCTCTAGCATTTTTACAAATTTCAATAGTTGGTTCAGTATCTTTTTTGTATAATTCTTCAATAGCAAAAGTATCACCAGCAGCAAGATAATCATTGATAAAGTATTCAAATTGTTCTTTAACTGTAATGTTAAAGGATTCTGAATTAATGTTGATTGGGTCATCACTGTGAATAGTAATAACCTTCACCCATTTAGATTTTGGATCTTCTGTAATACTATAGGTTGCCATTATACACCATACTTATATGTTATCTTTAATCTAACAACAGGTATTTCATTATCCATACTGAAATTGACAATGTTGTTATTATCATCTAATATGCTATCGCAGAATGTTGCTTTGAATTGAGTGTACAAATCACGAACAAGTGTGTCAATCTGAGACCATCTATCTCCATTAATATCTTCATCGGCAAGGTACACATTGTCATAGTAATTTTCAATAATCTTTGGAACAAGATACATCCAGAATGCTTTTTCTGTTAATTGTGTTTCATAAGTATTTTGTAGAATACCCTTACGCATAATAGTTTCAGCACGGGTATTAGTACCTAATGCTTGAACGAAATATGGGAGTGGAATAGCACGATTAGCTTCATTAACTTGTGTAGCATTATTTACCCAATCCTGAATGAATCTCTGTGCTTCTTTTGCTTTATTAAGTGACAAACCATACTGATAATAGTTGTATGTAGAATAGTTAGAAGTAGAATAGAAGTCATTACCATAAGATACAATAATCTTCAATTTAGAATTTGTACCCAATTTAATAGACTTTGGTAGTTCTTCTTTACCACTGAAATTAATGAAAATGTTGCTTTCTGTATTGTAAACATTTGAAGCATAAATATCTGCTTCATAGACATCTTTATAAACATTAGGGTCACTTTCGTCAATAGAGTTCAATACAATACGAATACTCTTATTTGCGAGAGCATCTACTTTCATTTCAGCACCAGCACTATCTACCAAAGGAATTTTAATTACATTGTATTCATAATTCTTTGAATTTGACAAAGTGCCTTTTTCTTTATTGTTCTTTGTTACGTCATTGTTAATGTTATAGTAGAATATATCAGATATATTTGTTGTCTTTATATTGTAGTTGTATGTAACATCTTGTGCCTTAATAATATCAGATACACGAATATCCAAATCTACATAAGAAGTTTCTGGGCGACTGTTAAAGAATTTTACAATATCGGACTTGTAAATCTTTGTGCCGAAATTGCAGTTATTGTCTAACCATTTGTAAATTTCGTTTTCAACATCACGCTTATATTCTTGTAATTTAGACAAAGAATTGACTGTAACAGTACCTACAACATCGTAATACTGAACGATTGGTGGGAACGAATACATTTTACTATTCATAATCATTCTTGGTTCAGCATTATCACGAATAGTCTTAATGTTCTTTATCCATTGTTCAGATGGGTTATTCATATACTGAACTGAATGGAATGAATCGTAACTCAAAAGATACTTCAAGAAGTCTGTCAAGTGAGCCAAATAACTATTTGAAGTACCATAAACAGAGAATACACCAGATTGGTTAGTAGAACCATCTGTAAGCACATTTATTGGTGAATAGACAGTAGATTTTGTGTTATACAAACTAGCTGCTAAACAGTAACAAATACAGTTCTGTATGTACTTGTACGTAGTGTTTCCACCATTTTCAAAATCTTCAATTTCGTCCTGACCCCAAGCTATTGCATTCTTAACACGAATTGGGGTACTTAAACCTTTAAAGTAAGAAATGAAATCTTGCTTGGTAACGAGTTTGTTGTTACTAGCGAAATACAAAGGAGCATTATTCTTAATAGACTGTTGGTCTTCAAAATCAACACCATTAGCAATATCACTATTGAATACAAGCTTAATGTTAGAACTCATATCAATAGGAGTAGAGCCAGCGAATGTTGCCCAAATTTTGTTGTTAATCTTAAGTTCGGAATTTGTTGTACCAACCTTATTTGCGTCGGCGCCATCACATTCAATGTACTGAATATAAATGTTTTGGTCTTCTGTATTCAAACCATTAGATACGATTACACCATCACCAAATCTTAAACGGACAGTCTTATCACTGTTTGTTGTAACTGAACAAACATTGAGTGTATCATCTCTAGTCTTGTTTACTTTTTCTTTTTGAACTTCTTTGTTCAAATAGATAGAAACATCTTCTATATCATACAAGTTTTCGTCTGCAAATGCTTCGTCTTGTGTTTTACCGATACCAACTTTACACCAGGAATTCTTTTTAATGTATTGGTCTTTATACCAACCATTAGGGTCACGCTGACCATACCAGTTACTAAATTTGATATTGTCAATATCGTAGAACTGGTAAGATTTTCCTAATTTACTTGTGTTAGAAACACCATAAATTGTTTCTACTTTAACTTCACCCTGGAAAACTTTAATTGGAATTAAGGTCGCATCATTGTATAACTTTTCACCAGACAATTCAATGTAGTTTACAGAATCGGCTGGTTTAGAGAAATACAATGTTTTAGACCAAGTTGAACTCTGACCATCCTCAATATCTTTTCTTGTGAGAGTATAAGAATAGTCAGTATTCAAAATATATTTCTTACCATTATAAGTTAATTCCATTTCTTCCTGTGGGAAGTAAATGGTAGCAGATTGAGTAGACATAAGAGACTGTGGCAAAGGCCCACGCAAAACCACAGCAATTTCTGCTTCAGCAGGAGTATTACGAATAGGATTATACCCAAGGTTCTTGCCGTGTTTAATCACACTACTATCTAATTTAGCAGTGTCAATAAATGCTTCTTCGGCAGTTCGTTCCATATAATAGTTAGTCATATCAGCAGTTGCTACTAGCATTTCCATAAACAAGTTATAAATGCTAGCTGATGACATATTCTTGAAGCGTGGGTCATTCTTCAAGCGAGCGGTAAAATCTTCCAGCATCTGCTGGTATGTAATACGGGTATAATTCTTGTTCATATATTATTTATTTGTAATCTTTGGCATAAAGTATTCTGGAGATAATGACAATGGAACGATTACCTTATTTGTACAGTCACAAGGAATTTCAAAATAAGGTTTGACACCAAAATCAATATCAGCCATATAATTGCCGAAATTTGTAAATGACAATGCGTCAAGCTCGCAAATGTAATTATAAGCCTTCATAATAGAAATTTTACTTCCATTGATAGACTTTACATAGCAAGCGATATTAAGCAATGCTTCATCAATTTCACCATCTACAGTATACTTCTCAGGTTCACGCAAAATTTGGTTTTTAGAAATTTCGTTACCTATTGTTGGGAACCCGATTTCTATTGTATCACCATTATTCATTGTGTATGTTGGGTTGAAATCGTCCTGAATGTAATTGACGATAATATCCTTCATTTGTGTCTTGTACATAGCTGTCTTGCCACATTCTTTACAATTATACTTGACATAGAAAGGATAATCATTATAAGTCAAATTTCTTAAGTAGAAAATCAACCAAAATTTATCACCAACAAGAATATCGTTTACATTGATACCTTGTACACAATGGGCAATAATACTATTCATTACACCATCTATTGTATCACCAGTCAATGTAGACAAATTCTTAATATCAATGGTAGATAATTTCTTAACATACAAATCATTAGAGTAATACTTACCCTTAGATGGCAACAAGTCCTTGTTCAAGGTTATCATATTCTTTTGTTGTTGAGCTGCAACCGCCATAGCGATTTGTGCCATATCACCACCTTGTGGGATTTGAGTTTCTTCAATTTTTCTTGACTGCATTTTTCACCTCACAATATAATTTTAATTTATAGTATTTATATACGCAAAAAATAAACGGTCCCAAACGGGACCGTCTATTAAATCATTGATTTATTGTTGATTAGTCTTTCACAGGTGGAGCGACAAAGTTAGCAGTTGCATATTCATCAGCTAAGTACCAATTCACCAGATACTGCAGAGAGAGCACCGGATGGTACAACGTCTTCAGCATTAACGGTGAAATCACTCTGTGGAACATTGAGGATTCTCTTATTCAAGCCGGATGGGGACTTGAGGTCAAAGAATGAATCATCAAAACCGTCAATGGAATCAGCAGAGAACAAGTTAGCCTTGTTCAACTGAGTGTAGATGCCATCAGCGTAAGATGATGCGACAAAGTATGCAGAGATTGGGGCCTGTGGGTAATCGTTACCAATTTGGTACAAATCAACACCATTACTTGTAGGTTTCTTCATTATTATTTCTCCTTAAATTTAAATTGTTTGACTATTCCAGTTTAAATTAGAATGTGAAACCTTCACCAGCTTTAGCCCAAATAGCACCAGTGTCAAACTTGAGCAAGCGGTAATAGTTGTCAGCACCTAACATATTGTTAGCGAAAGCATAACGGCTCATAACACCAACACGTGGAGAGAAGTCGTTAGGGTCAATAGCCTGATTTACTACACCAGTGACGTATGGGCAGAATACTACACCACAGTCGGATACGCCGGTACCCTTATAGGCGAGCAATACTTCACCATTATCAACACCAGTGAAAGCGTTTACAGCATAGTTATCACGGTAGACCTTGATAGAACCATTCAATGTACCAATTTCAGGTGTAGCGGTAGAGCCATTAACTTCACCAGTAACCTTGTTAAAGAATGGAGCAGCTTGCTGAAGAAC
>LXOW01193154.1_pt1 | contig 33915 bp, 34 predicted proteins | sample 1368591 | NCBI WGS metagenome assembly LXOW01 (sample SAMN04884650, study PRJNA319009) | bovine gut metagenome | isolation source: Cow rumen | host: Bos taurus | place: Italy: Legnaro (PD) | collected 2014-07-09
TGTCATTTATTACAAAATATATGTTAATTTTTACATATATTAAGATACTGTTAATAAGGTGATATAATAAGAATGTAATCAAAAATTATTAGATTACCTAAAAAATGAATGTGAATTAGGAGGAAAAGAAATGGCAGTAGTAAAAGTACAAACTGGTAATATGGATCAGGTTATCAATCGTTTAAGACAGGATTTGAATAATCTTCAACAGTCAAAAAGAGATTTGGAGGCTGCGTCAAATTCCATGAACGAAACATGGACAGGAGAAGCAAAGCAATCGTATGATAGAGCGTTCCAAAATGATATGAATGAACTTCAGGATTTTATTACGGAAGTTCAGCAGTATATTAATTCTATTACTTCACAGGGAACACATTATGTATCTGATGAGAATGCACGTAAAAACTTATTCAATCAGAGAAGTTATTCAAGAGGTTAATTTATTAAGGATAGTTAGAAAAGAAAGGATGATATAAAAATGGCAATTGGTTCAGATGTAAAATTTACAGTCAACACAGAGGTTGTTAACAGTGCAATTAATAGTTTAAATCAAAAAAATACTACATTAAGAGATCACGCAAGACAGGTTATTACTGATTTGCGTCAATTACAGGGAGCAACATGGACCGGTTCTTCACAGCAAGCGTTCCAGACTAAAGTAAATGAATTTGAGCATGACGTAACTACTATGTATAACAGAATCAATGAAGAAACAAGAGACTTAGGAAGAATGGTTACTCAGATTGAAGCAACAGAGCGTACAAACGTTTCTTCAAGACAGAGACAGTTGGATGGTAGAGTTGTTGACTAATTGTTTGAAAAAAGAATTTGGGCTGGCATACACGTGCTGGCTCTTTTTCTTGATGTGATGAAATTGAGTGGGGATAAAGGCCCTCGTACAAATGTAATATGAAAAAGGAGTGTATCTATGAAAAAAAGAATTACAAAAGCTGCAATTGCACTTTTCATGAGTGCCGTAATGTTAATTCCAAATGAGTTAACTAACGTGAAGGCAATGGAAAGACAAAATGTGAGAAATGGGGTAACCTGCAATAGTTCTGGAATGGATATTGAGGTAAATGCAAAGAACAAGATTGGCGAAATGGTTATGGACTATGTTCCACTAAATTCCATGGGGGATACTGAGGAAAATGGTGCAATGTATTCTGTAAGTGATATTGAAGTGAATGGAAGTAACGCTAAAGTAACTTACTATGCGTCAGAGGATTGTGATGTGTTAGTATTGGTTACTCCTGAAAATGGGAAGGAAATTGTTGCCAGTGGTTGTGGAAGTGTAAATAGCGGAATGGCGTTTACTGAAGTAAAATTAACTGGGACATTGCCTAAGTATTATCTTATTAAAGCAACATTAATTTCAAAAAAAATGGGTAAACCATTGTCTGAAGAATTTGTATGTACAATGTATACAGAAGGTATGCAAAAGATAAGTGAGGCAACTGTTGACGATTATGCCGCAGAGCAAGTATACAATTTAGATAATGACAAAAAAAATAACTTCTTAGTATACAATGAAGATGTGAAGCATATAGAAGAAGATAACAAGCATAATCAGGTTGTTTCTGTAGATGAAAAAGCCGAAAAGTACGTTTTTGATAACGTTGATGAGCAGGTGTCTTCATTAAAAAAAGGTGATTTTTTTGAAACAACTTTGGAAGATGATACAGATATTGTTGTTAAGGTAAAAAGTGTTTCCATTGAAAATGATAAAGCAACAATTTTAGGTGAAGACTTTAAGTTGGAGGAAGCATTTGATGTAATTAAAGTTGATACGGAAAGTAAACTTGATGCGGATAAATTTGAAGAAAATCAAAAAAAGGTAGAAAGTTCAAAATTACATGCGATGAAAAGTAGGGAAGGCATGGAAGAAGATGCAGTTTCCGTTGATGTTTATGATCAAGAAATTACTTTTGAAATTAATGGTGATAAATTACCTAGTTTTGGATCAGAAAATAATGGATCAGGAAATAATGGATCAGGAAATAATGAATCAGGAAATAATGAATCAGGAAATAATGAATCAGGAAATAATGAATCAGGAGTGGAAAAAGGATTGTCTGGAAAGATAATACTAGATCAGAAAGTAAATCTTAAGATTTATGCTGGATGGGGAGGTTTTTATGCTGGTGTATCTGTGGAGGCTAGTGCTAAAATTGCAGTAGAACTAGGGGCTGAGTTTTCAGCAGAAAAGACGGTGTTAATACCGACAGCTGGAATTCCTAAACTTGCTTCTCTTGATCTTGCTATTAAGTTTGAATTTACTGCAGAAGCGAAAGTTTCTTTTACATATGAATTTGGATTTAGTGGTGGTGTATCTTGTTCAAACAAAGGAGGAGTTCAGACTAGTAAATCAGGACCTAGTGAAACTACAAAAGTGGAACTGAATCTTGAGGGAAGTGTAGAGTTTAAACTTGGTATAGGACCAGCTTTGGAAGGCGTTGGCGGTGCATTAGAACTGGAAACAACCCTTGATGTTGGTTTGGAAATTTCAGCAAAAAATACAGTGTTTAGTACTGATAACTTGGAAGACCCTGATATGATACATGATTGTACTCTGTGTTTTGATGGGGATATAACATTTTCAATTGGTATAAATGCAGAATTTGAATTTGAGGCGTTTTTCTTTGATATAAAAGATAGTATTTCGGTTGCAAAGATAGAAATCAAATTATGTGATTTTTATCTGAGAGTTTTGCCGAGTCTTGAAATTGGCTTTAATAAAGAATGTCCACATATTAAATACAAAACAACAGTTAATGTAGTTGACGAACAGAAAAAGGCAATAGAGGGAGCAACGGTAAAAATTGGTTCAGAGGAATTAAAAACCGATGCAAACGGTGTGGCAAAAACATATTTGAATGAAGGAAATTATACTATTAATGTTTCTAAGGACAAATATAATAGTAAGAGTGTATCTCAAAATATTTCGAGCAAGAGTCAAACTAGAACGATAGATATTACGTTGAAAAGTTTGGCAACCCCAACCCCAACTCAGAACGTAAATGCTGAAAATGGAATTGCAATCAATGTAACAAATTTCCCGGATGCAAACTTTAGAAAGTATGTTTCAGAAAATATTGATTTTGACAGTGATGGATACTTAAGCCAATCTGAAATCTCTGGAACGGACTATCTTACTGTTTCAGGATTGGGAATTGGAAACATGAAAGGTGTGGAATATTTTACTGCAGCTAAAAACATTGTATGTAGCCAGAATAATTTGTCATCAATTGATCTTTCAAAGAATACAGCATTAGAAGAATTTGTTTGTAGAGACAATCATTTATCTTCTTTGTCATTAGGAAATAATTCACAGCTTAAAGTGTTAGATGTTTGTAATAACAATATTTCATCTTTGAATGTCGGATCGAATGATGGATTGATCGAATTAAGGGCAGATAGAAATAGTTTGTCAAGTTTGAATGTATCAAGCAACCATAATCTTAAGATTTTAACTATTTTAAATACAAATATTAAATCAATCAATATTGCAAGTAATCCGGAATTGTTCTTATTTAGTTGTGATTCTGGAGTGGAAGTAACGGATAAGAATGGAGTATATACACAGAGTCTTCCAAAGCCTGTGTCAAGTCTTTCACTTCCGAGTGGAAAAGTAAGTAACAATACAACTGCATATACGAACTTAAATCCAAATGAAAAATATATGTATTATGCATTCAAAAAAGGTACAACTTACGGAAATGGAATTAATGCCAATAATTTAGTTTATGCTGAATTGGTTACAGCAGATAAATCTGGAAAAGCAACTGTAAACTATGCAGCCGGAAGCAACGGCGAAGTTGTGAAAATGGTTGGAGAAACACTGTCATTGGCAGATGCAACTGTAAAAGCAGATGTAGTCAGTGGAGATGTAAATACGGTAGTTACATATGATGGTGTGACATTAGAGAAAAATACAGATTACCAAGTAACTGACGATGGAGAGGGAAATGTAACTGTAACCGGTATGGGTGAATTCTCAGGAGAGAATAAAGCGACATATAAGATTTCTAGTGCAGGAAACCAATCAACATCGGACAAGACAACGGAAACAACAAGTCCGATTGTTACAAAGGAACCAACAACTACAAAGGAACCTGTTACTTCACAAGAGCCTGCAACTACACAAGAGCCTGCAACTACACAGGAAGATACAAATGATGTTGCTACTACAACAAAATCTCTCGTAAAAAAGATTGTTCTTAAGTTAAGCAAGAAGACAGTTAAGGCTGGAAAGAGCATTAAGATTACAGCTAAAGTTTCAACAACCGGAGAAGGAGCAAACAAGAAGTTAAAGTGGACTAGTTCAAATAAGAAGTATGCAACTGTTTCATCTTCTGGTGTGGTTAAGACAAAGAAAGCTGGAAAAGGAAAGAAAGTAAAAATTACTGCGAAAGCAGTGGATGGTTCTGGAAAGAAAGCTTCTGTGACCATTAAAATTAAATAATTCGTGTAATAGAATTGGATNNGGTAAAATTGTTTTATCACTTGATTTTTTGAATCTTTAGAATACATGAGAAAAAGAGTAATAAAACAACAAGGAGACAACAGGTGTTGTCTCCTTGTGAAATTAAGATATAGGTTTATGTCATGAATAGAGGCTTACTTATATTCACTATACTGGTAATATGCACCTGCACATGTAATTTCATATCTATCTGCATTTTCTGGAATGACACGGAAATCTACGTGCTTCTTATAATTTTCACTTTTTTCCAATTGTGTAATATCCCAATAACGAACATAAATCAGTTTGTTATTTTTGTCATAAAACAATGTAGCTACATTAAGCTCGATTTTATCGCCTAAGATATCTGAGAAGTCACCGGTATATTTAGCATCAAAGGAACTATTACCAGGAGTAAGTTTGATGTCGGTTGTGCAATCTTTCAAGTGAACAGAATCAAAATTTTCAATATTAATATTGTAGATATGATAACGTGATATATTTATACGGTTTAAGCTTAAGAAGCATGAAGCATAGCCTGTACGTCCTTGGGAAACTAATAAAACGCTAACAACCTCTGAGCTTGAAATTGGGTTTCCTTTGGAATCTAAGGCTGCCACATCAAATCTGAAGTGTACGTTTTGAGAAGATTGATTTTTATATTTCACGCATAACATGTCATCTAAGGAAATAAATGTAAAATTAATGTCAGATATTGTAGTTTCTTTTGTACTGCCTGAATTCACATCTAAATTAGATAAAGAAGTATCCTCTTCAGCAATGAGATATTCTGAATTTTTATCGTTTGTTTTCAATTCCTTTGCCGGACGAGATGGAGTGGTTGGGTTTAAATCATCAGTGTTTACTATAAAACGACAAGTTAATTTTTTCTTTCCAATTTTAGCTGTAATTGTTGCTTTACCAACGTTCAATGCATTTGCTGTTATTTTTTTCTTACCTTTTGATGTGATAGAAATAACTTTTTTATTGCTGGTTTTCCAAACGATTTTTTTGTTTGTGCCGGTAACTTTTAATGTTTTCGTTGAACCTACTCGTAATGTTACTTTTTTTGCACTTAGCTTCATTGTCGCAGCATCAGCCGTTTGAGTGTTTAGTATAGATGCAGAAGTTGAAGAGACAACTGTCACGGCCACTGCCATAATTGCTGTTAAGATTCTTTTTTTCATTTTTTATCCGCCTTTCATTCGTTTTTGTGAAATGTGATTATAGTGTATTTTGGCTATAATCTTATTTATATAGTACATACAATATCATACACTTTAAATTTGAAAAAATCAAATTTTTCTTTACATAAAATGAATAAAATTTCTTTGGTTTACAATTTCGAATGAGTATTTGGTAAGTGCTTTGGGATGAAAATCTTATATAAAGAAAAAAGTACTGCAAGAAAAAAGTAAGAAAGTATATGAAATTGAAATATCATCTGAATAAAATCTATGATATAATTTAATCAATTTGAGTTACAATAGTTGTGTGGAGTTTGATATTTGAGAGATGTTGAAAGGGGAGAGTTTGCTTGTGTTAAAAACATAAGACAATAAAAATGCTTCGGATATCAGATTAATACAAGGAGGATTTGTATGAAAATAAAAAAAATAGGNNTATGTTGACATGGAAATTGCCAGACAAACAGAGGAAAACAAAAAAGAAAATACTTATCTGGAAGATGGGTATGTAGTAGGTGAAAGCTATGAAATTCGAAGTACGACTGTAATTTCAGATGCTTATTTGAGTGGGGATGAACATCTTTTAAATGCTGAAGAAAAGGAAACTTTAAAGATAGCTTCTGAGATTTTAGAAGAGCAGACAAAGGGATGTAAGAATAATTATGAGAGAGAACTAAAAATATATGAATGGATGTTTGCAAATATTGGTCAGGATGGTAGTAATTCCGTTGCATTACCTACAGAGATTGCAAACGATTATACGCCCTATGGAGTGTTGAAGGGAAGACAGGCTGTTTGTGTTGGTTACGCTACAACATTTCGTCTGTTTATGAATATGCTTGGAATGGAGTGTCATATTGTTCATAATGACTATCATTCATGGGATTTAGTGCAATTGGATGATGGTGAGTGGTATCATGTGGATGTTTATAATGATGTAAGCGATGGTTGCATGCATAACTGCTTTAATATGAGTGATGGTAATGCAAAACTAACCTCACATGAGTGGGATGGCTCGGCACTTCCGGAAGCTAAGGGAACTACTTATACATATCCTGCGCAAAATGTGGAGGAATTGGACGATATTTATCAAATTCCGAAAAATGTAGCCAAGGCATTGAAAAAGAAGAAGGATGGTTTATTTTATCATTTCCATGCACCGGTGTCTGATGAGACAATCAACGAAGTGAATATGATGGTAGAAAATATGTATGGTGTCATTCAGGAAGTATCTGATTATAAAACCACTATGGCATCTTCTTGGTGGGAAGATGGTGAAAATGGTTATATTTTGGCCATTTATTTGAACAGAAATATTGATGAACAGGATAATAATCAAAATAAAGTTGATAAAAAGAAACAAAAACAAGTTAAAAAAGCAATTGAAAAAGCTTTTGATGTTGAAATTGAATTAAATGCTTATGAAGATGAAAATGAGTATTAGGATTTTAGATATATTATTAGTACAGAAAGGTGATAAGAATATGAGAAAAACAGTAAAGAAAGTAGTAATGATGGGATTAGTTGCAGGTTTAATGTGCGTAAGTTTAGTAGGATGTGGAAAAAAAGAAAAAAAGGTTGAGCCGATTGTGGATATGCAGGCATTTGAACAAAGTATGTTAGATGCAGATACAACGTTACCTGAAATGAAAAAGGTAAGTGGTTTGGATGAAAATGCAGAATTAAATTTTACTGCTCTTTCGGATTTTGAATATGAGAAAGTGGAAGATTATTTCTATTGCTATGCACAGGATGGAGATGTGCAGGAAATTGCAGTCATTGCATTGAAAGATGAGAAGGATGCTGCGGCAGCTTTGAAATCATTGCATAATCACGTAGATAACCGTGTAGGAACTTTGCAGGAGTATTCACCCGAAAAAGTGGATATGGCTAAAAATGCAGTAATCACCAGTGAAGGAAGATATGTAACTATGATTATCTGTGAAAAAACAGGTCTTGTGCAAAATGCTTTTAAAGACTTTTTAACAGAAGAGTAAGAGGTATCTAAAACACAGCTTCCCTTGCCTTAATAATATGTTTTCTTGGGTTTTTTTATACAAGAATTTTGAGAGAACATTAAATATAGGCGGGGGGGAGTCTTTCGTAAGAGGAAATAGTAATGGTATTTAGTAGTATTGTATTTTTATGTATTTTTTTCCCTATTGTTTTTGCGGGGTATTTTATTTGTCCAAAGAAGTTTCGAAATCTTTTGCTGATGCTGTCAAGTTTGGTGTTTTACGCCTATGGAGAACCAATTTATATTTTTATTATGTTGTTTTCTACAGTGTTTGACTATTGTAATGGACGGGCAATCACGTATTTTAAAGCGAAAGAAAAAATGTCAGCAGCCAAGGTAGTGCTAGTGTTATCCATGGTTGGAAATCTTGGTATTTTGGGATTTTTTAAGTATACGGATTTTGCCATTGGTACCATTAATGCCATTACGGATGCAGGAATTTCCACTCTTGGACTTGCCCTTCCGATTGGTATTTCATTTTATACTTTTCAGACAATGTCTTACACTATTGATGTGTACCGTGGAAAGGCAAATGCACAGAAGAATTTCATTGATTTTGCCATGTATGTGTGTCTGTTCCCACAACTTATTGCCGGACCGATTGTAACATACACCCAGGTGGAAAAGGATGTGCACAGACGTAAGGAAAGCATTGAATTGGTGGAAAAAGGACTTGTTCGTTTTTCTATCGGACTTGCTAAAAAAGTGTTGTTTGCCAATCAGATTGGTGCAGTTTACGCAAAAGTCAGCGGACTTACCGGGGATGACAGGACTATGGCAATTGCCTGGTTAGGAGCCGTTGCCTACACTTTCCAGATTTATTTTGATTTTTCCGGTTATTCAGATATGGCAATCGGACTTGGTACGATTTTTGGATTTCATTTTCCGGAAAACTTTAATTATCCATACCAGTCAAAGAGTATTACGGAATTTTGGCGAAGATGGCACATGACGTTAGGTGGATGGTTCCGGGAGTATGTATATATTCCTTTAGGTGGAAACCGTTGCGGATTTTTAAAACAGACCGTAAACATGCTGATTGTATGGGCTCTTACCGGACTTTGGCACGGGGCAAACTGGAATTTTGTCATTTGGGGACTTTACTATTTTATCTTTTTGTTTTTGGAAAAGTGTATATGGAAAGTCCTTTCTAAGAAACGCGCGTTGAATAAGACTCCAAGTATCAGCCATATTTACACGTTGTTCGTAGTAATTGTGGGCTGGGTGATTTTTTCATGCGAGTCTATGAGCGACCTTGGAAGTTATTTGCAGTCTATGGTGTGCATAGGCGTGGCAGCAGGAAATAAACTTGCTATGTATGAATGGTTAAATTACGGACCACTTCTTATAGTTTTGTGCGTTGCAGCAACATCCATTCCGAAAAAATTGGTGGAAAAGTTCCTTCCAGAGAAGGTAAAGATGCTTGTTACACCAGTATTTTCTTTTGGGTTGTTATTTTTATGTATGGCGTATTTAATCAGTGGAAGTTACAATCCGTTTTTGTATTTTAGATTTTAAAGTGTTTTCCGTAGCTAAAGCAGAATGCATGCTTGCATACGAATACAGACAGCTGTGTTAGCTGCGGACTTTAAAGTGGTTTTTTAGGAGATAATTTATGAGTGAGAAAAAAATGCTTTCAAAAGCGATAAAAACCGGATATATAGTGTTGTTTGTAGGGGTACTTGGGGCAGGTGGAGCGCGCATTACCTTTGGCGCTCAAAAAACATTCTCGGAAAATGAGAACAGAGTTTTGACCAAAATGCCAAAAGCAACCTGGACAGACATTAAAAAAGGTGAATTTCAAAAGAAGTTAGAAAATGCAACCTGTGACCAGTTTCCTATGAGGGATCGTTGGTTAGAAGTGGCTACTTGTGCAGACAAGGCAATGGGACAAAGCTGCATCAATGGCGTGTATCTTGGAAAACAGGGATATTTGCTGGAACAGGTGTTAGATAGCGATTTGTCTCAAAAGACTTACAAAAATAATTTGCAGATGATAAAAATGATGGCAGAAGATACAAAAGTTGATTATCAGGTGATGATGATACCATCACCGGCGACTGTGATGAAGCGCATGCTTCCAAACAATGCAGTGATGTATGATGCAGTCCGCATGGAACAGGCGGGGAAAGATTTGTTTAAAGAGCATTGGCTGGATGTTACATCACCTTTACAACAAAAAGCAAAAGACACCCAGGTGTATTTCAAAACGGACCATCATTGGAACTTGTATGGTGCATATGAGGGCTATACAACATTTGCAAAGGCAAATGAGATAGAGCCAAAATCCATGACTTCCTTTGATGTAAGAATTGCATCCGAGGATTTTCTTGGAACCATGTATTCCAAAGTGTTGACGGCAAATCCTTCCAAAGATAAATTGTGTCTTATCGAAAATCTGCCTGAAAACCTTTCTGTAAAGCGTGATGGCAAGGATTGTGAATTGTACGATTTGGAAAAACTTCAGAAAAAAGATAAGTATGCCGTATATTTTGGCGGAAATTATGGATTGGTGGAGATGGACAATCCGGATGGGGCAAAGGATGAAACCTTGATTGTTATAAAAGACTCCTTTGCAAACAGTATGGTGCCATTTTTGCTAAACGATTATAAACGGGTAGTTATGATTGATCTTCGTTATTACACATCTTCAGTAAAGGAATTTATTAAATCCCAGAACCATCCGTCAGTATTTGTGCTATATGAAATGAGCAATTTTGCAAAAGATGACCATATGTATAAGTTGCTTCGGTAAACATCTATTTGTAATCCCTCTAAAATATGAACGTATATATGGTAGTTAATGTGCCTCAGAAGTAATATTTACTTTTGGGGTATTTTTGTTTTAAAAACGTCTATTGTATTCTGGATTTTGTATTGCAACTAGTTGCAAATAGAAAGAAAGTTGTGTAAAATATTGTAGAAAAATAAAAAATGCGAAACTGTGAAGTGAGTATGCATTATTCGTAAAAACAGTTTCCTGATAAATGAATTAAAAAAAAGAATGAAAGGAACGTGATTATTATAACGAAATATAGCCAAATGATGGGACTTCTATTGATTCTTACTATAGTAAGTGTTGTCATTGCAGTTATTTTAACTCTTATTATAATTAAGATTCTGACGAATAAAAAGAGAAAGAGAATGGGGGCGGTCTATAATTTATTGAAGAATGACGCTTTGAATTTTGCAGTGCAGCACCCAAAACAGGAAAAATATCGTATGGATCAAANNTGCTGTCTTTAATGTAGAACATGAAATAGTGATAGGGCGTGGCAAAGATTGTAATCTTAGTATTAAACATCCAGGTATTTCAGATGTTCATTGTATAATCACAAAACGACAGAATGATATTTTAATTATGGACAGACATTCGTCTAATGGAACGATTATAAAAAGAGGATCTAAAAGGATGCAATTACCTCCAGAAGGAACGTTTCAGCTTCGAAAAAACGATAAGATCATAATTTCTGGAATTGCAATAACAGTAAATATGTTTTATTTAGACAAAAGATTTTTAAGCAAATAAAAATGAAAGTTGAGAGAAAAAATGGTAGTTAGTTTAATGGTGTATTCAGGAAATACATATGAAGAATACTTGTTGCCTGCAGTTGATAATTCGGATTATTATATTGTTCTCAAAAAGGAACAATTCGGCTTTTCGGAAAATTATGAACTGCAGTTGGAAGTTGTGGATGGAAAATGGAAGTTTATAAAAAATGGACAGTATATTGTATCTTCTCAAAATGGTAAAACTTTTGGTATGCCATTGGAGCATGGTGATATTTTCGGATGCAAAACACGCGGGGATGAAGGATTGACGATTATTGTCATTATGGAGGAGACACATTTACAGGTTTATCAGAAATACTGGTTGAGTTATGTCAGAGAAATAACCATCGGAAATGAACCACAAAATACAATTCAATACAACTTTTATGGATTAGTTTCCAGAAAGCATGCAAGAATTGTCAGTGAAAATGATGGAACACATTGGATTGAGGAATGTGGTAGAAACGGATTTTATATAAACGGTGTTCGTGTGCAGGGAAAAGCGAAACTGAAATTTGGTGATAATATTACAATTACAGGAATGCGAATCTTATACCTTGGCAACGTAATTGGAATTACTGCAGTATTGCCGTTTAATATAAAGGCGGATTGCCTGCAACGTTACACTGTGCCTAAGGATGAAAAAGTAACTCCGGGAAAGAGATTGAAAAAGAAGAAAAATTATTTTCATAGATCTCCAAGAACCCTTCCGGTATTGTTTGATCAGGAAATTAGCATAGAAAATCCTCCGGCAAAGCATGCCACAAAGAAGAAACCGTTATTGATGACGATTGGACCATCTTTCACAATGGCAATTCCTATGATGATGGGAAGTATGTTGATGATTTTTGGAAATGGAAGTGGAAGGCGGGGAATTACTTCCATGACCGGAATGGTTACAGCCATATGTTCGGCGATTGTGGGTGTTACCTGGGCTGTAGTGAATTTGAAATATTCAAAAGAAGAGGAGAAAAAGGAAGAAGAAGGACGCTTTGGAGTATACAGTAGGTATTTAATTGAAATTTCAGATGAAATCAAAGAGAAATATATTGCAAATGGAAAAGTATTGAACGAAAGCTATCCATCTGCGGATGTTTGTACTGAATATGGAAGAAACAGTCAACAGTTATGGAATAGAAATGATACGCAGGAAGATTTTTTGTTTACCAGATTAGGAATTGGTGACGTAGAGTTTCAGGCACCGATAAAAATTCCGAAGAAAGCTGTAAATCTTTCAGAGGATGAGTTGAGTTCAAAACCTAAATTATTAAAAGAACTGTATAAAGTTCTTCATGATGTTCCAATTGGAATGAATTTCCGAAAGGAACGTATTGTAGGGTTGGTAGGCGGACAGGCAAAAAAAGGTGCTTATGAATTGGCAAGAATCATAATTACCCAATTGGCTGCTACCGCATGCTATACGGATGTGAAAATCGTTGTTGCATATCAGGAACAAAGCTATGCAGAACGTAAACAGTGGTCATTTGCCAAATGGTTACCGCATCTATGGTCAGATGATCGAAAAAATCGTTTTTTTGCAACGAATAAATCGGAAGCAAGTGATGTGTTTTACGAAGTTGCAAATATCATCCGAATGAGAGAAGAAAAAAAGTCTCAATTCACTGATCAGAATAAACCTGTGAAACCACAGATTATGATGTTTATCAGTGATGTGGAATTGCTGGAAGGGGAATTAATCTCAAAATATGTTTTAGATCCAAAAGAGGAATATGGAATTACAACATTTTTCCTTGCGGAGAAAATGGAAGATTTACCAAACCAATGTGAAACAATTATTGAANNATAAGAAAACAGAAATTAATTTCGATATGATCAATGATGACAAATTAGAAGCGTTCTCAAGGCGGTTGGCAGATATTGAAGTAAAAGTTGCTGATTCTGGCGGAGAGATACCAAATTCCCTTGATTTCTTTGAAATGCATGGAGTTGGTTCTTTGCGTGAATTTAATGTTTTGGATCGATGGAAAAAGAATCGTACCTATGAAAGTATGAAGGCTCTGATTGGTAAAAAATCTGCTACAGCAGACTGTTATCTTGATATTCACGAAAAATATCATGGACCTCATGGGTTGATTGCCGGAACTACAGGATCAGGAAAGAGTGAAACGTTACAGACATATATGTTGTCATTGGCAATTAATTTTAGTCCATACGATGTTGGATTTTTCATTATCGACTTTAAGGGTGGTGGAATGGCAAATCTGTTTACCGGATTACCACATACCATTGGACAGATTTCCAACTTATCAGGAAACCAGGTTCGCAGAGCCATGGTATCTATTAAGAGTGAAAATAAAAGAAGACAAAGAATTTTCAATGAACATGGTGTAAATAACATTAATCTTTACACGAGATTAGTAAAGAATAATGAGGCAAGCATTCCAATCCCTCATTTGTTCATTATTATCGACGAGTTTGCCGAATTGAAGCGAGAAGAACCTGAATTTATGAAGGAATTGATTTCCGTTGCACAGGTAGGACGAAGCCTTGGTGTGCATTTGATTTTGGCGACTCAGAAACCAAGTGGTACTGTAGATGATAATATTTGGAGTAATACAAAGTTCAGACTTTGTTTGCGAGTTGCAGACAAGGCAGACAGTAACGATATGTTGCATAAACCGGATGCGGCGTTTATCACACAGGCAGGTAGATGTTATTTACAGGTTGGTAATGACGAAATTTACGAGTTATTCCAATCTGGATGGAGTGGTGCAACTTATGACGAGTCGGAGCTTGGCGGTCAGGATTGTATTGCAACAATGCTTACCGTTACTGGAAAGACGGCAATTATCGGAAGTAAGAACAAAATCCGTAAACAGGAACGTTTAAAGATCGAATGGATTACATTTTTAGTTGGTGTGATTCGTGAGGCATTAGCAGAATTATCCCTTGTGATTGAACGGGTGAAAGCTGACTCGTCGCAAATGACTCAATTAACGAATACTATATTTGAAATATTGGAGAAAAAGGGAATTGAGTATGCAGTTTCAAAGCAGAACAGAATTAAGCTAGAAACACTGATTACATTGTGGCCGGAAATGGGCGGAGACGACAAAATGGTGGCAGAGACCATCGTAAAGACGGCAGCTCAGCAGAAAAAACAATTACCGGAAACGAAAGAAAAAACCCAGTTAGATGCTGTAGTTGAGTATTTGGCGGAAGTGGCTGCGCAAAATGGATACAATCAGGATATTCAGTTATGGATGCCATTGTTACCTACAAAGATGTATTTGTGTGATTTGGATGGATATGAGGAAAGCTGTTTTGACGGAGAAAACTGGAAGAAGAATGAAAACTGGACATTAGAGACTGAGATTGGATTATGTGATGATCCGGAAAATCAGGCACAGATGCCATTGAAAGTTAGTTTTTCTGACAGTGGACATCATGCAGTATGTGGTAGTGTAGTATCAGGAAAGAGTACCTTTATGCAGTCTGTGATTTATGGCTTGATTAGTAAATATACACCGGAACACGTAAACTTTTATCTGATGGACTTTAGTAGTCAGATGTTGTCAGCTTTTGAAGGATGTGCACATGTAGGTGGTGTAATGTTTGAAAGTGACTTGGATCGTATTGATAAGTGCTTTAATTTAATCTGTCAGATGTTGGAGGAAAGAAAGAAAATATTCCGTGGAGGTAGCTACAGTCAGTATGTAAAAGTAAACGGAGTAGTTATTCCTGCCATTATTGTAGCAATTGATAACATGGCTAATTTTAGAGAAAAAACTGGTGATAAATATCATGAAAAATTATTGATGTTAACAAGAGATTCTGCAAATTATGGTATTTACTTCTTTTTCTCATCAGCAGGATATGGATCATCAGAAATTCCTACGAAGATTAAGGATAATATTCGAACTACCATTTGTCTGGATATGGGTGGCGATAGATTTAAGTATTCAGATACATTGTCTGGTCCTAGATTTTCGATTATGCCTGAACCGGATATCAAAGGTAGAGGTTTGGCAATTTACGAAGGTGAAGTACTTGAATTCCAGACTGCAATGGCATTACCTGCAAATGATGATTATGAACGTTCAACCAAGATTAAAGAAGCTTGCAAGGTGATGAGTGAAAAATGGACAGGACATTGGGCAAAAGTTGTGCCTGAAATACCGGAAGAACCAATTTTCTCAGAATTTGTCAAATTGCCTGAATATAAGGAATATCTTAACACGAAGATTCACCTGCCAATTGGATATAATCAAAGCGATGCATCTATGGCAACAATCGATTTGACTCGCACGTTCTGTTATATGATTTCAGGAAAAAAGAAAACCGGAAAAACCAATTTTGTTAAAATACTTGTTGAAGATATGAAACAAATTGAGAATTCGACTATTTGTATTTTTGATGAAGAAAACGGAAGATTAAAGCGAATTGCAAATCAGTATGAATGTGATTATGTGGTTGGTGATCAGGAAACATATGATTTCTGGACATCAATAATTCCAGAGTTCAAAAGAAGAAGCAAGTTGAGAAAAGATTACATTGCACAGGATTTAGAAGAGGAAGAGGTTAATCAGAAGATGCTTGAAGAAGATCCAATATTTGTTATTATTGGAGATTTACAAAGCTACTTTAAGAATGTTTATTCGCCAGGAGAAGGAATTGGAAAAATGGGCGGCTTCATGGAGAATATGATGGAGAAGGGGGCAAATCACGGAATTTACTTCTTTGTTGTTGCTCCGCCAGAGGTTGTTTCTCAGGTCAATGTAAAAAATACATATGTACAAATGAAAAAACACGGTCAAGGTATTCATTTGGGTGGAAACGTATCTGGTCAGCGAGTATTCAGTTTTTCGAATATCTCATATAAAGAGGAAAGTAAGGTATTTCCACTTGGAGTTGGTCTGGTTCCTTCTGCAATGGATGAGAGTATATCAGAGAGAGTTATTATACCGTTGATGAAATAGGAGTAATAAGATGTTAACACTGGGAATTTGCGTTAGTGTCTTGGGGGAACAAAAAAAGATTATTGAGGAGTGTAAAAAGAGAGTTGCAATTAATAGTGATGAAAGAATTCAGTTTGTAATTTCCAATCAAATAGAAAGCTTTTCTACGGAAATCAGTTCACATGACATTCTGAATGTAGTATTTTTGGATATAACATTGGAGGGTTCGTATGAATTTGCTGAAATGTTGAGAAAAAAATATGAAAATGTTGTTTTAGTTATTATTACTGATTTGACTGTTTCACCTATTAAATTTATTAAGCCTAGCATAATGGTTGCATCATTGANNGGTTTAATTGAACCGGATAATCAAAGCGATGAGAATTTCAGTATCGAATATAAGGGAGAAAAAATATCTGTTCCGTTCAAGGAAATTTACTATTTCGAATCCAGGGATAAGAAGATTTTTTTGGGAATGGAAAATAGTGAATATGGATTTTATGATACCATGAAATCATTGGAAGATAAGCTCCCAAAAGAGTTTGTACGATGTGGTCAAAGTTATATATTCAATAAAACAAAGCTAAGGAAAATTTTGTTAAATGACAGCATGGTTGAATTATATTCCGGGATAAGATTACCCATATCAAGAAGATATAAAAAGCTGATGAAGGAGTTATGAAGATGTATAATGCAGAACTGCATACGTATTGCATGAGTAAATCTGAGCTTAGTATTGTGCTGGCAATTGAAAAATTTGATGGATTTATAGGTTTTTCGTCAAAGAAAAAAATTTCGCAAACTGATTTAATGCAAAATCTTGTTCAGTTAGCAACGAAACAAATGGTGACTGTTGAGGAAAAAAACATTACCTTAAACAAAACATACAGTGACCTGTTGGAACCGATGAAAATGTGTAAAACCTGTTTAATCTTAGATGGATGTTTGGAAAGAAAAAAATGTTGTTATATTTCGGATAATGTGTTAATCACAGAATTGTCTGATATCAAACCAGATGAAATCATAATGTATNNAGTTTGAAAAGATACTATGTGAAACAATGCATGTAAATGAAACAAAACAAATAAAGGATCAGGTTTGCGATGCTCAAAATATGCAAGAAATCATGGAAAATGGAGTAGAAGAATATCGACTCGAACTGTATGTAAAAAATAAGAAAGAATGTAGTATCCTAGGGGTGAACGAACAGCAAGAACATTGGTTGTTTGTTGAAAAACAGGATAAAAAAGAAATGCTTCATTGTCATGATGAAAATGTAAAAAAGATAATTAATTATATTATGAAAGGAAAAGAAGAATGATATATGTAGATGTTTTTGTTCCGGTAATTAATAGAGAGTTCGATTTTACACTTGATGAAAATGCAACAGTAGGAATGATTACAGATGAATTAATAGAAGTAATCATGCAAAATGAGAAGTGTAAATATCAGGGGCCGCTTGCTGAAATCATGTTATGTTTGGAAGAAACGAAAAGTATCTTACCACATAATAAAACATTGGATGAATGTGGTGTGCATACCGGAAGCAAGCTTATTTTGGCTTAAAATAGAGAGGGAGATCCTATGTTAGCAAAAATAATTCTAATCATGGTAATTATTGTGATTGTAGTATTGTCAATTATTTTAATTGTTTTATTACATGAAACAAAGGAAGAGAAAAAAGAATGTGCCATTAAATTTTCTGTGAATGGCGGTGTAGAATTAATTCAAAACAAGAAAACGATGAATGAACTTATACCTGATTTCATTGCCATTGAAGATGAAATGCATAAAACGGTTTGTTTTTCTAATGGCGCTGCTGGTAAATCACAACTGTTTGGTCAAGGCCAGAATGGTATTAACATGAATGCAAATACGGGCATGAATTCTAGTATGAATATGAATCCGAGCATGAATATGAGTGGCAACTTTGGAGCGAATAGTTACTCTGGAATGGGTGTAAGTAATAACGCGAATATGAATAATAGCATCAATCAGACAAATGGTAATATGTTTGCTTCTCAAAGCAGCCAATATCAAAATAATATGGCACAGTCAATGATGAGCCAGGGTATGCAACAAAATAGTTATCAACAGTCCTTTGGAAATGTTTCGCAACCAATGATGCAACCAATGAAAATTGTTCTTACAGATATTGAGCGTAGGATATGTTTCGAGAAGGAAATCAGCCAAAATGTGATAATTGGAAGAGTTAATCAACAAGGAATTGATAATTTTATCGAGATTAATTATGATGCAAGTATTTCGAGAAATCATTGTCAGATTGAAAGATATGGAAATCGGTTTTATGTATGCGATTTAGGGGCAGTAAATCCGGTGATGGTTGATAATCAGGTTGTTCAGGGAAGGGTGGAAATATTTCCGGGAAATACCATTACTCTTGGTCAGGTTCAATTTAATTTTACAGTGATTTAATCAGAAAAAAGTGTTTTTCAAGATGATAAATGGTATAAAAAGACCAAATTTCAGATAAAGTGACCGATTATCATTTTTTTATGACAAAAATAAATCGTATGCTATAATACATATTGTTACAAGGAATTGAGCTTGGCTCATGATTAAGAAAGAAAGAAGGAAAAAGAAATATGGCACAAACATTATTTAACGAAGCAAAAATTGGAGAAGTAATAGGAGAATTTAATGCTTGTAATGGAAGATTACAGTCTGCTTATGAAAATTTAGCAGGAGCAAAAGACAGTGTCTCAAAAGTTTGGGAAGGTGATGCAAGAGAGAAGTTTATTACAGATATGAATGAAGGATTAAATATTATCAGTCAGATGATTACATTATTGAACAATTATAATCAGGCTATGGAAACAATTAAAGGTAATTTTGTCCAGACAGAGCAGAACAATGTTAATTTGATTTAATTATAGGATGAAAAGGAGAAATAAAAAATGAATAATTTAAAAGTAACTAGCGAGGAACTATTAAGCGCATCAAATACAATGACAACAGAAGCTGCAAATATTGAAAAAGAGATTTCAACAATCTCAACTCTTGTCGGCGACACAAAAGCAGTTTGGCAGGGTGATTCAGCAACTGCTTATTTTAGTAAGTTTGAGCAGTTATCAGAAAGTTTAGCGAAGGTTGTTACTAAGACAAAGACTTACGGTGAAAAACTTGAGAAGATTGGTAAGAATTATGAGACATCTGAAACTAATAATACAACAACATCTTCAGGTTTGGATGTAGATATTTTTTAAATAAAATAATTGAGTGTAATACTTAGGCTACGATTGTGGTCTAAGTATTCTTCTATGATAGAGTAAGTAGGAAGGGAAGGAAGTTATTTGAATGTATATATAAAATATTTGGATGAGTTATACGACAACTTAGAAGAATCATATACTTCTTTGAACCTTCTAGATAGAAGAATTCGCGCTGTAAATGATGTGATATGGGATACCTTTACGACATGTGAAACTGATGCACTGAGGGAACCATTTGAAAATGTAGTTGCATCTATTGGTGCAGAAAAAGAATATGTGGGAAAGCTTTTGGAAGCATTGGAAGAAACTATAGTTTTGTATACGAGAGTAGAACGCGAAATATTAGAATATACAGCTTCAGGCACACAAGAATTTGAGAATGTTGAATATCAAAATTTGAATGAAATACAACAAATGATACAGAGACTATTTTAAGTAGGAGATGAGATAATGGGGAAAGAATTTTTAAATATAAAAGAACCTATTAAAGCTGCAATAGATATTAATGGTAAAGGAAGATTAGTTAATGCTGTAAATGATGTAAGTGATGGCTTTANNAGAAGAATTTGCAAGAAATCTGGCAAGGTGATGCCAGCGTAGCATATACCAACGATTTAGAGAAAAAAATTGAAGCGTTGAATAATAACATTTCAGCTATGAAAAAATCATTTGAAACAGGAATGGTATATGGAAAAGGCAAATATGTGAGTGGTGAAAAGCGTGTTTGTGAAATACTTGAAAGTGTTAATTTTAAGAATTAGTAAGAAACGGAGGTGTGGGCATTGAACAGTCAATTAAATGTTACTTCGAGTGAATTGAAAGATATTGCAACAAAAATAAAGGATACTTTAGATAATATTTATAATAAACTTAATGGTGANNGGCACGGACCTGCGGCTAAAGAATTTAAAAAAGTAGTGAAGACTCATTATAAAAAATGTATTGGAAAGTTCGAAAGCGAGTCTAACGAGTCTAACGTGTCTAAAAAAAGCACATTGGGACAATTATATCAAAGTGTGGAAACATTAAATACNNCTTCGGAACAACAGAACGAAGAGGTTACGTCTGAATTATCAAATGACTTAGACGAGATATTCTAAAAAGGAGAGATAGAGGATGTCAATTAAATATAACCATACGCTTGTAACATCACAAATTACTGAAGCGGAAGATATAAGAAATAAATTAAAAAAAATCAGAGACAAACAGCTAGAAGTACAAGAGCAGAAGACGGATGATACCTGGAATGGAGATGCATCAGATATTTTCCTAAAAAAAATAAACGCATTGGAAAAGCATATGACCACTACAATAAAGAATTTTAATACTGTTATAGAAGACATGAAAAAAGCACAAAAGCATCTTAAAGAAGTTGAGAAAAAGAATGCATCTATGTAATGAAGAAAGATTTATTTAGTAATTTAGTTATGATGTTTAGGAAAGAATTGTGAGAAAGGGGTAAATGATGAGAATAAATATAGAAAGGGTTGAAGTCTTTGATGAAAGATTTTATTCATATGTAACAGAATTGAAAAATCTGGCATCTAGAGTTGATTCGTTGGAAAAAAAANNAAAAATCCCTAAAAACTATTTATAAAAGAATTGAAGACGAGAAAGTTTATCTAAATGATTTAGCAAGTGCATTGGAAAAAACTACGATTAAGTATAGAAATATAGAGGCAGATATTGTTGGAAATCTGACGCAGGGAAATAAGGATTATTATGCTGACGTGAGTAAGAAAAACAATAGTGTTGATGCGGCTGCTGCCAAGGAACGTACAAAAGATAAATATAAAAAATCTCTTGTGAAAGATGAGTATACTTGTGAAGGTTTTAGTGTCCCAAATAGTGTGAAGAATTTTGTGTGCAGTAAGGAAGGACTTTTACTTAAAAGTACATGGAAAGATGGCGGTTGGGATATTGGATACGGAATGCATATATCATTTTATGACGGAAAGAAAAAGGTTGATGTTACGAAGAATATGACAATTACAAAAGAGGAAGCTGAAAAATATTTTATAACTAATTTTATTCATAAAGGTATGGAACCAGCAATAAGTTACCTTAAAAAATACAAATTTGATCTTAGTAAGATGACAGACAATCAAGTGGGAGCATTGGCATCTTATGTTTATAATAGAGGTTCACATGCTGAAGAATTGTTCCGAAATTCCAAAACAATAGAGGATTTGGGAAATAATTTGCCTGTTTATTGGGGTAGTAATGAAAGTGTTAAAAACGGTCTTGTGAAAAGAAGAATAGAAGAAAAGAAGATTTTCTTTACACCAGAAAAGAAGAAAAACATAAGTTAAATATAAAAGAATAGGTGGATGAAGATGAGAATTAATCTAGAAAGAGTTGAAATCTTTGATGAAAGGTTTTATTCATATGTAACAGAATTAAAAAATTTGGCATCTAGAGTTGATGAATTGGAACAAAAAATGGCAAAAGATTCATTAGGAAAAAATGCAACTCAAAATATAAAAAAAGCTTTGAAAAAGCTTCATGGAAGAATTGAAGATGAGAGGTTTTATCTAAATGATTTAGCAAATGCATTGGAAAAAACTACGATTAAATATAGAAATATTGAGGCAGATATTGTTGGAAATCTGACGCAGGGAAATAAGGATTTTTATGCTGATGTGAATAAGAAAAACAATAGTGTTGATGCGGATGCTGCCAAGAAGAAAACAAAAGATACGTATAAAAAATCATTAGTACAGTATGGACCAGATCTTAAGGAAAAATTAAAAACTTCTGCAGATTGGTATATAAAACACGTAGGTACGTATCAAGCTGCTGGACGCGGAAGAAGAAAAAGTTATGGTAATCCTAATGACCCGATAGGTACTTGTGGTGATGATTGTACTGGTTTTGCATGCTCTTATATGAGAAGTGTTGCAAACACATCAAATATTCCTGATTCATATTCTGAAGCTATGCATGTCTTGAATGGAAGTTTTGCAAAGCAAGCTGCGAAGGCAGGATGGAAGCAGTATACGGTTGCTGAATTAGGTGGATTAAAGAATCTTAAGCCAGGTGATGTATTGGTTGCTTTCAAAGCAAATGATCCTCATGCGGATCTTCTTCCAGATGGAACGCATAAAAATAGCCACCATGCAGAAATATATTTAGGTCCGAAGCAAACCTTTGGTTGGGGAAAAGTACAGAAATCTTATCCAAAGAATAATGTAGTGCATGATGAAAAAAATGCAGTTTGGGATAATGGCCACACATATGATATTGTCTACCGATATGAAGGAAATTAGAAAAAGAAAACTATACAAATTATAGTAAATGACATTTTGTATAGTTTTTGTGAAAACGTAAAATGTAACTGTTTAGCTGAGTGTATTTATAATGAATATGAATTGTGGTTAAGTAATAACAATTTAGTTGGGAGGTTTGGAGNNGAAAATGCTAGTGATATCCAGATTACTGCGTATTACAATGAAACAACAAGTTGGGCGATTGCATTTAAGTCAGATCAGTTGTCAGCAGATTGTAAAAATAATAAAGTATTTTTTTCAGAAGATAATGGTAACACATGGTTTGAAGGAGTAGTTTCTAGGCATCGTACAGGAGAGTGTTTTTTTGCTAATTTAGATGTAAATGGCGATGAAGAGTTGAAACCGGCTACTGTTTATCAAATGTATGTTGTCGATGAAAAGGGAAACAAAAGCAATACGCTAACGGCTACCACAGGCTTTAATTTTGAGGGGTTCTTTGATGAAAATGATCAAGAGATTAATATGTTGGAGGTAGTAAAAGTTACTTCTAAATCTTGTACTTTAACTTGGGCAAAGGTGGAAGGCGCAACAGGATATGTGGTTACTTTAGGTGACGGTTCGCCTGTGTATAAAGTGGTTAAGGATAATACAGTAACAGTTAATGCAGATGAATGTGAAGGTGGTGTTTCTGTGCATCCATACTATCAATACGATGGATATTGTATTGGATTAAAAGGGGGATGTCATGCCAGTGGGAGTTGTTGTTGGGATATTGGACAAATTAATACAATTTATTTTGAAGCAACAAAACCTAAGATTGACTATTTTTGGTCAACTTTGAATAAATCGATTTATTTCGATATTTATTCAAATTATAATGATGATGGTGCACCAGTTAATTATCAGGCACAATGTTATGATGTAAAAACAGGAAAGAAACTATCTAGCAAACGAACAAAAGGACAGACGATTAGTAATGTATCGACAGATACAATATATAAACTTCGCGTAAGACATAAGTATAAATATAATGATGAAGGTCAGGAAAAATACACAAAATGGTCAAATTATACATATCTTATTCCAAAGCCAAACCAGGACGCAAGTAAAGATAAAAATGCAATAAATGTAACATGGAATAAGGCATATAAAGCAAGTGGATATGATATTTATCTTGGAACAAGCGAAGGAAAATTAAAAAAGGTAGCTTCTGTAGGAAAGGGAAAAACATCTTATAAGATAAAGTCATTCAAAGGAAAGAAGATTTCTCAGACAAAGAATTATTATTATTGCGTTGTTACAAAGGTAAAAGTGGACGGAAAAACATATAAATCTAAGATATCAGGAAATGATGTTTACTAATCATCAGGAAATGCGTGAAAAGTACCGTAGAAAATGAAGGTTTTCTGCGGTGCTTTTTTATGTAATAGGAAATTGCGATGCAACTGTTTTGTTATAAAAAAACGCTTTGCGATGATGCTTTCAGATAAGTGACGAATAATCGAAAGTAGTCCATACAGTTGCAAATGCCAGCACAGTCGTGTAAAATGGTGTTAACAGTTTGAAAAACACGAAAGGAGCGTGAACTATGGGAACAAATTATAGAGAGGCAAATGAGCGTTTTGAGAAGAAAAAGCGGGAAGAAGTGTTAAAAGATATTCCTGCAAAATTTCATGACAAAGCAAATCAGATTTTAGATTACGAAGAGGAAGAAGCATATTTTCAAGCAGAACAGCTCTGTCTGGATATTTTAAATGATCCGGATGGAAAGGGTAATGAGCAGGTGATGGTTATGCTTGCCAGAGTTTATCCGAAGCTTTTGAGAACGGACATCGAAGAGAGTAATCAAAGATATCAGGAAGATTTGCAGAAATACTATGCATTTTTAGACAGAGTTGTGATGAATGACCTGATGCAGGAGTATTTGATTGAAACTCTTGCCAGACTATGGGAACTTATGGGAAATAAGTGGTTTCGACCATTGTTAAAGGAGTTTGTAGACCATATCAAAGAGAAAGATTACTTAAAGGATGAGGTTTATAAGCGTACTTTAGAGTCTGCCTATGCATCTATGGAATCATACCAGTATTTTGAGGATTCAAAGGTAAGTCTTCTTATGAAGCAGGCATTAAAAGCAGCCTATGATATGAGTTATGTCATGACAGAAGCAAAGACTGAGGAAACAGCAAATACCATGAAAATAGATGGTTTGATGCATCAGTGGTACATTTGCAAGTATTATGATACCCATCAGGAAGAGTTTTCTTACATTGAAAAGAACTATCCAAGCAGTTACAGTTTAGTAGCCAAGGTTGTGTCTTTGGCAAAGGAAAATGCTTCAAAGAAGCAGGATGCTATTCTCGAGGAGCTTATGAACCATGTGGTAGAAGGAACTAAAAAGGAACAGCTGTTAAAAGTATTGGAAACCTCTTATGCCGACCTTAGCAGTAAGACAGAAAAACAGCCGGAGGTAGTGCATAAGGGAAAAACATCCTACATTCGTCCGACGGACAAGATTGGAAGAAATGATCCTTGTCCATGCGGAAGTGGAAAGAAGTATAAATTCTGCTGTGGCAGAGAGTAAGATGTTTCTTGAAAGTGGAAAGCAACACAAATACTAATGCGACAGAGAGTAAGATGTTTTCTTGGAATATGAGAATAAAAAGACTTCGAGAGAACACTAATATAAAGAAGGAGCAAGAGAAAAATGAAAAAATTTGTAGAAGAATTTAAAGAATTTGCCTTACGCGGAAACGTAATGGACATGGCAATCGGTGTAATTATCGGAGCTGCATTTTCTGATATTGTTACATCACTGACAGATAACTTTATCAACCCGATTTTAAAAGCTATCACAGCTGGCGCAAGATATGATATCAATGATATCGGTGGATTTGCATCAAATTTCTTGTCATCTGTTGTGAACTTTATTATCATGGCATTTATTTTGTTCTGTCTGTTAAAAGCAATCAACAAGGCACTTACCATTGGTAAAAAAAAGGAAGAAGAAAAGCCTACTACAAAGGAATGTCCATTCTGTAAATCACAGATTCCAATTGGTGCCGTAAAATGCGGATGCTGTACATCAGATTTGCCAGCAGAAGAAAAGAAAAAGAAATAATCGAATTATAAGCGTTTTTTTGAGATTTGATTTTTAATCTGTCTTTAATTATTAATGCGAAATGGTGTGTTAATATACAAGTGAGGGTTAAAAGAGTATTAAAAGAAAGTAACATGTAAAAAGTACCGTGGAAAACAAAGGTTTTCTACGGTACTTTTTTGTGTTAAACTTAAGAAAATATTAAGAATTTATGCGCTTTTCTCTTAAGAAATATAGTTTAGTATAGTTATAGTGACAGATAAGCCGTGCGCTTACAATGTCGTTTACTTAAGCTTCAGAAACCATGAATAAAGTAAGACGAAGAAATTGTGTGGGTTTATTTGTTACCATACTTTCGCGAGAGTAATGCAAGGAGGAGAAAGAAAAATGTACCAGATACTAGTTTGTGAAGACGAAAAGTCCATCGGTGATGCATTGGAGATTTATTTGAAAAATGAAGGGTACGAAGTGTTACGTGCAGAAAATGGAATAGAAGCTTTGGAAACATTGAAAAAAGAGGAGGTTCATCTGATTTTGATGGACATCATGATGCCAAAAATGGACGGCATCCGTGCCACTATGAAAATCAGGGAAGAAAAAAATATTCCAATCATCATTTTGTCTGCAAAAGGTGAGGATTACGATAAGGTATTAGGCTTAAATGTAGGGGCGGATGATTACGTGACAAAACCATTCAATCCCATCGAATTGCTTGCCAGAGTGAAAAGTCAGTTAAGACGTTTTACCAGTCTTGGAAGTCTTAATCAGACAGTAAGCAAAAGTGCAATCGTAAAAACCGGCGGTTTGGAAATTGATTTGGATGCGCATCGGGTGACTGTGGATGGAGAGGAAAAAAAGTTGACGCCGGTAGAATTTGGTATTCTTTCTTTTCTCGCGCAAAATGCAGGAAATGTATTTTCAATATCGCAAATTTATGAGAATGTCTGGAATGAACCTTCCTTAAATGCGGAAAATACAGTATCCGTACATATTCGTAGAATACGGGAAAAAATTGAAATTAATGCAAGAGAACCCAAATATGTAAAGGTGGTGTGGGGCGTTGGCTATAAAGTGGAAAAAATTCAGTAGAAGTTTGAAGGTAAGATTCGTATTAAATGTGATGTTGATACTCTGTATTGTTATGGCAGAAGTATTATTTCAATATTATGAGACTCACAGTAACTCATGGGTTCCTGAGTATAGTTGTGAGTATTATGATTTGTTTGATTATATTAATGATGATGAGAACTGTTTGGAGATAAAGGAGGAATTTAAACAGGGGTTAAAAGAGATTTTTTTAGCATCTGTGCAATCTGACAACAATAAAAAATTAGAGAGTTTAAAAAAGAAGTTCAAAGACAAATATAATTTTCGTGTGAAGTATGCAGATGAGGATATGAAAAAAAATGTTTGTTTATCCAATGTTGAAGAGACGGATATTTCATCAGTAACACCTCTTCGTGTAGAATATGAAGGAACAATGCAATTTAAAAATTCTTATTCTAAAAGTTGGGCAAATACCATACGAGAAGATGGAGAAGATTCAAATAGCGAAGATGACTTTTTGTGGCTTAATGTGAATGAACTGTTAGCAGAGTTGTGTAAGGAAAATAAAGACTTACGGGAAAAAATCGCAGATAATATGACAAACAAACTATCATATTATTCATCAAGTATGAAAAATGTATTTGAGTATCTTGCCGGTAGTAATGAAGAAGTATCAGTAATTGAAAAAATGCCAAGTAACATTTATTACAAGATTTATGGTGCATTGCCTGCAAAGACAAATTACATGATAGAAGAATATGAAAAGTTATACGATAACTTTGAGTATGTGGAAAACCTTGGTTTGTATTATTGTGATGATGAAGAAATGTATTACGATCCGGAAACTAGTGAATGGATAGACAGTTTAAGTGCTGAACAGGAGCGAATTTATCGGGAAAAGATAAAAAAAGAACAAAATGAGGTACAAGTTAAGGTTTTGGGAAGTGAAGGAAGTAGTAAAAATCCTTTTCGCTTATCAGACAAAGAAATGAAAGTAGTTAAAGGTATCATTGAGTCTCTTTTGAATTCTAAATACAGTACACAATTGAAGGAAAGTCAAATGGAAGATGAGGAGGTGGATGAGGAGTATAGCTCATATTCTATCCCTGAATTACAATTTTATGTACCAATATCGGCATTTTTTGGTACTCCAAAAGAGTATAAGGTTGTTTTTGGAATGAATCAATCGTATTTTCAGGAAAACTTTCAAGATAGAATAAACCAAATTAATGCAGACCAAAAAGCAGAACGTAAAGAAGAAATTAGTTATGCTTTTAAAGTGAAAATGATGCTTGTCAGTGTATATGTTGTTATTGGAATTGGAATTGTAATAGCGCTTCTTCTTTGTATTTTCTGCGGAAGACAACCAGATACAGATGAAATCAAATTATTGAAAATTGACCGTTGGAAGACAGAAATCATAATAGGTATTATTGGTTTGATAATATTTTGGGTAATTCCAGTTTTTATAACGTTAAGGATGGGTTATATATATTTTGGTGGAAAGTATTTTCAGGGAATGATACCAATGATGGTTGCAATTAACCTGCTGATTCTTTTGATTTATGTAGTATTTCAGTTGGTTCTGTCATTAATAAGAAAAGCAAAAGCGAAAGTTTTATACAAAACATCCTTATTGTATTGGTTAGTTGGAAATGCAAAAGGTCTGGCGCAGCATGGTAAGTTAAATATGCTAGTTACCGTATGTATGTTGGGGATTGGTGCGTTTACGTTCCTTATGGAATTTGTGGCAATTAATACACACAAAGAAAGTATTATTATATTAACACAGGGACTTTTATTACTGCTGTTTTTGATATTGTTCCGTTTTGTAAACCGATACACAAGAAGCATATCTGCCATACTAGACGGTACGAAGCGTATGCGTGATGGGGATTTGGAGTATCAGATTCCTACGTATTACGATGACGGATTGTTGTATGATTTGGCAACAAATATCAATTCCATCACGGAAGGATTGGAACAGGCTGTGGATGAGAGAATAAAATCAGAACGATTAAAGACCGAATTGATTTCCAATGTTTCTCATGACATTAAGACTCCGCTCACATCCATTATTACCTACGTCGATCTGTTAAAGAGAGAAGATGTTCAGCCGGAAAAGGCAAAAGAATACGTAGAAGTTTTAGACCAAAAATCCCAGCGGTTAAAAGTACTTACAGATGATCTTTTTGAAGCTGCAAAAGCAACCAGTGGAGCCATGGCAACAGATATTACAAAAATTGATATGGGTTCCCTTATCAATCAGGCAGCAGGCGAGTTTGAAGAAAAATTTGAGCGAAGTGGTCTGATAATGAAAAATAACGTGGAGCCGGATACTTATTTTGTAATGGCAGACGGAAGACTTGCCTGGAGAATCATAGAAAATATATTCTCAAATGCCAGCAAGTACGCCCAGGCAGACAGCCGTGTGTATGTGGATTGCAATGAATTGGAAGATACCATGGAAATCGTAGTGAAAAACATATCTGCCTATGAACTAAACATCACCGCAGAAGAACTGATGGAGCGCTTCACAAGAGGTGATAAATCAAGAAATACAGAAGGCAGCGGACTAGGACTTGATATTGCCAAGAGTCTGGCAACCTTACAAAATGGAGAATTTACGGTAGAAATCGATGGAGACCTATTTAAGTCGATACTTAGACTTCCAAAGGCGAAATAGAAAAAAATTAGCTGAGTATAAAGTTATTTCTTTTCGTTTGAAAAAATGTAAGTAAAACTTGGGTAGTTAATTTATATGTAGAAAACTGTACGAAAGCCTCGGCACTTAACGAGCTGATGAAGTTCAGCAAATTTAGTACCGTTAGGCTTGAGTCAAGCGAGAGCGAGTTTTCGAAACTATGAATTAACTACCCAAGTTGTGTTCTATAGTTTAATAACGAAAAATAACTCTAAACGGCTAAATAAAAAAGTTACAAAGCGGTGAAAAATAACGTAAAAAGTAGTTGTAATGTAACCGAACTTGTGCTATTATACTAGTATGAATACAAAATTTTCCATTTTGAGTGGGAAATGTGTACATTGATAATTTCAAAAGTACTCGGTGAATTACGTTCGTGTAACGATTTTCACACCAATGAGATAATGTTGTGCGAAGGCACGACAGTTAACCCCGTTCTGTTATAAACAGCAATCAGAGCTACCGTTTGTGCGAGATACGTTTTGGTAGGATTGTAAAAACGAGGCTGAAAACAGGAGTCTATGCCTAGAAACGTAGATGGGTTAACCCCGCTAGCCCCTAAAAGCGAGGCTGAAAATAGGGCACTCACCTCGTATGAAAAGTGAGATTGATAATTGAAATCCCCGTAGATGCAAAGGTTATGTCAGTAGAAGACAAGGAGAATGAGATTATGAAGAAAAACCTGAATTTCAGAAATTATATGATCTTAGCATTGTCTTTGTTGGGAGAAAGTTGTGCGCGAGTTGCTGGCGTGTGTGATGCTGTGAAGGTAACCATGGCAGGTAGTGTGCGTCAGGGAAGAAGATTCGGTTTAATAGCTGATGATCAGCAGTCGGCAGAAGCTGTGAAAGCTTCGGCTTTGGCAGTGGAGTCGGTTAGATATATAGGGCAGATGACCAAGGAGTGGTTTGAGGATGCGGCGAAAGTGGCATCTTATGTAGTGAAGGATGCAGTGATAAAGAGTGCGGATGCAGCAGATTTGACAGTTGTGAAACAAGAAAATCATTTTGTTGATGACTTCGGTACAGCCATTCAGAAAGCATACGAGCCTATGGTTGATGAGAATGAGATTAAATTGTTTTTGAACGTGGTTCCCGTGCATGTGTAGAACAAGTAACGGTTTCCGTGTTGAATGGAAAGGTGCTTCGGGCTTTTTGGTGAGGCGTTTGCTTTGCTGGTGTCAGAGTTACCCCAAGAACTTTGGCAGGGGCAGTTTAGTCCTCGGGCTTTGGTAGCGTAGAATAGATATAATTGTTCCTTATGCATGCTTTGGTATGCTTGGGATTGCGGTGTTTGTATTCAGGCTCTTTTCTGTGGGAAAAGAGATTCGCTTACAGTAATATAGTTAGAAAGTACCCGCTTTTAAGTGGGTGGACCATCGGTAGGATGGGACGGAAAGAAGCTGTACAGGAGAGGCGTTTGCCAATCGTGGACAGCTTCTTTTTTGTGTAATAGGAAATTGCGATGCAATTTCCTATTACACAAAAACGCTCCGCGAGGGTGCGCAGACCGCGGAGATGGAGTTAATTGCTGCGCAATACCGCGGTCGCGCTAGAGTTTTGCAAGCAAAAATCGTTGTTCTGGAATTGTTGAATGGAAAAATCTTGCTAAGTAGAGAATGTCTATGTATACTAATATGTGAGTGTAAAATAAAATTTCGTTTTTAGGGGGTTTTACTTTGAAAGAGAAGCAATGGAAATTTGATGACAAACATATAGATGTGTTAGACGGAGTCCGTGCATTGGCGATTTTTATCGTAGCATGGTATCATATTTGGCAGATTTCGTGGAAATCGGCGTATTTTGATTTTTCATGGTTGGGCATTGAACGTTTTCAGGGAATGGATGCCACATGGTTCGTGCGTTACGGATTTGAAATGGTTGATTTGATGTTGCTTCTAAGTGGCTTTTGCCTGTTTTTGCCTTATGCAAGAAGCATGGTATATGGCACAAAGGAACCGGACATTAAAAAGTTCTACAAAAAGAGAGTAGCGAGAATTATTCCTTCTTATTATTTCGCAATTATTGTTGCGTTGATTGTGGCGAATGTCAATGGAGAGTACGCCACATCAGCCGATATGCGAAAAGATTTAATTCCGCATTTGTTTTTTGTACATACCTATTTTAAAGAGTCATATATCTGGTCACATTTAAATGGAGTATTGTGGACTTTGGCAATCGAAGTACAGTTTTATCTGTTGTTTCCATGGATTGCGAAACTGTTTAAAAAGTGGACAGTACAGACATATTTCGCAATGGTAGCAGTTTCATGGATGTTTATCAATCTTCAGATTGTGGATAAAGTACCACAGGAAGAATATGGTATGTGGATTAATCAGTTGCCAACATTTTTCGGAGTGTATGCAAATGGTATGCTTGCGTCTTTGATTGTTGTGAAACTTTCCCAAATTTTCAATGATTTCATGGATAAGAAACAAGACGTAGATAGACAGAATGCAAGAAAAATAATTGGTTATTTCTTTTCGGCATTGNNGAAATCGTGTTATGAGGTTTTTGTCTATGATTTCCTTTAACTTCTACATTTGGCATCAGTTTATCGGTGCAACTTGTAAAAAGCATTATATCCCATTTTGGGAAGGAGATACCCCGCCAAATGAGTTGGGCGACCAGGCGTGGATCAATAAATGTTTCTGGTTATGCTGGGGAACAGCCCTTGCAGCTGCAATAGCGACGACTTATCTTATTGAAAAGCCATGCACAAAACTTATTATGAGCATTGGAACAAGAAAAGCTGAGGAAAATGCTAAGTCAGAGAAGTCAGGAAATACAGAGAAGTCGGACAAAACAAAAGAGAATGATAAGCCGGAAAAGAGTGATAAAAAAGAAAAGTCCGGCAAATCAAAGAAATCTTGAATAAATAATTGAGGTAAAGAAGATTGTTGTATAAAAGCAGCGGTCTTCTTTCTTTTTTTCTTGTTTACAAGAGGTAATTGGACCTATATATAAAAATGAAGTTTATGATTATTTGCTACACAAAACATGCTGTTGTGGTGAAAAAGACATAAAATAAAAAGAATTTTTTGTAAATAGCAGACAATTATAAAAAATATGTATAAATTGTATTGACAATTTAAAGGGATACGCATATAATGATTACATAATAAATCACAGATGAGGTAAGTATTATAAAGTAAAGGAGTGGATTCCGATGGGACGTTAAGTTAATTCAGTATTTTTAAGAAAGAGAGGTACAGACCACCAGAATAATATGATTGATTCGTTTATGTATAGAATAGGTACTTTAAAATAGATAGGAGTTGGTTCCCTTGGATAGTGAGTTGGACAAATCCTCAAGATAGAGAATAGTTGCTCGGGAGAGCATACATATAGAGTGGTTAGGTTGGCACTGATGAAATCTGGCGAAAGAGAGGTACGGACCACCAGAATGAGTAATGTAGTGAAGCAATGCACCGTAGAAATCTAGCGAAAGAGAGGTACGGACCACCAGAGTGAGTAATGTAGAAATAAAATACCTAGAAAGTCTAGCAGAAAGAGAGGTATGGGCCGCCGCAGAGAGTAGAAATGATGGCAGCTCGCTAGAGGAAATTAGCGAAAGAGAGGTACGGACCACCAAAAGGATATGGATAGAATTATAGAGATAGAGTGAGCAACAGCCTAAGACGTCAAGGTTTGTTGCTCATTCTTTTTGCTTGTATGAAAAATTGTTTATGTGTAATTTAGTAGCTATATTTTTTGTAACATTTCTTTAACTGGTGAGAAAAGCTAATTTATGGTAAAATATAAGAGGTGGAGCTTGGGGGCAATACAATAGAAAAACTAGCAGAAACACAAAACCAAATCTGACGAGCAGGACTCATTAAGAGCTTTGCCTTAAGATGGGAGTGATACGAAAGGATTTATTATGGCTAAAGAAGAAAAGACAAATGTAATGCGAGTATTGGAACAGAAGAAGATTAACTTCCAGGTACACTGTTATGTGGAAACCGGAAAAGTAAATGGAATGGAAGTGGCAGAAGAATTAGGACAAGATCCTAATTGTGTGTTTAAAACATTAGTTACCATTGGGGCAAGCAAGAAAAATTATGTGTTTGTTGTTCCTGTAAATATGGAATTAAATTTGAAAAAAGCGGCAAAAGTAGTAGGAGAAAAGAGTATTGCCATGATTAAATCAAAGGAACTATTGCCTTTGACAGGGTACATTCACGGTGGATGTTCTCCGATTGGTATGAAGAAGTTTTTTCAGACCACGATTCATGAGACCGCGAAAGATAAGGAAACGATTTGCGTCAGCGGAGGAAAAATCGGGTATCAGGTACAAATTAGTCCTGATGATTTAGGAAAAGTAATCCGTTTTGAATATGCGGATATCGTGTAATTGTTAGATAAAATAGCAATCAAAAATGCAAATAAGACATTAATATGTTCTCTCGGAATCTCCTTTATACCATAATTTCGGCTATATTTTCCTTGGATTTTCTCC